>Ga0182004_10001311_pt1 | contig 17933 bp, 6 predicted proteins | sample Sormic07211540_1_FD_120479 | JGI IMG/M metagenome (GOLD analysis project Ga0182004, IMG submission 120479) | Endophyte microbial communities from Sorghum bicolor roots, Mead, Nebraska, USA - 072115-40_1 MetaG | ecosystem: Host-associated > Plants > Roots > Unclassified | place: USA: Nebraska...
CACACACACACACACGCGCACACACACACACACACACACACACACACACACACACACACACACACACACACAGCATGCGTGCCAAGACGACATGACCACATGGGCATAGTACACAGATATATCCAAACCGTCTTTACACCGAAGCAGCAATGTGCATGTCGCGATACTTGACCTTAAGAAAGGCCTACTCTTGTCGTTGCTATTCCTGTGTCTAGTCATCTATTCACTTCTTTATTATGCAATAAATCTAAATTTTAATGTTCGATTTTTTATTGTTGGTTGTTATAGATTTTTTATGTTTAAGTTAATTAAACTTTAATATTTATTGTATCTTTATTAACTCTTCTTTTTATAAATAAGGATTTTAGGTTGCATCACTTTTAGGGCATCTCCAGTAAGGATCCTAAACCATTACCTACGTTCATATATATATGGGTTGTTAAGATAATATTTTCAGGGTCACTTAAACATGAAACACATATTGTACTTGATCTGCATGATGCATGCATGTCAAAGTTGCCCTCTATTGACTTGCTCTTTATTTACCATATTTAAGTTTCCACATCACGCTTCACTAGCTCGCAGCCTTATATTAGCATCCATAATGGATTAGATTATCTCTCGAGTGTACATGCATGTTTCACAAGGAAGAGCATACCGCGTCTAGTCTATATGCTCTCAATCGATCGTCTCACCCAAGGGAGAATCTTCAGCTGCAGATCCATGTGTATTATACAAAATCATATCTCAACTCGTTGATCAATGCGTCGTGAATCTACTGATTCGACTAATATTTTGCTTAAATTTTGTCAGTCAGAACCAATAATTCTCCATTTTTCAGATCTGTGTCATCTTATCCACTCCAATAATGCTAGATAGTATATAGTGGTTTCACTTACCCTGTAGCAGTACCCAAAAAATAATCAAATTAAGCTCTATCATAAATCAAACAATAAGTTTGATTTTAGTTTATATAAAAAATATCAACACATATAACATCAAATAGGTAAACAGTAAAGTGCACAAAATATTTTCCATGGTAGCTCTTTCCTTTTTCTAAAATCTAATGATACTCTTTTGGTATCATAAATATTACTTCATTGGTTCCAAATTATAAGCCGCTTTGATTTTTTGGTACGTAAAATTTGCTATGTACTTAGATATAAGTTATATCTAGATACATAGCAAAATGAATATACCAAAATAAATCAAAACAATTTATAATTTAGAGTGGAGGGAGTAATATTTTTATTAATTTGGTCAAATTTTAGATGATGGCATGAAACAAAACTAGAGTAAGTGTATTGTTATGTTTGTCTATGGGACACCATTCACACGTACGAGCTCCAACGTAACGATCCGTGGTACTTCCAAAGCATTTAGGCCTTGTAGTTCACCCTAAAATTTAAAAACTTTTTAAGATTCCCAATCACATCGAATCTTACGACACATGTATGAAACATTAAATATAGATAACAAAAATAACTAATTGCACAGCTATAATTTACGAGACGAATCTTTTAAGTCTAATTAGTCCATGATTGAACAATAATTGCCAAATAAAAAATGAAAGTGATATAGTACCTAAAAAACTTTTCACCTCCTCAACTAAACAAAGCCTTAATAGAAGTAGAAGAGTGGAAGTACAATAGAGGTAGATTAATTTAGCATGGTAAAAAAACGGCTCCAATTTAAGAAGAACTATAAAACTGAAGGATTAGAGCGACAGTACCGCTGCAATTCTGGAGTCGTATATGTACATGGCAATTTGGACCCATGGTGTGTAGAGAGTGATCTATGTTGTTGAGCAGAGAGGGATGCCCTTTTGAAGCGCCTTTGAAAATTAAAGGTTTATTTTTAAAAAAATAATGGAAGGAGTGGCACATGTCCCAGAACAAGTAGCTAAAAAGAAAAGAAATGCATCACCTCCAAATTACAAGTTCAGTCGTACAAATGCCAACCATAGTCTAGTCTCTCCCTTGATCTTTGCGATCAACATCGTCAGAGATTTATGTTGATGCTCGAAAGTGATAGAAGCGAACTGGGAGCAAAAGTTTTTCCCGCCCTCAAAAGTTATTGTGCATATATATGTACCGTATCTCTGTCTGTAAATTGTGTGTTGTGGTGTTGGGGTAGCGTGGCTTTAATAAGCCTTTAACCATTGAACTCACGCAAAGGGCAACAGACTACCGTTTGTCTTGTCCGGTTCCTTGATTTATACGCATAATTGTATGTATGGATGACTACACTTCGGCAACTTACAGAAAAAAAGAGTGAGTGTGTGGGTATAAGATATAGTGCATAAGTTGCACAAGCAAAGTACAAAGTTGCTTCCATTGGGTGTAGCACATTATTAATTATAATCACACTTCAGGCATGATGAAAAGCGAATCGGTCGACCTAGCTGCGTCAATATCTTTGTCCTCTCAGGTTAAAATAATTAAGGGAGAAATAACCCAAGCAACAAATATACTTAGCTCAGCTCATAAAAATACTAGTGCAACAAACCACTCTGGCGGCACTGAGCCCGACGACAGGCTGGAAATATGATAAGGCTCCCCCGTTTGATAATTGGCTTGTTTATATCGATTAGTGGGTGCAGCCACGCCCACACAAAAATATAAAAACAGCAATTATAGTCAAATTTTTACTATATTCGTGTCTAAATAAAAATTTACACACGCACAAAACAAGTACATTTCCTTGAATTTGCTCTGGCTCCACCTTAATTGTGTATCATACCTTATGCTCATGTCTAATATATATATATATATATATATATATATATATATATATATATATATATATATTGGGTGCAATTTGGTATACATATCTTTGTTAAAAAAATATAAGATATTTAGTTTTCGTTCTAAATCAAACTTTTACTACTATAAAAGTGGCTAACGCTACCCGTTGCTTTCAAACTGGTAGTGATAATTATCACTGTGGCTGGTTACTTGAAGCCAACAATGGTAATGCATTATTATTGTGGGCGATTGTTCATAACCACCAATGACACTATCATTGCCGGTTCTTGTTCACAACCACTGGTAATGTCCTATTTTGGATCCAAAGTTTCTTAGATTTCAGTTAAGTCCACCCAATGCATCCACCCTTTTCACCTTCCTAGTTCTCCCTCTCAAGTCCACCCAATGCATCCATCCCTTTTCACTTTGTGCAATTGTCCACCCCTTTTCACCTTCCTGGTTCTCTCTCCCTCTCCCTCTCCCTCTCCCTCTCCCGCCTCTACCGAGTCTACCTCCCTCTCCTCTAAGGACCTATATTGCTAGAGGGGTGAATCACCTATAAATAATGTAATTTTAGATAGTCGAACTCATGACTTACTATTTAACAACACCACCTTTCTAGCACTACATTACACACTCGTTTCTGATTATATATAATATGCTATCTTTCTATATCAGTATTTCATAATTTTATATTGGATTTTGAATATTAAATAAACTCAAATAAAAAGCTTTTAACTACAAAGTTTTAAATCATGTCAAATACTACAAATTTGGTAAGGATGTATCTCCATCTGAGATTGTTTGATTTTTTTTAAAAAAAATAATCTTAAAATATGTGAATTTAAACAAATATTTGATACTCTAAATGATTTCAAACAAAAAACATGTAGCTCTTGTCAACTACTATAACTTTGGTATTAACTATGTGAACTTTTAAGATCGTTTAGGAATTCTAAATTTTAAATTTCAAAATCTATGAACTGAACCCATATTTTGGGACACTAAACTTCTTCAAAAAAAAATTTCAACTACAAAGTTGTAAATCATATTGAGGACTATAACTTTTATATAGACTATGTCAACATCTGAGATTGTTTTATTTTAAATTTTAGATTTAAAAATTAAAAATCTACGAACTTAAAATAATATTTTAGGACCCTAAATAGTTTTAATTCAAAACTTTTCAACTATAAAATTGTAGACCCCATCAAGCTACAATTTTTTATATAAATTTGTCTTTATCCAAATTCATATGGATAACGAGCCTCGATGAATTAACAAGCCACGCAGGACAATGTAGTTCCTCACTGGAACAGGCCTTGATGAACCAAAGCTTAACGAGTGGAGTGGCCCGAGTTGCCTGGTTTAGGCTTTAGCCACCCGTGTGCCGAGAGCAAAACATGGGCTCGTGGTGGCGCACTGACCCACACACCACCACGCACGCGGCTGGGGTTGCTCCGCGAACCCCATAGAAAGCCTTCCTACACTGGGCCGAAGAACGCGTATGGGCCGGATGGCATAATGCCCAATTCTCTTTCGCAGGCAGACGACTGATTTGCAGCATCCTTGCTCTCACGCCAACATTGTGCTCCGGCCTCCAGGGTTTCAGACTTTCAGTTTGCTACAGACTTGTGTACTAGTGTCTCCATTCTCGTACATATTCTTTATTCCTGCCTTATAAAGGAGAAACATATCTAATTCTCATACAGATGTTGTCTGATGCAGTGTATGCTATCCTGCTATAGTTACTGCTACTGTACAGCGGGAACAGAGTTATAGCCAGCTAAGCTAACTTTTTTTTTTTTGTGAGTGGAGCCCGCTAAGCTAACTACCCGAGACGGTCATGGATATTCGATAGAGCACTAGTACCGGCGGTAGGACGATCGGGCCCAATCTTCTGGCGACGTACTGGCAGCTAGTGGGCTTATTAGGTTGCAGCAGCAGCAGCAGCTTCCAATGGAACGGGATTACGGGAGTGCAGCAGATGTGGCGGCGGTTGCGGCTTGACTTGCCCCTTGCGGTGTGTCTGCAAGCTTCCTCGCATGCCCCACGACTGAACTGCCGCCGGCCGGAGTGGTACTGCACCTACTGGTGCTGTCTAGCATGCAGTACTGCTCCTAATCAGTTTCTGCTATTGATTTGAGAGTGATAAGACACCACGCCCGGCGGTCGCGTCAAGTGTAACTACTCATTCCTCCCTGAGCTTCATCATATAATCTCGCAAGCTGAATTGCAACCAGCATATAAGATAGACCATGACAGGATCGTTAGCGGATTAGTTGTTTGATCTATCTACAGCTCTGGACCTGCACCCATATGCTGGAAAGGAAAAAACTGCATTTGCGTAATCCTATGCAGTACCTCAAGGAGCCGATGTTAAAATCCTCACTATTATACGCCGAGAGATACAAGGATCGCTCTTTTCTATGAGCAAGTCAGCTCCGATTCTATGCAACGATCTTATTACATCTCTCTCGTCATTCTCTCTGCGCCAAATTAACTAACCTGCATTTAGTTGGACCGTTGCATGCACTCTGCCAGCAACGTTTACGCTGCTGCTGCAAAATGCAAACTAAACCAGGACGTCGTCGTACGTACGTCCTCAGCAAACGGTAAAGCTGAAAAGGCCTTGCGATCCGAAAACGTTCTTTTCAGGAGGAGCCGGACGCACGAATTTCGCGTGACTTTCTCCTTCTCAGCAGGTATCCGTACGTATCTGTGCCTGTTCCGGCAACAGCTGCCGTGGCAAAAAGGCTTGCCGTCGGCTTGTCGCTTGTACGAAGCTACACAAATATATAGCCAGGACGACGTACGGCGTGCTTTCGCCGGATCAGTACGGTCGTAGCCTTGCAAGCCAAGCAGCAACCTAGTGCTGACGACATTGTTGGTCCTTGAAACAATCTCATTGTGTACCAATGCGAATGTCTCGCTTCACTACTACTAGCTCTCTAGCTACTGACTGAGTACTGACTGCATGCGCACATTGGGGCCTCCTAATTCCCAATCGACGTCTGCGCACGCACGCCTGAGATATATAATCGATCGGTACTAGCAAGAGCCATTAGCATGTGGTGCGGTGTTCCATTAAACTGACCCCGAATGGTCACCATCTGTACGGGTAACAGCAGCTAGCAGCAGCGTGCGTTTCCGACCCTTGTGCGCCACGGCAAAACGGCCCGGACAGCTGAGCTCTCGCGCGCCTCTTCACCCTCCTTCCTTTCTCTGGCGAGCGAGAGAAAGTTACCCGCGAGCTAATATTTGGTTAGGACGGCTCTGGAGCGAGCGAGCTGGGATTGCTCTCACTTGAAGAGAAAACGATCTCTCCCCGGCCAGGTAGCCACCCGCCCTCATTCTTGCTTCCTCGATCCTTCCTTCCTCTCCTAATAAGCTTCTCCTTCACAGTTCAGACACCCCCAACCTTCCTCCTTTCATTTTTCTCCTTTTGACGATCCTTTGCCAGTACAACGTTCAAAGGGAAGCTGCTGCATATAAGATAGCTAGATAGCTAGGTTGCTTCCATCCCACTTTGTTAAAACCTTAAGCCATGTATATGTGGGTTGTGTGTGTCCCTTACATATGCTACTTTACAATCATGCGCTCGATCCCATCGTCCATGCATCCGTCAGCACACACATATATATAAATCAACTCTCATCGAATTCAGACAAATACTAGCTACCATCGACATGTGACATTCTGGCTGCTTGAGAAGATTGGTTGGTGCATGCCCAAACACTGCGGTTGAGGTTGAGCCACACACACTGTTTGCAGCCAGCCTATAGCTATGGAGTAGTACTCGACCTATGGCTACAGGAAACTTCGTAGAACAATGTAACAGTCTTTTTTTTCCGTAGATCGGGTGTTCAGCGCGTTTTTCATTAAGAGGAGAAAATTAAATAACCAAATGTTGCAAGGAGCTAGGAGTCATAGGCGAGAAGCCAATGCTCTAGCAAGGAGCACCTAGACTACTGGGAGTTCAGAAAGCTTAAATTACAAGGAAAACCGCAAACATCGACCAAAAAATAGACTATTACTCCCTCCGTTCTAAAATATATGTCATTCTCGTTTCTCAAGAAGTCAAATACTTTTAACTTTGACCAAATATATCTAAAAAATTACTAATATTTATGATACATAATAATTATCATTAGATGGATCGTTGAATATATTTTTCTAATAAACTTATTTGGAGATATAAATGTTGCACGTATTTTCTACAAACCTAGTCAAAGTTGAGAAAAATTGACCCACACGCATCCCGTAGCGACATCTATTTTGGGACGGAGGGAGTACTATGTAATAACATTGGCGATTTGAAGACATATGTGTAAACAATGCTAAGCAAAAACAGTAGTCCAGGATTAACAATTTATTGACACCTTTATGATTGATACAATACATCAATAATGGCGTGCGGTTCTTCTACCACGCATGCGTGTTGGAGAAATTAAAAAGAAATTATACAGATGGGAGTGGAAAAGTTGATCAGATGTTCGTGTCCACAGCAATTACCGAAAAGACTCCCTGATACGAAGAATCATTTCTTATCTGATGGCCGGTCCAAACTGCTGGGCCGGGGCAGTACTACTACCTGAAAGAGCTCGCACCAAACGCCCTGAATAAGTGTTTCTGTTGACCCGCTTGCAGTAGGTTGCAAAACAAAAAGGTGCATTTCAAAACCTTGATTGAGAAGATTATTAGTTAGAGCCTTTCTCCGCAAAAAGGTTGCGCCATCAGCAAATTAAGTAATAACGGGCGAGGTGCTTTTATAATTCACAGTGGTTCAGATGAGCTTTTCAGTTCGTTTCAAAAGCAACCTCTTGCTAGCCAGAGTTCTGAAAAAACAAATTGATCTGTTAGCACCAGAAAGCAAGCATCTGGTGTGTTTTATTTTCAGGTTGTTGTGATCTTTGCATTTGGTACACATCCGATCGATCAAACTTATCCAAGAAATAAATCCAACCAATGCAGGTGTGACCGTGTACATGTAGCACATTGAATGACTGGGATCACGTTTGCGATTTCTGTTACATTACATACCAAACAAACGGTACCTAGCTACTCCATCCAATCCTAGTTAAACCAAGACGAATACTCATTAGGTCCTAGTACACATAAACTGCTAGCATAGTTGCTGTACTAAAACTTCAGAAGAGGCTCACTCACTTTTCAGAGTTGGGACGAGACCTGTTCATCGTCTCAGACTGTGGAGCTCCCAACTCCCAAGATTAGTTGCACGCTGGAATTATAAGTTCCTCTATTCCTCATGCATCAATCATGGACACCTATCGAAAACTTGCCAGGACACTGCTGGAGAAGCTTCATCTGAAGTAGAATACAATAGCTTCATCGGAGGTTAATTCAGAGGATCTTTCATGGGTAACTAGGCAACTGGCATAACGTAGAGGCCGGGAACACGAACATACATGGCGGCCTATCAGTACCATGCAGGTGAGGAGTGATAGCTCTGCCCTGTGATAATTTACTCATATTCATGGCATGCAGTGAGGACTGAGGACTGAGGGGTAATCAGGTTAATAAACAGGACAATATATTAATGTGCTGGTCCTGATCTTGCTCCTGGACCAAATTATAATCAAATCATAGTACTAGTTGACCTTAGCAGCAGTGCACACGTTCAACTTCCATCATTCCGTGCGAATTAGCTCGGCAAGACTTTGGGTCCATGCAAATCATATTTGGGCCCAGAATCTCTTCACAACAAACAAAGCTGGTGCTCAGAAGGGAAGGGATTCCCATGATTGCATTCACATGACTCTTTTCTTTTACTTACTGTTGTCACTGGCACATGGTTTGAAGCTTGTCCTGGTATATACAGTGGTGTTCAGATAATTTTGTAAAGAAGGGCAACTTGAATGTTTCAAGATTCAAGTGAGGCTGGCCTATATATGTAGAATTCATGGTTGCATACTTGCACCGGCCATTGGAGGTATCATAAGGAAGAAATGTACCTTCTGCTTATTTCCAACAGCAACACAGCTTCCCAAAGACAATTTGTATTCTTTGTCGGAGAGAATTGTATGCAGGTCAATTCCCGATGAAGTTGACGGAGTGGAAGAACCCTCCTGAATCACGAGGGACTCCATTTTAATAATGAATACAAGAGTTTAGCTCTATGCCCTATAGATCAATCCTTTTTCCTTTTTTTTTTGCAATCCGTGGATTTTGCATAAACTGAAATGGCCATAGCAATAGTTGCACATATCTCTAGATGAGGCTAGGATAATAATAACTACTTTCTCCATCCCGAATCAACATAATGTATCAAGCATTCAAGTTTTATCTTGAATTATAAGACATTTTAGTTGAAATAACTCCCAGCTCAGTTTTAAAAATGTTTCATTCACATACATACCTATCACTAATTCTAGGCATCCCTTAATTCTATCACTAACATAAATATGTGGTAATTATAGTATCTCTCTACGATTAAGGGAGGGTTAGGCCAGTCTCAGTGACCCATTTCAATGCACTGTTTCCAAAACAAATCCGCTGACAGGGCATCAATGAAACGAATAATGAAACAACATCCACAATACATGAGTTTCACCTTGACGTTTCCTAGGCTGGGCAAAGCATTTAATTACTGCAAAATGATTGGATCACATGCAAGATGGTGAAACGATTTAGCCCTCAGTGGGGATTTCATCCCGTTTCACAACGTGGGAAACAACGCCCGCGGGGTTTCACCATGGTGAAACTACTTCCTTCTCTCTCCTCTTTGTTTCATGCAAAAAGTGCAGTTTTGCTGACATGACACTCACCACTGAGACTGGTTACATGGTCATTTTCTTTAGCCCATACAAAAATCCCATGAGATTTGGTGGTGGAAAGAAAAGATTACGCATGCTAAGAAGAATTGGCTTCCATAGTTTGCAGACTATTTAAGCATCGATGTGAAAAGACACAAGTTCAAAATGTGTTGGCCTATAGAAACTTGACAACTGACCATGACAGACAGCCAAAAAAACTTTTGCAGCCCTACATCCTTCGTCCCCAGATATATTAATTGTGATGATGGGTGTAATCAAATAAATTTTCAGTAGAGGTCTCAAAAAAATGATGGGTGTAATCATATTATCCCTTGATCATGACTAGTGGCCTGATTTCTGAACTAGTAATCTTTCAAAAAAAGTGATTTCTGAACTAGTGGAGTGGGCAACTGAATATATACATATACATGTATTCCCATGTTCAGTACTATTACCCGTTACGACCTACAACTACTCCACTACTGAATCTAAAGCCAGACTCTGTTCTCAACACAACAACACATCTGAAGTTGTAATCAGTAGCAGAGCTTGTCAACAGTGTTTTCCCTGCGCCAAAGCCACACTATCAAAGCTAATCTGTAACTTGAACAGTGAAGCTAGCACATCATTCTCCGATTAATTTCACACGCATTCCATCAACGGTACTGATGTTATACTGAGAAGAAGGTGTACGCACATGGTATATATTCCAAAACAAGAAACGAAAATAAACGAAAACGAAAGGGGCAGTGACGTAATCGCTCCCAGGTCCCAGCCAGGTGAACACCTGCCTGGTACTGTGCTTCAGTCGAGTCGCCATTGCTTCCCTTTCTCGCCATCTCGCTAGCTCTTTCCCACCCCAGGCGCGACAGCCACAGTCCACCCACTCTATAAACAAACAAATACATCCTCGCGACCATACTACAATACAGCCCGACCTACATCCATCCCGTACCCAAGACGAAAATGAGAGGGAGAGAGAGAGAGTAAAAAGTATGGAGAACAAGCAACAACTGAATGCAGGAATACATACGTACACACCAAGAAGGCAAGAAAAGGAGATGGCGATGGGTGCCGGGATACAAGTATAGAACACACGTTGCTGACTTGCTGTTGTGGTTACATGTATGTACAACAGCAGCTTAACCTCCAAACCCCATATGGAAGCTTTGCAAGCTTGCATGTTACTCCTTTGACCCACACCCCAGTACCAGTAGTAGGCCAGTCTCGTTCTCTCAGTCTCTCTCTCTCTCTATAACACCTAAGAAGGAGAAGCAACGTGAAGGATGAGGAGGAAGGGAGCTAGACAATGCAAATGCAAATCCTAATCCTAGCGCTAGAAAATAGTAGAGGAGAGTGTTGTTAAGAAGTGTTGGTGGAGGAAGAGATCCTGCAACCATAAAAGAAGAAAGCAGGCGAACCAAACCAAACATACCAAAGCCAAGCAAAAGAAAGCCACGCCATCCAACAAAAGCGCACCAAACTCGTAAAGTGATCGGCGTCGTATATAGGGAGCGGCAGCCAAGGCCATCGAGAAGGACAGCGGAGGGGAAGAAGGCACGCAGCCGCAGGCCGCAGCAAGCAACAGCTGCGACTGCGGCGAGCAGGCTAAGCTAAGCTAAGCTAAGCGACCTCCGTTCCATCGCCCAACAGGCTACAGAGAGTGAGGAAGAAGAAGCAAGCAAGCGTTGTTTTCGCTCTCTCCATCGATCGACCTTTCGTGGGTGCGCACGCCACGCCAGGCAGCGGCGGCGGCGGCGGGGTGGGACGGTGACCGGTAAGTCTGTATAATATAAAAGCGCGGAGGCCACGCACAGCGGAGATGCAGCAGCGGCGCAAGTCGGTGTTCGCGTCGGCGCCGTTCGCGATGAAGCAGGCGGCGCTGGGAGCCGGCGTGGCGGCGCGCAAGAACGGCGCGCCGCTGTCGCTGGCGGCGGTGGTGTTCGCGCTCTTCGTCTTCGCCACGTTCCTGTACAACGAGGACATCAAGTCCATCACCGACTTCCAGTTCAGCTCGGGCGCCATCCGCGCCAAGTCCCCCGACCTGCACCTCCTGCAGGAGGCACAGGCCGCCGCGCACGCCGCCGTCAACACACTGGCCAAGCGCGGGGAGGAGGTCATCGTGCGCGTCCTCGAGGCGCCCGTGTCGCAGTCGCAGGCGGCGCCCGTCAACACCACCACCAGCGTCGTCGTCGTCAAGGCCGCCGCCGCCGCCGCAGCAGCAGCAGCAGCAGCAAAGGCCAATGCCAAGGCCAACGCGGTGGTGGACGTCGGGCAGGAGAAGGAGAGGGACGTGACGCTCCCGACCGTCACGGGCGGAGGCGGCGCCGACGAGGCTCGGCGGCGCGCGGACGAGGAGGTCGCCGAGAAGGCCGCGTCGGCCAAGGCTGCGGCCGCCACCGCCGCGCTGCGGACCGTGGTGAGCGTGCCGGAGACGTGCGACCTGTACCGCGGCAGCTGGGTGTACGACGAGGTGAACGCGCCCGTGTACAAGGAGGGCGAGTGCGAGTTCCTGACGGAGCAGGTCACCTGCATGCGCAACGGCCGCCGCGACGACTCCTACCAGAAGTGGCGCTGGCAGCCGGCGGACTGCGACCTCCCGCGGTACGTTCTCTGTTTCTCTCTGATCTGATCCGTTTGCTCCCATTCGCGCCGCCCGGAGATCATCGTCGGTTTCAGAAACCTCCCCTGATGCCGGTTTGTTTCGGTTTCGACCGTTTTCTGCTTCTCGTGTCCTCCACATGACAGGACAAGTAGTACACTGTTCTATAGAAAACCAAAAACAACAACAAAAAAAAAAAGGGGACACTACTCCTATACTCTTCTTTAAAGCGTGATCTTGTAAGAACACGGAAATTAATGGTCAGCGCGTCAGATACATTAATGTCGTAGAGCGTTCGAGATTTGCGCATGAAGAGTGGAGTAGGACTACTGTGGGAGTGGGACGCAGGACTGTACTACTGTCCGTTGCGTTTATGCGCACCCGTACGTGGGAGTTCGAATCAGGGACGTCAAAATCTTCGGTTTTCCAACCGAGAAACCGACGCATGACGAAGCGTACTATAATGCAGGTTCGACGCGCGGTTGCTGCTGGAGCGTCTTCGCAACAAGCGGCTGATGTTCGTGGGTGACTCGCTGAACCGGAACCAGTGGGAGTCGATGGTGTGCCTGGTGCAGTCGGTGATCCCCAAGGGCAAAAAGACGCTGACAAAGTTCGTCAACGGCGGGTCCAGCAACGTGTTCTACGCGCACGAGTACAACGCGACGGTGGAGTTCTACTGGGCGCCCTTCCTGGTGGAGTCCAACTCCGACAACCCCAAGGTGCACAGCGTCCCCGACCGGGTCATCCAGTGGCACGCCATCGCCAAGCACGCCCGCAACTGGGTCGGCGTCGACTACCTCGTCTTCAACACCTACATCTGGTGGCTCAACACGCTCGACATGAAAGTCCTGTGAGTAGTAGTACGACAGCTGCTGATGCTGATACTGATGCTCGTGCTGATGATGATCTATATATGGCTGACATTATTGTTTTTGTTTCGGTAATAACAAAAACGAAAAAAAAAATGACAGGAAGGGGTCCTTCGACCAGGGCTCCACCGAGTACGTGGAGGTGGACCGCCCCGTGGCTTACAAGGAGGTGCTCAAGACGTGGGCGAAATGGGTGGACCGGAACATCGACCCCAACAGGACGACCGTCTTCTTCATGGGCATGTCGCCCAACCACATCACGTACGTCGATCGTAAGCCACGTTTTTATTTTTATTTTCCCCCCTCCGCATGCACTAGCTATAGGACTTTCGGTATATGTGCATTTTAATTTTATTTCTCCGTAACGCAAGCACGTGCACGGTTCCTTGAGCATTTGCATTGTTGCATGCATTATTAATTGGTTTACCAAGAGGGGGGATCCGATCCGTCGGCCAGAACGTACTGCACGGGCGCACGGCTTAGGTGCACCACACCAAACGGCGGCACGCACAGTGACACGGCTCAGTCAGTTTAGGTGGCAATCAGCTAGTGCTGCCTTTGCGAGGAGAAAGAAAACTAGTGATAGTGACGACGGTGAATTAGATCGTACACCTTGCTAGCAGCAGCGACACCTCTGCTTTGCCTGATCAATTAGGTGCCGATCGACGAGATAAAGACCAGCGAACCTTCAGAGGTGTACCACAAGCTAGCTAGCTAGCTAGCTAGCCGACGTACATTAATCCAGTCGTGTTGTAGCAGCATGGCATCTGCTCAAAGAACTTCCTGCGAAAATTCAGGGTCACATGCCTCAGAAAAGATGGCTGGCGTAGGTGTATAACAAGTTGGAACGTGATCGATTGACACCAACCACGTAGAGATATAGCTAGCTAGAAACGCATATTACGAAAATCTAGGTAGCATTGCAGCCCCATTAGCGATTACGACGAGAAACGCTGTTCCATTCCAAACAAAGATACGTGTAGAGAGTGGGAAGATACGGTGATGAAGGTGGATCATACAAAACTCGATTCAGGCCCACACCTCTATGTGGGCCCACCAACCTAAGAACAAGAGCAAGCATACGATTCCAGTTTCCCGAGCCCCACGCCGGGATACACCTGTGCCCCAGTCCGCTGGTTGTGCCCGTAAACAAGACCACGACAAAGATTTGGACCAGCCTCGCCATTGCATCCTAGCCTCCTTTGTTTTTTCCTGGAAATGATTGTTAGCATTACTATTAGTCTATTACGCAAACAGATCCTTGCCGTGGATTGGAGCCTCGATAAAGATGGGTGTGGGACGACCAACGCGTCACATGCTGTGATATCTTGCATCATCACATCAGAGTATCTCGATCAGGGACGACCGAATAATCTTAGTACTCGTGTGCATGTGCATCATCCCGTCCGTCTCTGAAACTGAAACTGAAAAGAGCTAGTATGCATGGAATGGTGCACTGCAGGCCTGAGGCGTGGGGCAACCAGGGCGGGATCAAGTGCGCGATGGAGACGCTGCCGATCACGAACCGCAGCGCGTCGCTGGACGTGGGCACGGACTGGCGCCTCTACGCGGGTGCGCGGGAGGTGCTCCCGACGCTGCGCCGCGTCCCCGTCCACTTCGTCGACATCACCGCGCTGTCGGAGCTGCGCAAGGACGCGCACACCTCGGTGCACACGCTCCGGCAGGGGAAGCTGCTCACCCCGGAGCAGCAGGCGGACCCCAAGACGTACGCCGACTGCATCCACTGGTGCCTCCCGGGCCTGCCCGACACCTGGAACCAATTCCTCTACGCCCGCATCGCGTCCAGCCCATGGCCCGCCGCCCACCAGCAGTAGGACCTGCTGCGCCTTCTTCTTCTTCTTCTTCTTCTTGCTCCGCGGGCCGGACGGCATCTGGCGGACGACACACGGGCCTGCTGGGCTGGGCTCTCCGGCGGTTCTGCTCGAAGCTGAGCCCAGGACAAAGTTGCATTGACAAAAAAACAAGGGATGGGATGCTCGCCATCTTTGTTTCTTTTTCGCTTTTTTTTTTTACCAGTTTTTCTTTTGGTTGCGTAAAGCTGTTGTGCCCTGTTGTTAACCTTCGATTCTTTTGTCGAACGAAACAAGTGGGAGGTCTAGGATGCCTAGGAGAAAGCAAAAGCTGAGTATGCATCGGATGTAATGTAATGTAAGGGGGGGAAGGGAAGCAAAGCGGGGGTACATGTAAAGAAGAATTTTTTGTGTTACATTTTATATGCCGGCCAGTGCACCCAAGGTCAAGAGAGGTATAAAGATTACCCTCGTAGTACGAGGTGCATTTGTTCTTCAATCATGGCGAATCTTGTGTCTTATTTTTAGCTATTACTACTACCCATTCCCCTACGAGGTGTGCAAGTGACCAAACAGTTTCAGAAAAAAAAAGCAGGAGAATGACCTACTGTGCACGCCTCTCTGAAGATGAAAGCTACTAGCTGAAAGCAGGCCGGACAAACTTCCCAACGCTGGAGGAACGCATAGCAATAGCATAGCTTCCCTTCCTCTACGTTCTCTCTGTTCGTCCGGCTGAATTTTTAGTGATGCTGAATTGTTATGAGAGAAAAACAATGTTGCAAGAAAAAAAGTAGTGACTAAAAAGTTCAACCGAACAGGAATCAACCACAAAAACGAAAGGATTCCGACCGCATTCATTGAGGCAGTCAGCCTGAGCTGCAAAATATAGGTCAAAAACAAGCAGAGGGATTAACCTTTATTAATTGGCTCTGTTCGTTTGAACTTATCTGTCGAATCTGTCAGTCATTCAGTAGTATTTTTTTTTATAACAAATTAGTAAACAGTATTATTAGTCATAACTTATCCGTCGAATCAAAGTATATTGCCGCATAAAAGACAGTCTCGTTCGCAGGAACCGCCAAACGCACTGCATATAACTAGATTCCTGGTTGCGATCATGTGATGCTCCAGCATCTGCTCGTGCCATATTGAGTGAGTCCCTTGTTAGAATTACTTAGGGTTAATTGCAGGCTCTGAGTGCCTAGCTCACTATTAGAACACCTAGGTGCTTATTGATCAGGATCTCTTAACCATATCTTAGATCAGGCATGAGTCAGTTTCAGACAAACCAAATTCGTTGTGTGGAAAGGTGTTAAAGGGCCGGTATTTTCAAAAAATAGATTTTCTGTTAGCATCTAGAAGAAAAAGCATGCCAACCAGACTTAGCGTGCAATCATAGCGGGAAGAGAGGTCTTGAAGAATGGGCTCTTGAAACCAATTGGGGATGGAAGTTCCACAAGCATATGGCATAACCGGTGTGCCAGTTTATCCGCAAGTGTCCCTGGTGTGTGATCTTTTGACTCCGAGTGGTGGATGGAATGACGACCTGATCAAGCAACTGTTTGCAGATATTGATGCTCATGCTATTTTGCGGACACCGATTAGGGGAGCAGAGCAGGAAGCTTAGTCCTAGGAGTCGAGATACATGGTACCTACACTATGAGATTGACTTATAGGTGTCTATACGATGAGCATTGACACTAAGGAGATCAAGGAGTGGCGTCAGCTTTGGGTGGATCTAACATGGAAACGTATCTAGCAATTATTTGTTCCCGGAAGGTCCGTGTATTTCTAGTGGCATGTGGTGAATGGGTTCTTGCGGCCAAAGAAATGTCTTCATAAAAGACATATTGAGCATGTGCCAAACCGTGACATTTGTGGCGCAGAGGAGGAATCCATCAAACATGTTCTCATGGATTGTACAGTGGCCCGATGTGTTTGGGATCAGGCTCATGTACTGATGGGCACAAAGATGTCGAGGCTACATCCCCAGACATGGGCATGAGACTTGGTTGATTTGAATTGCTATCCAGAGTAGACTGTAACAATCTTCCTATGTGGAATGTGGTCTCTGTGGATGGCGAGGAACAGAAGGAGATATGATGAGCCGGGTATTCCTATGAAGAAGGTTGTCGAATGGGCCAAAGATATACAACATTTGAATTGTGGCAACTCTCACATATGATCAAAGACAATGGGGTATCGAGGGTGCTGCTCGGTGACCACTGCCCGTGCTTGACCAAATGCAATGTTGACGCCTCTATCGTCATGGAGGAAGGACGTGGAGCGACTGGAGTTGTTCTTAGAGATCAGAGTGGGCACACCTATGGGGTCCGAGCATGGTGGTGTGATCACTGCCTTAATGCCTTGTCTTCGAAGGCAATGACTTGCCGCAATGAAGTCCACTACACCATAGAATGAGGGGTGCGGCAAGGCATTAAGGCAAGGCTTTAAGTTAGATTCCAGATGTAGCGAACGACCCGACAATTAATGCAGGGCTGACTGTCCACTCTACTCCCCCGCTCCTCTTTTTCTTGTTCCTTACGTCACCATACAAAAAACAAAATATTTATTTTAAAATACTATAATTTGTAAACGATGTGTCTATTTTTTAATTCCGCATGTGTGTTCAACGTGACAAGGCGAACAAAACTAGACCCCAATTTCATATATTTCGAAGAATTTTATTTTTTAGTAGCAATTTATGTATATTAACTTATAACATATAATATGCTCTTAACTTATTCTGCAGTTATGTTGCTAACCTATTCTGCTAAGTTGCACTGTGTAACTTATGTTTATGTAGAATAACTTTTATAAAAGCAAAACTTTGTATATACACTAATATATTATTTTGGTAACTTATATACATAAGTTGTATTGTGTAACTTATATAATCCCTCTATTCTAAATTACTACCTCCGTCCACAAAAGAATGCTAACTAACTTATTTCATTAACTTGATGTACATAGTTATATATCTAACTTGTGTTTTCATGTGTATACCATCTTAACTTATTTGATGAACTTACTGCATTTAGTTTCATGTGTTATCACATTATATTAGATAACCATGTTAGTATTTGCTATTAACTAAAGTGTTTCTTCTAGTCAACTTTGTTATTTGA
>Ga0182004_10001312_pt1 | contig 17931 bp, 15 predicted proteins | sample Sormic07211540_1_FD_120479 | JGI IMG/M metagenome (GOLD analysis project Ga0182004, IMG submission 120479) | Endophyte microbial communities from Sorghum bicolor roots, Mead, Nebraska, USA - 072115-40_1 MetaG | ecosystem: Host-associated > Plants > Roots > Unclassified | place: USA: Nebraska...
AATAGCACTGTGAATGTTCCAAATCAATTTTCTCTAATTTTGAACAACATTTTGGAGAAATGTATTAATAACAAATATAAATTCAATTAAATGCATTGTCAATAAACTTTATGGAGAATTTTAAATACAACTAATTTAACATTATAGACGTTGGTACGTCTTCTATACAAGTGTAGCTGTTTGGTCAACTTTATGGAGAATTTTAGATACAACTAATTTGACATCGACGAATGCCACCTTGAACCAAGATGATGCTAGAAAAAAAAAATACAAGTGTACCTGTTTGGTCGACTCGCCCTGTTTGGATCATTGGAATTGAAGTTATTTTAATAATTACAATTTAGATATATATTAATTAAGTTAATATAGTTGTATATGGATTATATTTATATATTATTGTTGACATACGAGAGAGCTAGCATTTCTACCGTGGGGGAGCATGTTGAAAAATGTGTTATAAGTTGCAAAGTAAAAGCATAACATGGTGATATATAGAAATCAATTTTCACCCCTCACCCTAAGAATTTGAGATATGCTTATTACTCCCTCCATCCACAAATAAATACACATCTCGTTTTCTAAGGAGTCAAACATTATTAAGTTTGACCAAATATATATAAAAATAGCGCGGGGAGCGAGTTCAAAAGTGTATTATAAGTTGCAAAGTAAAAGCATAACATGGTGATCTATAGAAATCAATTTTCACTCCTCATCCTATGAATTTGAGATATGCTTATTACTCCCTCCTTCCACAAATAAATATACATCTCGTTTTCTAAGGAGTCAAACATTATTAAGTTTGACCAAATATATATAAAAATAAACTAATATTTATCATATGTAATATATATTATTAGATTGAGCATTAAATATACTTTAAATATACTTATTTTCGGATACAAATATTGATATTATTTAATATATTTTTATTCAAACTTAAAAAGTTTGACTCCTCAAAAAGTGAAACATGTATTTATTTGTGGACGGAGGGAGTATATGTGAACTTTGAAAAGTGGTAGAATGTCAAATTCTAAGTCAAACAGCTTAATTTATTAAGTAGATTTATTTTTTTTCAGTTGAAAGGATCCAAACGGCCCTAAAAGAAATACGAGCGCGTTGATTTTTATATCGCTATATTTTTCAGTAAGTCAACTCTTTTCCTTAAAAGAAATGCGAGGAGTCGATTTTTATATCGCTATATATTTCAGTAAGTATCAGCTGGCACATCTCTCCCTTTTATATCTTTTTCTCCGCTTGGAGCTTTTCCTTCTTTATATGTAGAATAGTAGAAGAAGAGAGGGGTTCGGATAGAAATGATCATGGTTGCCAGTTGCCAAGAGCATTGTTCTGGTAACAACATTTCTTGTACGTTTCTGTTTTTTTTTTTTGCAGGACAATATTTCTTGTTGGCAACATGGATACTTAGAAAGAGTTTTTTATGTATGCATCCTTCAAAAGTCCATAACATTTTTCCCTAAGTTAAGATTTTTTTCTACTGAAAATAATTGAGTTCGCAACTGATTTCCGCTGGTATATTCTACAGAACATTATTTTTCTAGCACAAATAAATTAATGGAATCCCTAAATTAAGCAACAGACTGGTTGGTATTCAGTCCATCGTGGGCTACCACTACCAATAGGGCCATCTCTTTGGCCCATCTCAATATGGGCCAAGAGCCTAAGAATCCTCTCATCTGTCAGGGAAAAAGAAGGCAGGACGGGCCACGATGCGAAGAACGCAACAGAGGTCCGCGAGCAAACGCCTCCAAAGTCCAAACCCATCTCGGTCGCCGGAGAACGAGCAGCGGCGGAGGCGATGTCGTCCCCGGATCCCGGCCGCACGCCGGCGCAAGGCGAGGAATCTGCCTCCACCTCCCCGTGGCCTCTCCGCAAGCTCCAGGTCTCGTTCCTCTCCTGATTAGTCCCCCATAGGAAAATTTCCTATTGGATTCGTGTTCATGGCCATAGGCCATCCTTCTTCATCTCAGATTTAGTATTTGGTATCCTTTATTTCGGTTGAGCCGATCTGTCTTTAGCATTACTTACGGGCTTATTTCATAGGCGTTGGAACACAGTTATGTTTTTCGCATTTACTTCTCTCTGACTAAGTTAATCCTATTCCATTTGTAGTGAGAAAATTGTAGAACCTATCCATTGATGTCTCATTTATCTGTCCCACAAATATTCGTATTGCATGTTGGATTAGCCAAGAAGAAATTTGCATTTCCCCAAAGATCCATCATTTTTGTTCTTTTGTTGTCACATTCTTCCTGCTACCTTGTAGAGTTTCACACCAGGGCTGTGGTCACAATACAAAGCTTATGAGGATGCAGTTGTCGAGGGCACTAAAGGTGAGATTTTTTATATGTACCCCAGGATGCATTTGTCTCCTAGTATGGTCCTGAAATTTCTATCCGGTCTTATTTCCATATACAAGGAACTATTGCGGATGCTCTGGTTCTTGTGAGAGAGCATCAGACGGAGGCAATTGGATGTGCCACTGTTGCAGGATTCATTCTGTTCAGAGGTATACTTTCCTTTTTTTTAAACCTTACTGATATTTGTTTGTTGAACTTGTGGGAAATGATCAGGAGAAGCTATGGTTCATGAATTGTATTTTCTTAAACATGTCATGAGGGAAATGCTACAATTATTTTTCATTTTGTATTTTCAGTATGAAGGTGAATGAAAACATGGGGATTGAATTGATTCTGTTAGATATCGGATGAGAGTAACACGATCTGGCAAATCCTAAAACCAGAGTACAAAGTGCGACATTTGGCATCCTAGTTTGACACAACCACACTACTACATCTATGCTAACATGTGATAGCTAGCATGAGATGGTTAAGACCAATTAACACAAGTCAATATTTATATAAAACTTTCCATATTCCTAGAAAATATATAATAAGTGGATCAAAACTTCCAATATCATTTCATGACTAAAAGAGTAATTATTAATCTTAATTCCAAGTTTTAACTTACTCTGTATTTTGGATAAAACGATGACTCATGGCAATGTTTTTTGCAAACTCATGGAAGTTATTCCCACATCCTTTTCACATGCCTGTTCTTTTCCATTTTTTTGCAGCTTTTAGAGAGAGAAATGGTGGGATATAAATCTTAGCAAGAAACAATCTTGAAAAAAACTGGCTTCTCATGAAGTTGATTATCAGTTTCATTATATGAAGTAGCGTAGTAAAGTAACTCAAACAAATCTGATACAAATTGCAAGTATGCATTTATGCCATGAACAATAGAGCACTTCAGGCAGGTCCGTAAGACTCCACACCAGCCATTGTCCAGGCTCAAGTGCACTCAGTGGCACCAATACATAGTTTCAGCCAATATATAACCTGACCTTCTATTTCTTGTGAAATGTGGTTTTACACGACCTTTTCCTGTTGAGGTTTATCTCTCCACCTCTTTCCTCTTTCCAGGTGTGATTGGTGTGATGTATGAAACAATTAAACAGGATGCATGATGGGATGTGATAGTAGTTGCCATGAGTTCACAGCTCATGTCACCTTTAGTCGTCTTTTTGTTTGATTTGCACTCAGTCGAGAACATGGACTATAGACTATCAATTTCTACATTTTATTTTAATGTCATTTTGAGATTTGCATTTTGGTTTGTTCTCAAATAGGTGACTTGCTCAGTTTTCTTGCCACTCTTCTCAAATGGACCTTATTGAAAGGTAGTGGGTATAAATGCCTCAGCACTAAATTAGTCTCATGTTCCAACCAATGTTATCAAACCGTCTGATTAATTGTGATTAGACGTCCTAGTCGGTATGCTGGACTTCACTAGGAGCCATGACTCAATTAGGCTGATTAGTTTTCTGGTCGTCCAATTAGTCATCGGCTAATCACGATTGGTCGGACTACTAGGGGTTCCACGACCAGAAACATAATGGAATCCTGGGCAGCTTATGACATGGGCTGCATCTGGGATGGCTTAGGCCACTTGGGCTCATGTTTTTCAGCTCAATTTGCAACCCTACATGCAGCCAGCACCCTAGAGTTAGTTCATGCTTGGTTGTACTCTAGAACATATAGTATTTTCATATATTACTACTGATATATATGGGATAATTAGGAGCCACTCAGGGGCCGTCAACATTTTTTTGCCTTTTGAGGAGAAAAAAAATCCCAAAGGTTCGTGATGGCAGTACATGCGCATTTATTCCAAGCACACTGACTCCAAACAAGCTGCCTGTCGTGTCCATGGCAGTGCTGCTTGCTTGAGTTGAATCAAAGTTAGTTAAACTGATGAGGGGGTAAAGATGTGAACTTTTGGAACATTAAACTGGTGCATTGTTCTGTGAACCTAACTCCAGAGAATGGTGGGAGTATTTGTTTTAGTTGCAATTTGATTGGAACTATGGTATTCCTTTTGTTGCAGATTATGATATTTTTAAATAACTTATTTGAAAAGTTTTTTTTTACCTTTTGATGCTGGAATCTTGTTTCAATTGATATAAAACGTCTCCTTTTAGCTGTATTTTATGCTAACGAATAGTCATAGATCTTGTTTTTGTAAACACTGGACAAATATTTGAGATTTGGAAATGTAGTTGTGCTATAGCAATAGCCGTCATAACCCCAACCCACAGTGTAGTTGTACCTGTAGTGTCCCAAACTCCCAACTGCTTGTCAAGGGCTTGATATTTTAAAGCACACATGAGTAAATAAAACCATAAAGCTTTATGCTTTATAATTCTTGAGTGAAAAAGGAAATATACATGTTTCTTTGTTTCGTACATTGATACTGTCTCTAACTTTTCTGAGTGCAATCTAGAACTCCACTTTTTAATGAAGGGAGTAGTTTCCTCAAGCTAATAATGCAAAGCCTTGTGGGTCAGATGCATTATCAAGTTGCTGTGAGAAGATTGGTTTTAATTGCAGTTGTGATATGTAACTGCTTGTTAGCTTGTGCTTGTAACAGCATATGATACTATGTTTTATGGTTACGCTATCAAATGGTTCTGCATATTATCCCTCTTGGGAAGCTTTAAGTCCTATTATTTTGATATTTCTATTGCTATGTCTCGTTGATTCAAGTGTCTACCGTGCTCATGCTGTATGGGCCTCCTTGATTGATTATCAGTTTGAATTGTAGATATACTCGAGTACTTGGGTTATTTTGTATGCATTTATCATTCCAGTTGAGTTCTTACATATAATCTGGACATAATTATTCAAACATGAGATGGAATCCCAGACCAACCAGGTGTACCTGGCAACTGCATAATCTTATTTGCTCATCTGTCATCTCAAACTAAGTTGGATGGTTCAGACCTTGGCAACTGGTGACTTTAGAGTTTAACTTCGTTTGGACAAAAGTTTTGTGAAATTAAGTGGAGATAGCACATAAAACACATCAGTACATCACAACCGTGAGCATTTGACAAAATTACCAGCCAGAACGTACTTAAGAACAACAATTACTAATAGAAAGTGCACTTATCAAGAATTAACTTTTGTAAAGCTATATATGCCTTGCCAAGAATTAACTTCTGTAAGAAACACTCTATGCCTAATATGTATAGCGTCCCCTGTGAATAGTTACTCTAGTAATTACACAAAGGTGACATGAATTTCGCAATGGTGTGCATACTTGATTTGTTGCATCTCAAATTTTGATATAGTTACTCTAGTAATTACACAAAGGTGACATGAGTTTCGCAATGGTGTGCATACTTGATTTGTTGCATCTCAAATTTTTGATACTGATTTAGTGATGAATTGTGCCATCAGGTCCTCGAAGATTTTTATACCGCAATACCTTTGGCCGTTTCAAGACTGAGAAGGTATAAGTCTTATAAACACGGTTATGTTCATGTTGAAACTTTTCTTCACTCATGTAAGATTCATTACAATGATGTACATGACATAAATGGAACTTCTGTCAGTCCAATGAGATCATAACTGTGTGATCATGTATGAGTTCATCTGACTTTTTTTCCAAAATCTTGCCAGGATTTACTGAATGATGCTGAGCAAAGTATGATGGAGTACAAAACATCTATTCAGAACTTGAAGAAAGAATCGAAATACACTCTTGACAAAGTAGCTGTTGGTGAAAGTGATCTGCAGCGTGGACGAACTGATTTGAGGTATTTTACATTTAGTCTCAGTCCAAAAGTCTGTTCTTCCATGTCTGTTGCTGTTTCATTTAATAATGGTTTGTCACCAACATACTGTAAAATTATTGCCTGTGCCTCTCCAGATCTACTGGGAAGCAGATCCAATCTCTTATAGGTTCCATTTACAAAGCAGAATCTACAGCTGCAGGTATTAATTATATTTCTTCTGGTTATTTGGTTCATTGCTTTTAGTTATTTGCAACTTAATTTCTAACATCGTCTACACAAAATCGACTAATACTCCCTCTATCCCTGAGAGCTTCAACTCCTAGAATCCGTGTCAGTCAAACTTTTTTAAGTTTGACCAACTTTATAGAAAAGAGCATCAATATCTATGACATAAAATGAGTATCTTATGAAAATATATTCTATGATAAATCTAATGGTATCAATTTGATACTATAAATTTTAGCGTTTTTTTTCTAGAAATTCGGTCAATGTTTTAAAAGTTTGACTTTTTTGAGAGCAACTCTAGAAGTTGAAGCTTTCAGAGACAGAGGGAGTAAACACTAAGATTGCTCACTTTACATCTCATAGAGGCATATGTATTATTTATTTGACTGTAGGTCTGATGGATAGACTAAGAACCATTCCAACCAGGCAATCTCTCGAGCTGCGAGCAGAGGCGAGTACATGATTTGTACATAGAATGTCTTTGTCCTTGCGTCAAGTGCTGATTAAATAAAACCTTATAAAAAAGTGCTGATTGAAATACTGTTCCTTTTTATCCATTAGGTGGCTTCCATGGCTTCCGATTTGAAGAACCAGAGATGTGCCTTGCAGGAAAGGATCAACAAAATTTCTGAATATGGTGTCCGTGTCTGAACTGCACCGTCTGTACATTTCCCCTGATAGAGCCTCTTTTGGTCCTTCCGTACAATAAATTTTGAATCCACCCTGAGAGATGCGCATTTTGATACGACCAAAGTTCCGTTTTGGATTCTAACCTTTTTTTTTGTCAGCATTTTTCAAATGCTAGGACAAACATTGTAACTCATCACAACCATAAATTGTTCCTGTCACTAATGTTGAGCATTGCTCGATTGCAAGGAAAACTTTGTTCCACCTTTGGGTGCTGTGCTTCCTGCAAACAATTCTGCCATTCCGTTTCGGAAAAAACAAATAGCTACAAAATGCTGCTAAATGCAGGTCGCTGCTCCAGGAGGCGATAGGAGTATTGTGGTCCTGTTTGATTTTAGTTTTGCAGGTTTTTCGCATCTCGCTTTCTCTTCGAACAGGATCACAAATTTGAACAAAAAGTGCCATCCATTGACAGTCCTTGAGGGTTTGTGGGAAAACACCTGATTAGCATCGCGTTTCTCGCCAGGACGACGTGTTTACCTTCCCATCAGGCAATCTCAAATAGGTCAGTGCTAACAAAGCTACAGCTTTGGGATCTGAGGGCTTACCAAGATACAAATTCAGCTTGGCCACACTTCCATTTGCTGATAATAGTGATACAAAATTTGGCAAGGTGCAAAATTCTAGTTCTATATGTTCAGTTATACCTACTTATACGTCGACCAAGAAGAGCACAGTCACTCCAAAGCAAAGCAATCGAACTCAACCTTCTTCTTTTTTTTTTTTCGACAAATCGAATTCTTCCTTTCTTTCTACTGGTCTCCATCGAGGATAAGAGGTTTACGTGATTTCTGCACTTCCTCCGCTTGCCCTCTGAGAGCCATTTCTTCTTCGGCTAGATTGAAAAATTGAAAGCCATTTCTTTGGCCAAATTGAAAAATTGGTAGGGACTGCGTACCATCAAAGGTACCCAGTGGGCGCCGTAAGTAATCGACAACATAAAAACCAGTATGTGAAACTATAAAAACAAGTGGAAGACACAATTGAACATACTGAGTATGTGAAACCGTAAAACAAGTGGAAAAGGCTATTATCAAGCTTTCCCTATCTGGTACGCCCGTTCACAGTCTTTCTATGCTTTCGGTGGCATATGAGTATATGACTATCCGAATGCCACATACCGATCTCAATCCTGCAGCTAATAACCTACCACACACAGCATTCAGCGGTGTTTTTCTCACAAAACAAATCAGCGAATAGTACTTTCAGCCATGACTTATCAGCCAAGCACTGCAGAACCTTCCCATTAGACTTCAGTGGACGTTGGCCGAAAGTGCTCAGCACCTGTAACTGATCAGTAATTATATCGCCGCCTAGAATATACAGCTTCTCGTACAAAATTCATTGTCCTTAGTCTGCAGCCGAGGACATTTTGGATGAATAGTAAGTAAAAGAAAAAAGAATTGAAGAAAAAAGATATGGCATTGGATATGTAATTCTGTTATGCTAAAGTGTTTCAACTTTACTCTCCGTTAATGTCTGCAGCTGTAACATAACATCTGCCCCCAGTCATGCGATTAAGGTTTGGTCTTCAGTATCAACTCTTGTTTCAACAGGATTGCAAACATGGCAAAAGCCTGAGCTTGGTAGTCCAAAATCAAGGAGCCTGATTCTGTAGCCAAGAAGAAGACTGGGGTAGAGTCTCATCTGTCCTGTTAGTATCAAACCGAGAAAATCTTTGTAGTCTGTTAATCTTCAGCCGGATAGAGGGCACCTTCCGAGCAATAGCCTTCCATATCATCTGCACGGCATCATCAGTCTGAGATGGGTATTGGTACACAAAGTGCTTTTCTACTTCCTTTAGCTTGTTCCACATGTGTGCCCACTCTTCTTGGCTGATCCCTGTGATCAGGCTCATTAGAAACCCCTTCTTGACCGCGTCTGCGCCACGTACTATGACACTGAACTTTGAGTAGTCAAGGACATCCTCAAACGGGAGCTCAATCTCATCGCTGATGATGACAGGAACACAGTGACTGACTATGGAGTCGAAGAGGCGGTTGGACGATGGAGTGTCACCTGCAATGTTGAGGCAGAACTTGGATGACCGCATCCCATGTGTTGATTGCTCGATCCCATTACCAGCTACACTTCCAAATGAGAAATGCACATCTTTCTCGTCTTTCAGAAGGTAATACAGTTCCTGCCGGATGGAACCACCCTACAAAATTGTGCAGTGAAAGTGTGAGTAGAATAGCAAATATCTTCATATATTTTTCCATAGTTCATCTACTCACAGAGCCTAATCTCTTAGACCAACCAATATAACCCACGTCTAATCCATGTTTGACTGTCAATTGTATAACTACTAAAGTATACTGAACTTGTTTACAGATACATAGATCACTTGTCAGATTGTATAACTACTAAAGTATACTGAACTTGTTTACAGATACATAGATCACTTGTCAGATTGTATAACTACTAAAGTATACTGAACTTGTTGCAAAAATACAGCGAAGTGTGCTGATCGTGGTCATATAGCACTGGGAGAAGTGATCGCCTATGCATGAGATAGACTAATTACTGATAGACAGGGCAAACCGTTCCAATTCCTAAAGAAGCATAGATCGATGCATCTTTAGTGGCCAGAACTAGTGCAAGTTTATAGTGGCACACAGAAGGAAAGGGCCATGTTAGCCATTACTAGGCTACGGAATGAAAAGGAGTGCACGTGCCACATGGGCATGGGCGCATGGCAAACATGCTCAATTCTTTTTAGGGAAGAACACATGGACAAGCAAAAGAGGCATGCTGACATTATTATTATTAAATTAGATGTGACTAATCCAACAAAGATTCAATTTAGACGAGATGAGTATAGTTAGCAAGGTACTCACATCTTTCCTGTAGATGGCACCTTGGAAGTAGAGCAGCGTCGGCCGGTCATCGTATCCGGCGGTGTCATTAGCGAAATTGGCGACGAGGTGCCGGTAGGGCGCGATGACGTCCTTGTCAAGGTTGGCGACGCTGGGCGGGTACCTCCCGAAGTCACAGAGCACGAAGACGCAGGGCCAGAACCTGTAGCGCGCGTCGAGCATCCCGTTGGGGTGGTGCGCGAGCACGACGTGGTCCCGCCCTCCGGTCCTCCGCCACTCGGGCCGCGCGGCGAGGAACTCGAGGAGCCTCCGCTGCAGGGCGCGGTCCTCGCTGTCCCGCGCGGGCGGCACGACCCGGGAGTGGCGGTTGAAGCTGAGCGAGGCGAAGAAGGGCACGAAGACGACGTCGGCGTCCGCCGCGCGGCGCACCCGCACCGCCGCGCAGGGCGTGGGCGCGCCCTGCTCGGAGGCCAGGAGGTCGAGGGTGAGCCAGTACTCGATGCTGTGCTGTAGGTTGAGCCCCCCCGGGTATTCCGGCACGCCGTCCCTGACGTCGGGCCACACGCCGCCGCCGAACCCGGGGGGCTTCCAGTCGAGCAGGCCGAAGTGGAACTCGGGGGGCAGGTCGTACATGAACACTCGCAGCAGCGCCTCGGCGGGGTCGCATTTCCTACCGGGGCCGGCGCCGCCGAGGCGGAGCCACTGGTTGGGGCGGCGGGCGGCGGCTGGGCCCGCGGCGGAGTCGAGGAGGAGGTACCAGGAGAAGAAGAAGAGCGCGGCGGCGAGCGCGAAGAGCCAGACGAGCGGGCTCCGGCAGGAGGAGGAGGAGGAGGAGGAGGCGGCCATGGCGCGCGCTAGCAGTGGCAGTGCGGGCGGAGGCCGGAGCGGGGCGCGGCCATGGCTGGGTGGGAAGGGGGATCTGGGGATCTGGCGGGGGGAAGGGCGGGTGGGTTGGTCACCCGCGGCGGCCGGTTGATCGCTGTGCGGTGACTGACGCTCGAGTCCCGATCGAGGCGGTCGGATCTGGAGCTTGGTGGCAACGGTAGGCGGCGGAAAGGCACGGGCGGGGATCTCCAAATCCACGCAAGCGCTGCACGCATTACCCCACGGCTGCTCTTGTGGTTTCTGGTTTGGGAAGTGTGAGTGACCGTCGACCGTGGGTTAGAGCGACCACAATGTTGCAGACAAGTAGTCTATAGCCATTAGAATATTATCTATCAGTTACCTGAAACATTGTACAAGTAGTCTATAGAGTAGTTCATAGCTAAAGGTATCCATAGTGCTATTGCTATGGACTGCCCATAAGAAATAAAAAATTAATTATCCTCTCTATCGGCTCTCTCTCTTGCCTCTCGCACCGATGGCGAAGGGCGTCCTTGGCGACCACAGTGCCAGCGACGCAGATCTAGTGCGGTCCTGGTCGACGGCCAGTCGGAGGCCATGGTCGCGAGCTTCTGTGTGCGTCGAGGCTGCGGAACCGCCCATCCGCGGGTGCGGTGATGCCTCCAATGTTCGATCTGCTTCGCTAGAAAGAGAGAGGGGAAGGATGGAGAGGTAGCCGGTTGGGCTTTTGATGATTTTTTTATGTGTCAATGGGCCCACACTTTTAGTCCATTTAGCCTTCAACATTGTAACACAAAAAATAGTTATGGACTGCTGACACAAAAGCTGTCTATATGGACTACTCAACCATATACATTGAGGTTGCCCTTACATGGGGGCGAGACCGCTGAGAGGATGGGCAAAGCCGGGTTACCGGGTGTCGGGGTTTCTACATGTGTTCTTTGGTATGCTACAAGGATTGTCTGCACGTTGCTACAGATATGAAAAAGAAATATAAATTTTTTAAATAAAAAATAGTTTATATCTAGCTTCATCTATTAATAAGTAGAATCATATCAATTATTATAGAGTCCGAACACACATTCAACACACAAATTTCAAAGTTTACACTGTTTACTTTGGAAAAAAACAAAACAGAAAGTAAAGATCTGACTTAAAGAGACCAATAAACCTATTTGACAACCAACCATTTGAGCTAGAGAAATGCAAGGACGACTCAAGATGATGCCCAACAAGAATGAGCTGGTCCCATTGATCATCACGCAGTTGCAGTCTTGCCTATTGACGTAGCTAATGTGTTCCCCGCAATAATACCTGCAAAAAAAGTTTTCGGTCTACTTTTACAAAAAAAAAACACTTCTTTTCATGTTACCAAATTGTGTAACATAAAGCCGATGATGTTGTTAATAACAAAGAATTGTACAAATTATCACCCAACTTAAACCAATGAACAAATAAATCTTTTATGCTAAGAGGGGGTGATATCCCAAACATTAAATGTATAGTACACCACATAAATTTGGTATAAAAACAATAAAAAAAAGATGATGAATAGTTTTTGTAGAATGGCAAAAGCTACATCTCGTATCACCATTCCAATTACGGCAAGGTTATCTTTTGTTAAAATTACACTTTTTAAAATACCACAAAAATACCTTTATTTTTATAGAACTTTGATCTGCCATATATTTTTGTAGGAACTTTGATCTGTCATATATCTTGTGGCACTCTGACAAGGTTATCTTGATATAGTAGTACTCTGCTCAGCTCTAGTTAAGTCTACGTCTCAAAAAGAGGATGCAGTTGTAACTGAGTCAAAGTCGAACTATCTTAAATTTAATTACATTTATAGAAAACAACATCAACACAACAAATTATGATACATATTTAGTATGATGGTTATTTTTATTTTTTATACAAAATTGGTTAAATTCCAAATTACATGACTTACACTATTGTAAAATTACATCGTGTCTGGAAACATAGGAACTAGCTGCCATTGTCACTAGAGATAAAATGAGATGCCAACAATTCACGAAACTGAATTTCCATAAATACAATTAGCTAGTCGAAATTACTTCAGACCGTTCACTACATGTCCCTCAACAAAAAAGGAATAATTCATGGGCGCAGGCATATGCGGTCACAACTCACAAACGGCAGTGTCCTTCAACTGCGTGCCTGCCTCTGCCAAAGGCTCATGCTGGGTTGCTGGCATGTTACGACATACGAGCGAATCGTCTAGCAAACGCAAATCCAATCTCGAGAGGTACCCTAGAACGTAACCAAGCTCTTCATCCTACCACGGTACCCAACCTTTGTACCTCTCCTCCACCACCGGCTTAGGCCGCCGATCTCCGACGACGCCGACAGGCTTCTTTCCCGGTACAGGCACGTCGCTCTCTAGTTCTTCCATGCAGCAAGGTTTGGCGCTCGTGACGACGAAGCTCTTCGGCGCACAGGCAACAACAGCCTTCATCGGCTTGGGAGGCAGAGGGACCGGGAGGCGGCGGAACACCACGGGGCACGCGAAGGTATCGATCAGAACAAGGACATGGGCGCCGCACCGGGCGATGCGCGGGTCGGCGCAGGCCGCGGCCACGTGCGCGCATATCTGCTTCCGGGACGCGGCCACGGCGCCGCGGTCGAACGGGTGCGCGACCAGCGGGAGCACCTCCTGCGCCAGAGCTCGCTCCACGCTCTCGGCGCCGCGCAGCTTGCGCGAGGGCCGCCTGCGGAGGGCGATGTCCTCGGCCACTTCCACGGCGATGCGGGTGCCGCCGCCGACGACGACGACGGGGAAGTGCCTCCGGATGACGACCCTCACGTCCGCCGTTAGTGCGGGGGCCTGCCGTCGTCGTGAACCTGCTTGTTGTCGACGGCAGCGGTTGGATGGTGATGTTGAGTCTGTGGCGAAGAAGGTGGCGAGCTGCAAGCGGCTGGCGAGACGAACCGCTGGGACGCCGCCGGGAAGACGACGATCCATCTTGCTTGAACGGATCGAATGGGCGAATGATGGATCGATGAAGCGGACGAGATCGATGGCACTGTTTTTATACACCATAGGCGTAGCGTGAAATTGCTGCTTCCCTGGTTCGACTCGGATACTGTTGCCGATTCGTAATCACCGAATCAGGTGTTCGTTTCGGAATAGGAATAGGCTGCTTGTGTACCCGGTTTCCCATCACGTGTCAACGGTTATTCATGAGTTCCGGTGCGATTTCGGACATGGATGAGGTGTGCGGTGTGCCACACCCACACTGCCAGTACGCTGCAGTGCTGCCAAAGTCGCCGTTGACCGACTGTGTTAAAAGAGTTCAGGAGGTTATTGCCCGACCTCACAACACTCCGGCCGCAAGGCGTTCGTTCATTTGCCCGAGAGAAGCTGGCTGCTACTGCTCTGCTTTCCTCACCACCTCCCCATCGTCGCCATTGCTAGGAGCCTTCCTGGAAGCGGCCACTGAATTTCCCATCCAATCCCGAGCAAAGAACTCGCTGCCACTCTACAAGAAGCTGAGCTTTCCATTCGCCGGCTCTCTTCACAGCTCAAGATCTCTGCTTTCGTTTCGCCCCGTTCCCAGAACAAGTCAACTCCCTCCCCCCCTCACCCTCTTGGCTCACGGCACTCGGCACCTCGCCGTCCATGGATCGGCTGAGTAACATGCTGGGAGACCGACCGCTGAAGAGCATCTTCGCGGCGCTCGGTCTCCCGGATAAGATCGGCGGCGCGGTGATCGACGCTCTCTGCTCTCGGGGAGCCCGCCTGTGGAACGTCGAGGAGGAGGCCGACAAGCTGCGGCGCACCAAGGAGCGCATCCGCGCCGTGCTCGAGGACGCCGAGCAGCGCCGCTTCGTGGACCACGACTCCGTCAGGCTCTGGCTCCGGGAGCTCAGGGCCGCCGCCTTCGACGTCGACGCCCTGCTCGACCGTCTGGGCACCGTCACGGCCGTGTCCAGGCTAGCGGCCGCCGAGCAGTCGCGGAAGCGGAAGCGGCTCTGGCCCAGCGTCGAGCTCGGCCCGCGGCAGCGGTGGGAGCTGGATGACAAGATCGCCCAGATCAACGAACGCCTCGACGAGATCAACAGGGGCAGGAAAAGGTACAGGTTGCAGGCCGGGGACGGGAGGAGGACGACGGCTCAACCGATGCAGCGCCCACGGTTCCTTGAATCTGCCGCGCATCGCGACGAGAGGCCCATTGGCCGCAACGAAGAGATGGAGAAGATTGTCCGTGCTCTGTTTTCTGACAGTACAGAAATGGGGGTGATTTCCATCTGGGGAACGGCAGGCATTGGGAAGACAGCACTGGCACAGTCGGTTTGCAAAGATCCTCAGGTACAAAACTTCTTCACTGATAAGATCTGGGTTTGGTTACCAGATAGGTGTGATGTCAGGAAGGCCACCAAAATGATCATCGAAGCTGTGACCAGTAAAAAATGTGAGCTTCTAAGCTTGGACATATTGCAGCAACGGCTGCACGACCACCTACATAAAAAGCACTTTTTACTGGTGATTGATAACCTTTGGGCAGAGGGCTTTCAGTTCTGGGAATTTATGAGGCCCTCATTGACTGGTGGAGCGGACGGAAGCAAGGTTCTGATCACTACTCAACACGAAAGGGTGTCTAGGATGAGTTCCACCATTCTAAACATCCATTTAGAGCGTTTGGAAGATGAAGAATGCTGGCAAATCCTCAAACTCTATGCGTTCTTGGGGTGGAGCAGCAGAGATCAGCATGATCTGGAATCCATTGGGCGGAGGATTGCCACCAACTGCCAAGGCTCCCCGTTGGCTGCTAAATCTCTTGGTGTGCTATTGTCCGACACTCATGGAGACAGAGAACAGTGGGAAAGCATACTAGGTGAAATGCAGATTCTTGAAGATGACAAAAACACAAACAACATATTACCAAGTTTGCAGATAAGTTATCAGCACTTGTCATATCATCTCAAACAATGTTTTGCCTTCTGTTCAATACTTCCTCCTGGTGTTGAGTTTGAGAAGGATGAGCTGGTTAGACTCTGGATAGCTGACGGTCTTGTTAAGAGTAATGGAAGGAAAAGGGTTGAGATGGAAGCAGGAAGATGCTTTAATGAGCTTCTATGGAGGTCATTCTTTGAAACTTCACACAACTTCCCTAATCAAAAGTTTAGAGTGCCAAGTTTGATGCTTGAACTAGCACAACTTGTCTCTAAACATGAATCTCTGACTCTCAGCCCTGACAGTTCACCGGTAGCTGAAGCTGACCATCCTGAGTGGATTCGTTATACAACTATATTGTGCCCAAAAGATGAGCCTCTTGCATTTGACAAGATTTATCATTATGAAAATTCGAGGCTCTTGAAACTATGTCCCACAATGAAACTACCCTTGAATCAGGTACCATCGGCACTTTTCTCGAAGTTAACTTGTCTGCGTGCACTAGACCTGAGTTACACTGAGCTAGACTTCCTGCCAGATTCTGTTGGGTTCTGTATACACCTCAGATACCTCAATCTTCGGAATACTCTGATAAAGACTCTTCCAAAAACTGTCTGCAACCTATTCAATTTGCAGACACTTGACCTCAGGGACTGTTATTGGCTCATGGATTTGCCTGCAGACATGAGCCGCTTAGTTAACTTGCGGCACCTTAGTTTACATATTGATTGGGATAGAGTTACTGCTTTTAGATCAATGCCAAGTGGCATTGACCGGTTACAGTCACTTCAAACTCTTTCCAGATTTATTGTGGTCTCCAAGGATGGAGGCAAGTGCAACATTAATGAGTTGAAGAATTTGAAGATCCGTGGAGAGCTTTGTCTTCTTAATTTGGAAGCTGCCACCAATGACGGTGTCATGGAAGCTAATTTGCGCGGGAAGGAGTATTTGCGCGAACTGATGCTGAAATGGAGTGAGGACACCTGCAAGGATGAGCAGCAGCAGGGCATAGAGAACAGTGAGACTGTCATTGAGGCACTCTGTCCACATACCAGCCTCAAGCATCTTCGGATAGAAAATTACCCTGGAAGGCGATTTCCTTCTTGCTTCGAGAACCTCTCATCTCTGGAATCCCTGGAGATAATTTCTTGCCCCAGGCTCACTCAATTTTCCGTGAAGATGATGCAGTCTCTCAGGAACTTAAAGATACGTCAATGTGCTGATCTTGCAGTTCTCCCCAGAGGCCTGTGCAACCTAGAATCCCTTCATTGTCTGGAAGCCGATGGCGCTCCAAATCTGAGAATAAGTGCAGTGGACATATTGCCAAGAAACATCTCACAATTGGTTGTTAGTGGTTGCGATGCACTAGAGAGATGGTGCGTGGAAGAAGGCGCAGAGAGAGTGCAGCAAATTCCTGATGTTAGGATTCAATTTAATAATTGATGCAGTGTAATTTTAAAGTTGGATATTTATGGCGATTTTCTCCTAGGCTCTTTGATGTGTCTGTCTAGACCGTGGTGTCAGTTCTTTTACCAGCTGAGCTAGGTTCCTGATTTAACATTAACTGTTCCTTATTTAACATCAACCGTTGTGGCTTCTGATCTGTTGATGTGTGAGGTATATCTAAACATTTGATTGGCTATATTGGAATAACATTTATATTCCCAATTGAGATTCATTTCCTCGATCAAATATGTGGAGTCTTACTTGCATGATTTGGTCATCAAGTATATGATGTGCCTGACAAAACGTTGAATGCTGGAAAGTGGCATGTTCAGCCCTCTGGGTTTTCCATCTCGTGAATTGGTAGCCTGGACAAGGTATTCAAACCACTAGGACTCATCAGAAGCTTTGCCAGATTTATATGCATGCTTAACCATGTATTTGCGTTGTCATCAACCACTAGGACTCATCAGAAGCTTTGCTAGATTTACATGCACGCTCAATGAGCACTTATCCGATGAGTTCTGCTGTTTGCAGTCCAGGTTTATTACTGGCAGTCACTCAAGGGCATCAGAGCTTGCTGAATACTTATGTCAAACCCTGAACAACAATTCAAACGGTTCGGCCATCTAGAATCAGATACACGATCATAAGGAGATTGACTCCAGGCAGCTACTGTCGATTGTTTGAATTCTACACGACTATGTTGTCCTCTCTTCATGGATCCCTCTCCATCCATTCCAACCTCCTTGATCTGATTCCTAGGGAAGTCTGGAACTCCTTATTCAGTCTGGCGCATCCGTTTTTGCCAGAAGCATATATCCGTAGTTCCATACAAACCAGCCTCACGAAGATATCGAAAACACCTCCGGTTCAAAGCAACAGAAAGCAGAAGC
>Ga0182004_10001313_pt1 | contig 17919 bp, 15 predicted proteins | sample Sormic07211540_1_FD_120479 | JGI IMG/M metagenome (GOLD analysis project Ga0182004, IMG submission 120479) | Endophyte microbial communities from Sorghum bicolor roots, Mead, Nebraska, USA - 072115-40_1 MetaG | ecosystem: Host-associated > Plants > Roots > Unclassified | place: USA: Nebraska...
GCCCCGGCGGCGTGGACCGGCGAGCAGGGCGGGCGCGGACCGGCAAGCAGGGCAGGCGCGGACCGGCGAGCAGGGGCAGACCAGCGAGCAGGGGAAACCTCCACCGAGATTTGCGTCGTGGAGAGAGGAGAAGGGAAATGGTGCGAGCGGGAAAACCTGGCGGACGCTCGTCGCGGGCGAAGGGTCCAACGAAGACCTCCGGCTCCTGACGCAGGGCGGCGGCGGCGGCGGCGGCGACGGCGTAGCCCAGTCGTCGCAGGCAGAGCGAGAGAGAGACCGCACGCGGGGTGAAGGTCGGCTGCAGCGGTAGCCCAATCCGGGGGTTGTTCGGCCCAGAGGCCCCTGGGCCGTTAAACCTGGGCTGTTCTTTATCACCCATCCATTTTGCGGTTTCCTTTTTTCTTTTTTCTTTTTTTTTTACTTTTGATTCTTTTCTGATTTCTTATTCTTTATTTATCCTCTATAATGGTACACAGCCAGCTGCCAGCCAGGGGCTGGGGCTGCCTGCCTGCCGTTGTAATCCTCTTTCTGGTGGTTGCAATGCAATGCAAAGGCGGCAGGTGCCCTGCTCTGCCCCTGCCAAACAATTGCAATTTGAAACGAAAGGCGGACGGGACGACTTCTTCAATCAATCGCGACCCCGGCTCTATCACCAGAAGAAGAATAAAGAGTCCTACCGTCAGCTGCTAATCCTGCCATTGTACCCTGCCCGCTTTATTTCTTCTTCTAGTAGACTAGAAAGGACTTAATCAAACTGTAAATGCAACTGATCAAAGCTAACTTGAAGAAACAGACAGACAGATAGAGATAATAGAAACCAAAACCAAAAACAGTCATCGTCTAATCAGTTACAAGGCAATATCAAAACCATGATTGCAGCTGCTGCACTAGTATGAACTCCAAAAGGTTCGCATCAATTTATGATGCACCACCTTTCAGCTCTAATAGTCTGATAAATTTCAATGAATACCTAGAGCACACTATTACAGATGGGCAGGTATGAGTTCTCGACTTGGTCTCGACTTGTATGGGTGCTCATTTTTCTATTTAATTTAGAATTTAACGACGCTATACTTTTAATAGTAGGCACCATTCTTATGTACAGAGAGGCGTCTGTGCTGATTTTATGAATAATCTTGAGATCTATCGACTTAGTCCTTTGAAGATGCTAATATGAGTAGGGTTTATGTACATGTGTTTGCAGTAGTGAGTGTGTATGTGTGTTGTGGATGTCTATGTTATATTATATAATTTAAAAAAAAATCAAACTTTTATGAGAATAGAATGGTTGGTAGAGGATAAATGAGTTGCCCATCATCTGAACCAGTTCCGGAGGCCATCCACATATGCATATTTCCTATCATTCTTGACCGTATTGTGCCTATTTCAACGCAGTAATAAGTGTGCAATTTAAGTATGATTAAATGTGGTCGCAAGCCTAAAAGGCATTATGGTAGAGGATACTCCACAACGTTGTGACCATACATGTAGCTTTATATCTTAGTAAATTCAAGATAATTATTTCTTTCAGAGAATCAAATTTCCATAGAGATCTAGAAGTAGGAGGAGCTATACGAAAAAAGACCCTTCAACTGCCAAATCTCTTCAAAATGGATATGACAATGCTTCCGAGGAAAAACTAGTCCAACACGTTCGACGGTCCAAAAACCTACTAAACAGACGTTAGATCTAGAAGGTCCGCTCGGCATTTTCTCTAAAGGGCAGTCTCGTTTCTTAATTATCAGAAATTAATGGCAAGGGCCACATTATTTAAGATGAAGAACCATGTCACAACGTTGAGGTTTTAATGCAGCAAGAATATGCATACGAATTTATCTGGACGAAAAAAAAATTCGTTCAAAAGTTTGTTTCGTACACGTCTTGTTGGCCTCGTGCTATATATTGTACCATCATAAGCTCATTAGGTTTTAGGTTCTGTGATGGGACCATGCAACAACAAAAAAACGTGCTTGACCATACATTAGTCACGGAAATTATTTGCAGATTCCGCTTCTATAATTCCGATTTAGTCCTCGTTTCATAAAAGTGTATCATATCCCCACGTCTGTTGATTGTTGTATCATCATCAGAAGAGGTACCTGCCAGAATAATGTCGCTGTCTACCATACAGAAATACTACACACGATGCACTTGTGGATATATAAAAGTAAAGTGCGTCTCGTGTCGTCATTGTCGCGGCAGTAGTACTATTGGCAGGAGTAGGTCCGAACGCGCGTTTACCCGTCCGCGGGTGTCCAGTGTACGTCGTCGTCCACGGGAACCATGGGGCTCCGCTCTACTCTACTGCTACTGGTGCAGCACAGCAGCAGCTATACGTAGTACGCGGGTCACGAGTTGTTCACACACACCGGGGCGCTCCGATCCACTCACACCAACCAACAGCACCGGGCGCGCCGAGTGTGAGGTCCGATCTGCAGCAGCTGCATGCGTACGAGTAGTGTGCTCTCGGTTCTCGGAGAAACGGCAGGGGCGCAGCACACACACACGTACGACATGAGCGTCGCCGTCGTCGCCGCTTTACCTTTACCACCTCGCCTTCACGAGCGTGCATCAAATCGGCCAGCCAGCGAGATTTAATGCCAGAATATATGTTCCGCGTTTCTTATCTGGATTTCTGAGAGGAGCTGAGACGCGCATATATGCGCAAAGCATACACGATGCGCACACTTGGTGCTGCTTAATTGGTTTCATACCTCGTGATGACGGTACCACGTACGTTCGGCGAGGAAGGAGACGAGACCAGCTGGCTGGCTGGCTGGTCTGGCCTGGGTCGTTCTCGTTCACACGGAGCACGGCACCTATTTTATAGCTTTATTTGGATCACAAGAAGCTCGCCGTGTCATGCATGTGTTCCTTCTCGATCTGGACGGGTGGTGATAGATACATCACTGTTCTTTTCTAACAAACAGATTATATTTGGCCGGCATATCTGCCGCAACTTGAAAGTACATTAATTTATAGGTGGGAAAACGGCATGTGGCCAGAGCTCGGACTCAAGTTGACCCTGTAAAACAAGGATGCATGATTAGCTAGCTTTTCACCCATGATCTACTGGTACTGTAATATGAAACACGACCAGTACTGTACTGGAGTAGCCTGTCCGATCCATGACAGCTATACACGTACAGTGAACCCCGTGTGACTCGGTTCTTCATCCTCTAGCCCCTGTCCGTTGGGCGGCCCCAAGTTGCATGCAACACGTACGATCTCCCGGCCCAACTCATCACCAGCTGCGCGGCCGCGTGCGCCTCCATCCGGGGCTCACACGAAGCTCGCCTGGCAACTAACCCCCCAGCACCAGCATTAGGGTGCGCACGCTTTCCGGCCTTTCTCCTCCGAGGAGGCAAGGCAATGCACGCAGCAGAGGCGAACCAAAAGCAGGCCACACGACGATTTTCTCATCCCGGGCACCGGCTGACCCGCAGAGGCTATCTACCTCCGATCCGATCGCATCCTTTACTCGTGTCACGCTCGCTCGGCGCCTCCCCGGGGATTGGCTTCCGCCGGGGCCATCCCCGTGCCGCGTCTCGAGAGCGGACGGGGTCCCGCCGGGCCGGGTTCACGCGGAACGCGCCGCGCGCGGGGCTAATAATCGTCCTTTTCGCGCCCCCTTTGCCGTGTTCTCGTTCGTCGTTGCCGCTTGCCACCCCGGAAACACCGATCCAGATTATTACCACATCATCAAGCGCGCGTGCGCCCGGCGCGCCGTGCCCGCGTGACGTGAGGCGCGCGTGTTGAGAGATGGATGCGCCGGCCCGATCGACGAGACGTGGAGTGCGTGGCCGATCGAGACGCGGCCGGATTTCTCTTGCTGGCCCGATCCCTTCTGCATCACGCGTTGCGTGCGATCGAGTGGGACGCCGAACAGTTGGGCGTAACGGAATCGCAAGCGTGTATGTGCGCGGAGCGGGCCTCGTGCTCGTGCGTGTGTGCTGGGCGGGCTAGTTGTCCTTACCTTGGTGATGACTCTCACTCTACCACTGTGTACTACCTCCTAGTCCCTTGCCAACGCAAGTCAGGCACATACCCCGGCTGGGTGTTGGCTGGCTGGCCTTCCATGGGAAACTCCAAAAGCGATGCACGTTTAACACGTTGTGATGCGTTTGCTTACACGAGTACTAGTATCGTCGATGACTGACTGCATCAGATACAGTTACACGTCTTGTCCCAATTGATTTGGCCGATCTCGTTCTCATCAAGTTGGATCGGGGACGGGTCACTAACGAACAGGGGCAGTATTTGGCACGTCTGGTAGCTACTGTACGTACATACGCCCGAGATGCCAAGTGGTACAGCGCTGCACTGTACCCTTTAATTTTCCGTTAATACCATACTCAATTACACTCAACAGGGTATTTGATCAGAGGATCGGAATACATCAGCGTACAATAGATATTATTTAATACTGCAATTACAATATATGACATTATTTAACGAAGTGTACTCTGTTTGTTGCTGGTGTACTAGGGACTGGAAGTTGAAGGCTGACGATTGTACAGTGAAGACTGCCTAGACGACCTTCACCTAAAAGAAACTATAAGACTAAGATTAAGGATTTGTTTGGTGTCAGTTTTTTTATTTGTTCTTACTTGACAAATCAAAATTCTTAAACTTTGGTCCTAATAATTTCAATAATATTCACTAATACATAGACAATTTCCAATGGCTACAAAATTTAGATTTTCCACTACTGTTTTTTTTCCTTGAACAAGTAGTGTGAAAAGCCTATTACAATGGCGGTTGGCTTAAGACTGGCGCAGTGTAAACCTATTTACACGGGTGGCATACTTATACAATCTGCTAACTACAAAGTTATAGATTTGTTTGATTACTACATCTTTGATATAAAATTTGTCTTCATCCGCCTTATATGAAATTGTAAATTGTTCATATCGATGACAACCGACAGGTAAAGAAAATTGCTATTGCCAAAGATTTACACTAGTGGTCATTTAAGCCAACCCTTAGTATAGATTCAGTTTACGTTGAAAAAAAAAAAGAAAACACCAATATAGATATGTGTACATGTTTGTACCTTCATGATTATGCATATCGTGAGAAGTTGTGAAATAGTCTAGACCTATGTTTCCAGCTGAAAAAATTGCAAACCAGAATTTAGGATTCCAGTATCGTTTTTATGGTCTTGGCTCAAACACTAAATTTTTGTGATATTTAATTTGGACATATAAAGGGCGATTTCGTAAAATTTATCTCCCTGTTTCTGCTATATCTCCCACTTGTCATCGACCTACTCTCTGTCGTATTAGATTTGTTCTAAGTCAAACATTTCTAAATTTGACCATTAGTTCTATAAAATCCAAAAATCCATGTAGTTTTATAACATATGGACTACATATTATTGAAAGTATTTGTCGTAATGAATCTAAAACATATATCTTATGTTGTTAACATATATAACTTTTTTAAAAATGACGGTCAAAGATAAAAATGTTTAATTCAGAACAAAACTAATATATGGATAAAGACAAATGGAATATCTCTATTAATTATTATCAAAGTCAGGATGAGCCAATTGTTAGCCATCACATAAAGTTGAACAAGAAAGTGTACCATGTACTATAGTATCCTAACGCCACTTATTTGGAAATGTATGTACATCAATGGAACAACAAAGACAAGCATCATTAAAATCATAAGGTCAGTATCAGCGGATAGTTTCATGAGTCATGACACAGCTACAAAAACTGTCACATCAGCTTTTGTGTTGGTAATTATGTCAGTGAGTTTTTTCCACATAAAGACTTTATATGAAACTCTCTCTATCTCTCTCCTCTTAAATAAGTTGCCAAATAAGTGATATTTTCTTATATGTCAATGAGAACGAAACTCTTTTGAAAACATCATTGAGATTGGCATAATATCTCGGTACCCATATTGTACATACATAATTTTCATTTTGTGTCCCATAATCCAGTCCGTACGATCAACTGTTCACCACAGTACACAACACAACAGAATTTCCTTTTATTCAAATCCATATTTCATAGCACATGTTTAATAGTGTAATCCGATAAAGAAAGATAGTGGAACAGCTCTCACACATAGTATATATGAAACAAACATATATAGCAATTATAATACAATTAAATGATAAACAAAGTAAACAAAGCAACAAACGATTCACAGTGCTGAACATCTCTTGTCGTTCAGGTTCACACGTCTTGTTAGATTAGATGATACACCACCAAACCAACGAAGGATACGAACGAATAGTGTCGTCGCTCTCTGTGAGAACGCATGCCGGCCGCAATGCAGTATAGCCGCCCGGCTTGATTGATCGATAGATACCGTATATACTAGCAATTAGTAATAATAATAATAATATGTACCCTATAACATGCGCAGTTCGTTGTGGTAGGTAGCACAACCGTAGGTAAAATGGTAAATTGCTGCTACAACGCCTCCAATGGCCGGGGGTCGATGCCAACCACGTACTCGTAAGCCAAGTGGAGGGGTGCGCCCGACCTCTTGTTTGAACTCTCATCACGTACGTACCGTCGGCGAGCCGGCCGGCGATCTCAACGGCTGTGCATGGAGCACAGGCTGCCGAGCGCGAGCCAAGAAGAGGAGGAAGGCTCCTCGCGCGTCGCCGCCGCCGCCATCTTGCCCTTCTTGGGCGCGGGCGGCTCGTCGTCGTCCTGACGGTCGTCGTAGGGCGCCGGGGAGGCGGAAGAGGACCTGTCCTTGCGCTTGGCGAGAAAGCGCCGCAGCGAGGCCTTCCTGGCGATGGGCATGTCCACCAGCGCCTGCTCCGGCGGCTGCGTCGACCCTCCCTGCGCGGCCGCGGCGGCGAGGCGGATCAGCTCGGCCGCCTTCTCGGGCGGGCACGCGTCCAGCACCACCACCCTCCCGCCGTAGAAGATGGTCAGCTGCTGCGGCGCGCTGGCGCTGGCGACGATCATCTCCTGCGCCGCGGCGGGTCCGGCCGCCGGCGCCTGCTTCAGGAACGGCGGCGGCGGCGTCATCGTCGTCGCGGGCGCGCCGTTCCTGACGTACTGGCTGAGCACGCCGCACGCGACGGCGAAGCGGCGAGTCATGCTGTCCGTGGGCATGGCCGCCATCGACGACGACGACGTGCTCACGGGTCGCGCGGTCGAGAGGGGTCGAGATCGATCGATGTCCGATCCCTGGGCTGGCTGGGGCTGCAACGCACGAGCCGTGACTTGCTTCTCGATGGATGGATGGATGGACCCTGGTGGTTTGTGGAGACCTGTTCTATATAGCGAGTGCAGCACGAGGGGGGTGGATCGGAGGAAGAGAAACACGAGAGGTTCGCAGGCGTCGACGCCCGCGCGCCGCGCGCGATGGAGCTGGAGGTGCGCTAGTGCTGCCGCGACCGACCACGAGACGAGAGGGAGAGAGGCCCCGGCCCCGCTTCCTCCTGGCCCTGAGGGAAAACGTGGCCACCGCCCGCAAGTGGGGGGGAGAGAGAGGACTGAGGAGGGAAACGGTGCGTTTGAAAAGGTCCTTTACGGTTGCGGGAGCAACTGCCTTCCCGTTCATGGAAAGAACCACGCATACGCATACTGGTGGTCTGCACCCACGCGCGCGCACGCACGCACGCACACGCAAGTAGGCCAACGCGTCCGTTTCTTTCGTTCTCTTTCTATTTCTGTTTCTGCTGCTACCCTGGGCGGTCGTGGCAATCGAGCTGGAGGAACGAACGGATCCGATGTACGGGCGATCGAGACGTCGGTTCGCGCGTTCGGCGTCATGCCGGGTAACTGTCAATTCGGATTGCCGTACCGGGAGCCCAAGTGGATGGCGCCGGGAGGAAAGCATGCACGCACCGCATCCCCTTCTATCTAGGCCTTGTTTAGTTCCAACCAAAATCTAAATTTTTTTAAAGATTTTCTATCACATCGAATATTTAGACACATGCATAGAATATTAAATATAAATAAAAATAAAAACTAATTGCACAGTTTGGTCGAAATTTACGAGACGAATCTTTTGAGGCTAGTTAGTCCATGATTGGAATAAACAAACGAAAGTGTTATAGTGTCGCGAAAATATTTCGACAAGGAACTAAACAAGGCCCTAGTCTCTCTCTCTCTATATCTGCTTGCCAATTGACTGCCTCGCGTCCATGTCCATGTCCATCCCATCGCATCGTCCCGTGATGTATGACGTGCAACTGCAAGTCGGTTTTGCCGCCAGAGCACACGTACAGAAACGTGCGCTCTCTCTATCGCAGGGAGCTCGGGAGGCCTAATAATCCACAGCCCAGCACGGCCTAACCGTCCTACTCCGAGCAATACAATCCGTTTTCTGATTTCTGGCGCGGACAAGAAGCACGAAGCGTGCCGCAACTAGTCGCTGCATGCATGCCTCTCGAGTGGACCGCGCGCCCGTGGTGCACTGGTGCGTGCGTGGATCTAGTAGCCATTGCCGAACCCGACCCGGCCGGAAGATATACGGCTACCACACGGTGCCTCCGTTTTGCCACGTACGTACAGCCCCGGGAGCACCAATAATAGCCAGGCGGCAAGCAAGACACACACGACCGGGCGACGGCGACACGCAACCGCGCTGCCGCCTCGATCGCCGTCTCGGCGGGACCATGCCCGCGCGCCCGGCCGCGTCGATTCCGTTGGGAGATCCTCGCGCGATCTCCTCGGCTGCCGTAGCCCGTATGTAAAGTTGTAAATGATACAGTAGATCAGTACAGTAGTTGTTTTAGAGAACAGGTGATCAACGCGGCTGCGGCAAACAGCAAGCGGCGTCGATCAAGACGTTTTACTTAATTAATTAATTCTTTGTCTAACTAATACATGCATGCTTAGCGTAACATAAGTGAGCCGAACCAATATAATGGATCCGGGGACGCGTGCATGCTGCTTTATTTTCAGTTCATTCCCCATGGGAGGAATGCTATACTAATCTACTACTACTTGTTGTTGTTGTTGTTGTTGTTGCATAGTACAGTACAGTATCAATAATGCACTATACAGTACAGTGCAAGCCGCGTGCACGCGGGCGATCACCGATCGACGTAATCAAACTAGGAATATTTGATTTCCTCGTCCACTATTCTAACGTTTCTTCCTTCCAACCACCCAGAGCTGAATGTCGTCTTCCAGGGAACTTTCTTCCGCAGTGCATCGTCACCTGCTGCTGTGTCCTATTGTGGCCCTTGACACGACGCGAGGGCCCACAACTCCAACCCCTAGCAATAAGCATCAGTGCGCTGCTATCTGTTCGACCGGAGTTTTTACTGTAGGGAGAAATTCAGGGAGCCACCTTGCCACCACCAACACACACACACATACTCGCCTCTGAATTAAACGAGCATAAAAGGTCCATTATGTAGATAAATAGATCGTGCAAGAATTTACGTGTCGGAAAATTTAGATGAAATAAATAATTACCCATGGAGGAACCAGAAAAAAGAAAATAAATATTTAATCAAAAATAGGAATTTGTTATGAAAATATGTTCAATTTGCATAATCTAATTATACTTGGTTATGTTATCATAGATGTTTTTTTTTCAAATTTAGTCAAATTTAAGACAACTTGATATTAACTGTATACTCTCTTCGCTCTAAATTATAAATTGATTTGTGTTTTAGTGGATATAATGAAAGAAAAATAAAATGATTTATAATTTGAAATGAAAAATGAGAGTATTTAAAGGACAACTCAGATCCTATTCACTTGATCAGCCAAATTAGCTAGCCATTTAATAGTTTCTATCATGACTTATAAGGAAGGATTTCATTGGGCCATTTTTCGTGGCAACTTCCCACGCGTCGACTTCCAGCGTGCCGTTGCTTCGCCAAAAGTACAGGGGTAGAGTAGTGGTTGTACTATCTTGGCCCCACCACCTTTGCACGTCTCGTGCATGGCATTGGCTCGTTCTCAGTTCTGTATGGTTCTGCCTTGCTGCCACTACCACGACGAAATGGGGTTTGAAAAGCCACCGATGCCGAAGCAAAGCGCAATTAGCTTTTCTAACGAACCACATATACAGTAGTATATGGCCAAAGCGTGCAACAAGTACGATTCTAGTACTGCACTAGAAACTTCAATTCCATTTTGATCACCTGTCCGTCCTGAATGAACGATGAAGCAATGACACTTTGTAACCAAATCACGGCAGCCACCTAATAATAAGAAGGAAAACATCGCATGTGGGCGCTCGATTTGTTTCCTTAATAAGCATACAATAATGTGTAGGCTGCACGACCCGAACTAATGTTTAGGCCGCCAGAAAATGTTCGTAAAGAGAAAATGACAGTAGCGCCACGTAAACTTATCTGCAGCGCCCACCTAAAACTAGAACGCCGTGCGTGCATTCGCATAGTGGGCGCTCGATATACACGCACGAGTATATTGTTCCTTGTTTACCTTCAAAATAAATAAAGTATATTGTTCCTTCCTTAATAAGCATTATAAACAGGCTGGACCCGAACTAAATATTAGGCCGCCAGAAAATTGCCGCAACGAGAGAGTAGCACTTTTGTTTTTATTTGAGAAACATTGTCCAATCATAGAATAACTAGGTTTAAAAGATTCGTATCGTGATTTACAAGTAAACTATGTAATTAGTTATCTTTTTTATTTATATTTAATATTCCATACAAATGCCGTAGATTCGATGTGATAGAAAATCTTGTATGCATCTAAACAAGACCTTAGTCTATGATTGAACAACTTTTGTTAAATACAAACAAAAATACTACTGTTCATTTTGCAAAAAATTTCTAAAACTAAACAAGGCCGGGGAGTACTAGAAGGAACAGTTTGCGTCAGTCGGTCAGTAGCAACAAAGACTTGCTATTTCCAACCCCCACCTAAACATAGAACGTAGTACGGCGTGGATTCGCATGTGTTGAACTTGAGAGCACATGCATGCGTGTACCCGCACACACAACCACAAATCGGTCTGTGCTACGACAAGGACGACCGGACTAGGACTGGGCTGGCACGGGCGCTAGTAGGCGGCCAAGTAGCCCAGCGCCGATCTTCCACGGAGGCCGAACCAGCAGCATGTGCGCGCCGGAAACCGAGCAGAAACCCCCACGCGCCCGCTTCTTTTGCCGCCCCTCGGCCGCTCGCCTCGGTCCATCTCCATCCACACCACGCGCACGGCGCACCGCCCGGCAGTCCGCTCCACCGCGCGCTCCCATCCCACCGCCAGTTCGCCAACCAACGCCCCCACGCGCGCCTGCCTCGCAGCATGATCCCAGAAATGAAGAGGAAGCCAGCGGCAGGCGGCCCCGCGGAGCCAAGACCACCGCGCGCCCGGGAGCAGAGCGGAGACGTGCGGTGCGGTGCCGGCGTCTCTCCTCGCGCGCGCCCCGACCCGGCAACCGCAACCTTTCCGCTAGCGCTAGCTAACCATACCCCGATCTCAGATCACGTCGCGTCACGCGCTCGCCTTTCACGTGCTGCAATGCTTTCCCCTCACCGCCCGGCGCCCGCGCAAGCCACGAAATTAGCAAAGGCCTCTGGCCTACTACCCTGTCCTGTGTCTCTCGAGTGTCAACCAACACCGCTCCAGCTGCGGCGTGCGCAGCTATAAAAACCAGAGTGCCAAACATAGTACTCCTTGCTACCGCATGACCACGCCACATATCATCGTCTAGCTCCGTTTATTCGTTTCCGGGAAGCAACCAACCAACCAACTCTCGTTTCCAGGCAGCCGACGACCTTGGGCCGTGTTCGTCTGCTGCCAAGAGTACAGTTTGATGCGAGCAGCTAGCTAGTTGTTCCTTTCAATTCGTGTGCTTTTGCTAGTAGCTTGAGATCAAGCCAGCCGGCGAACGAGGATCGGAACATCATCCATCGCATCATGGCCGCCGAGCAGCAGCAGCAGCCTGCCAAGGCCGCCGCGGCCGGCAGCAGGTTCGCGGTGACGTGCGGCCTGCTGAGGCAGTACATGAAGGAGCAGGGCGGCAGCGGCGCCACCAGGTGCCTCGCGCCGGCCGTCGCCATGGGCCTCATGCCGGAAGCCGACGCTGCGGCGGCTGCGACCGAGGAGAGGACCACCGTGCTGGAGCTCTTCCCGCAGCAGGCTGGCACGCTCAAAGACGAGCAGCAAAGGTGTGTTCATTCTCCGTCGCCTTCAGCATCACCTTCCTTACCGTGCTGTGTGTGAACTTCTGAATTCTGATCGGATCTCCTTCGTCCCATTAATTAGGAAGAGGAAGGAGCCTGCGGACGGGAGAGCGCCGCTGACCATCTTCTACGGCGGAAAGATGGTGGTGTTCGACGACTTCCCCGCGGAGAAGGCCGAGGAGCTCATGCAGCTCGCCGGCTCCGGCGGCAACGCCGCGCCCGCCGCCGAGAACGCGCTGGGACAGCCCAGCCTCACAGGTAGGAACGGAACGCGTATACCTACACTGTCCTCCAGTCCAGTGTTCACACGGATAATTGCAGAGGGCAAAGCAAAAAGCCCACGTAGCGTTCATACAATACAGCGAGCTGAGAGTGACAGCATTTATTTGTCCCGTGCGTGCACGTTTCTTACAGACATGCCCCTCGCGAGGAAGGTGTCGCTCAAGAGGTTCCTCGAGAAGAGGAAGAACAGGCTCACCGCGGCGGATCCATACCCGGCGGCGGCAAGTGAGTCGTCGACCAAGCAGCCTCCTGCTGTTAAGGAGGAGGGCGCGCCGTGGCTCGGCGTGAGCTCCGCGCTCAGCCTCAGCTGAAGAATCTGATGGAGGACAGCAAGACACCTACTCCATGGGAAACTACAAATTACTCCAGTAATTGCTACTGCGTACTACTAGTATTTTTTTTTCAGGCCGTAAAAATATGTACGTGTTTCAACCCTTGACATTTACACCAGTTACTGGTTGCTTCAGGGGAATTAGCTAGCCAGCTAATTAGTGTATTATGATTGGTTAATTAGTTGTCTGTTTGAGAATTCTTTGGCGACAAAAGAATTCTTTCCTTCCTTGCTGATATTCATCTGCAAGGATATGAACTAATTAATTAAATCTAGATGATCGATTTCATACATATACAGTGTGTAAATTCAAATAAGCTGATGGAACAGGTTATATGCTATTCTTTTGCTTCATTGTTTCAGTCTCGTGTCATATATATAGTGCTGAGTTGCTGACAAAGTATTCAGTTATGTGGATTGTTTGCCCCCTTTTTTGGTCATCAGTGAAACGGAAACACATAGCTAGCACTCCTCCATGCTCCATGTATCAATTATGTTCCTGAGATGCTACTATTTCCAAATTTTAACGCAAAAACTGCGCGAAACAATTAATTTATCTGTCATCTGATACGACCTTAAAAAACTCTTGGTGTGAACAAACAAACAAACTCTGAACAATTATTCAGACAAAACAAAGAAACAACTGATGAAGGAACGAACCATAGCAATAGCCGTCATTTGTTAAAAGACAAGTTCAGATGTGTTAAACTTTCGGCTTCATGGTGATTGGTTCACACACCAAATTAAAGCTAAACTTTCATGTGCTGCGCTGTCCGCGGTGGTAGGAACAGCTCATCAAGGAACCGGCGGAGAGGGAGGGGAGTAGGAAGCCGCGCGCAGGAACACGGAGAGGGAGGAAAGAAGAAACGTGCATGCATGGGTGTGTGGTGCAGTCGTTACACGTCGTCGTCACCGAGACTTTGGGACGACGCCGGCCGGCCTATGCTTACCGTTTCAAAGCTCCTCTCCTCCGACAAAACTTGCATTAGGTGGTGGTATACTAAACACACATCCGTCGGCATCGTCGTGGCACGTTTCGCGTGTACGTGGTCAAAACTCAGTGGTGGGACTGGCAGGAAAGATAATTAGTAGTAGAAGGGAGAAGACGACGGGGAGCAAGTTCTGTTGGCCTTTCTCTTTCTCGCTCTCCTAGTCTCCTGCGTGTTCTTCGTCTCCACGTCTGGCTGGCTGCAGACTCTGATGTCTGATGAGACGAAACTGAATATTCCACATGTCAGTCGCATGCGAGGATGCAAGAACTTTGCTTTGACCCCCACAGGTGCTGCTACTGTGCTACTGCTCTGAAGTGCTTGGTGGCTGTTGCTAGTTAAAAGCCAATGAAATGGATAGTCTATTTGGAAAATTAAGATTGCCATTAATTTCAAAAGCAAAAGAGAGCCCAGACTGTAGTTCAAATTAACATTAGGTTGCGATCAGTATCAGGAGATTAGGAGAAGGAGTCTTATTTGGCCAGGCTCTGCTCTGCGCTCGATGGCTAGCACCTTTGCTGAGGGCCCCAGGTACTCAACCAAACATTAGCGTGTTTTTCGCCAGTAGGTATTCTTCCTTTTCTTTTCCAGCATTTTAGTTCGACCATCTCATTCAGATAGTTGACCCATGGATCAAACACGCAAGCTGCCTAGCTCATCAATCAGTGTCATGTGTCTGTAGCTATCGCAGAGGTCTCACTGGTTGAACACGAACTAATAGTTTATTCAGTGTGCATTGCGTCTGGAATTCCACGTGTTATCAGTATCGTAACAACTCTGTGGCTTACTTGTTGCTGGTTCTTTCCTCTACCAATTACGTACTTATGTGCACATATACGTATGCACCCTAGACACGGTACGCATATGCTAATTATCTCTGCAGTCTACTGAATTGACCAAACATGGAAATGGTGTGCATTGATCAGTTCGCTGAAAACCAGGATCACTTGGTCAACATCCCCATTTGTCGAGTAAGGACACAATGGTGTGAGCTCTTTTCTTCAACACTAAAATTCTCTTTGAAATGTAGGAACTCTTTCATGTTTATTGTATTCCTAGGAAAATAATTTGATTCGCACAACATTCTTGCACCATTCCTGTAAATCATATATACTGTTGAATGTATCATAGTATGTTAAAACTTATGTACATCATGACCTTAGTAGCCATGTTTCTGTTCCGTTCCCAGAAACAGAAAATTGGCGTATTATTTTTAAGAACGGGAATATTCTATTTTCAGAACGTGGAACATAAGAACAGGAACATGTACCATATTTCTGATTCTAGGCTGCTAAGATCATGATATGCCAGTGGTCAGGACCTTTTGTCCTTCATCTCATTGTAATATTTATCTGTAACAAGATCTTGCATTATCGGGGGAAAAAAAGAAACAATGGACCATGAGGAAAGAAAACAGAACATCTGACTGAGTGGTCTTGGGGCTCCTTTCTGACGACCAAACACAAAAGTTAACTCCCGTTCGTGTTTACTTTCACCATTTTCTTGTCATTTGAGTCTCAGTATATCAGTATATATGCTGGCATGTATAACAGGCGGCTGCAACTGAATCATTTTTTTAATGAAAAGGGGGATTAACATTTAACAAAGACATCAAGCTATGTTTCAACCGTAGGCAGGAGGACCGAGGCTGCGCAACACCAAGTTAAATTAAGAACCAAACGAGTCCATGAGCCCCACGTCAAGTTATAGCCGCTGCTGCAAGAAAAGCGACATTGTTTGCTTAACAAATCCTGCCATGCCTTTGAAATGTAGGATTTTTTTCATGTTTATTGTATTCCTCGGAAAATAAATTTGATCCATACTAAATTCTTACACCGTTTCTGTAAGTCATGTCCTTACCACATTAATTGTTGTTTATTGCCATTCCTCTTATGTCTTAAGGGCACTCACAATGCAAGACTCTATCACAGAGTCTAAGACAATTAATTACATAGTATTTATGGTATTTTGCTGATGTGGCAGCATATTTATTGAAGAAAGAGGTAGAAAAAATAAGACTCCAAGTCTTATTTAGACTCTAAGTCCACATTGTTCGAAGTAATAAATAACTTTAGACTCTATGATAGAGTCTGCATTGTGAGTGTTCTAAGAGGAACAAACATCTTGATATCTACATCGAAGGTGGTTACGTCGATTTCTAAGACAAACATCATGATATCTAATCCGTAACTTTTGGTTCGGCTACTAAGAGCATCACTGTACTTATGATAAAAAAAACTTTTTGCATGAAAAAACGACACATAAAGTGATTTGGCAACTTATACTCACAACAGTATATTCCTTCGCCCCTAACGATAGTCACTAATGATGCGCTGGCTGCAGCTGTAGTTGTGGCTGCTAAAGGCAAAATGATCAACAATTAGCTGTAGATATCAAATGAAAAAGAAACAATTAGCTGCGGTGCAGTCACAACGCGGCATGAAAAAATGACCTCAGTACATTTTGATATGCCGCAGGTCAGGACACCTGACCTCTGGTCCTTGATCTCGTTGTTTTTGTTTATTTACAACAAGATCTTGCATTATCGAAAAAGAAAATAAGCAACGAACCACGAGGAAAAGAAAACAGAACAAGTGACTGAGTCGTATTTGGGCTCCGTCCTTCGTGGCGAACAAACACAAAGTTGACTCACGTTCGCGTTTACTTTCACCATTTTTCTTATCCTTTGAGCTAGTATCAGTATCAGTATATATAATAATAATATGCTGGCATGTATAGCAGGCGGCTGCGACTGAATCATTTTTTTTTTATATATATAAAAAAGGGGGATTAACAAAGACATCAAGGTTTCAACCATAGGCAAGAGGACTCACAGGCTGCGCAAACACCAAATTAAATTAACTTAAGAACCAGAAGACGAGTCCATCAGCTAGCCCCACGTCAAGTTGTAGCCTCTGCTGCAAGAAAAGTGACATTGTTTGCTTAGCAAGTCTTGTCATGCTTCTGATTATTAATTATATTGTTCTCCCGTTTAACAAGTCGCCCTGATTATTATGCAATTTGCTAGCACGATGCAGATAGTAGTATATCTTTATCCCAGCACGTTGCTGCATGCGCACATGTGACGGAATTTAATTTCTGGCGCATGTTGCCCGGTCCCGCGCGGCATCTTCCTTCCCGCTGCCGCCGATCGAGCTAATCCTCCTGGGGCCGCTTGTTTTGTTTCAACAGTCACGCCACGGCCACGCGACAGGGGTGCGTGGGGGCAGGTGGGCGGTGCTGCACGCCACGTCGCTGTCCCTGCTCCCCCGTCGCCACGAAACGAAACGTGTTTGCCTGCGCGCATGACGCGTCTCCACCACCGGCACCACCACAGGAGTTTCGTTTCAAAGATAGCAGCTGCAGTGTAATTAAAGGCTTAGCGCGGGCGGACTATTTGCTTAGCGACGAACGAATCTGACTGATGGAAATCATTGCTCCGCCTCCTCAACCTCAATTAGCCGGATACGATCATCATCTATACAAATCTCCCCTCGTGGTTCATACGCGGACCCGAAAATCAAAATCGGGCAGCGGACGAGAGAGGGAGAGGGGGAATAAAGGCCGGTGCGGTATGGGCGCGTCGCGTGACGCCCCCGAGATCTTTCTCGTGAATGAACCATGAGCAGGCCACAGGGCCGGGGGAAAGGCGTGCACGCAGTTGCCACATGAGCTCGTACGGCTCCCTTTTCCTTTTCGATGTGATCCTGCGGCGACGGAAGCGCCACGTACGTAACGGGCACGCAGGTTCTGTTGATGGAGTAACAGACTAGCAGCAGTACAGCCTGTACAGGGGAGATGGTACGGTTGTGGTCTGATGGATATGGGCTTGGCTACTGGGCTCGCCGGCCTTGCATGTTCAACAGAGTGCAGGGGGATAAGTTGGGCTCGGCTGCCGTGTCATATTTTATTTTCTTTATTTACTAATAAAATCCTTATTTGCTAAAAAACTAAGAAATTCCTTATGCTTCTGACAACTTCTATGTATTGTTTTGCTCATCGATTGCAACCGGTGGTCGTTTACCATTTCAACTTCTAGTTTAGCCATTGCAAATTTCTTTATTAAAATTTAGATGCATGAACGGTTCCTAAACTTGTTAAGAGCTCCTTTAAAAGCAAAGGAGAGCAAAACCAGTGGATGAAAAAAACCCCACTAAGAACTGGAATGTTAATAAAATGATATCCCCATAAATTACCCACACAGGGAAGA
>Ga0182004_10001314_pt1 | contig 17916 bp, 15 predicted proteins | sample Sormic07211540_1_FD_120479 | JGI IMG/M metagenome (GOLD analysis project Ga0182004, IMG submission 120479) | Endophyte microbial communities from Sorghum bicolor roots, Mead, Nebraska, USA - 072115-40_1 MetaG | ecosystem: Host-associated > Plants > Roots > Unclassified | place: USA: Nebraska...
ACGCACGCACGCACGCACGCATAAAAGAAGCGCGGAAACGTATGGGAATGAGGGGAACGAAACGAGCGGCCCATGATTTTGCCAGGCCACATGTGGACGGATTCCATCGGCTTTCACGGTCGGGGACTCGGGATCGCTCGGCGCCCGCTGTGAACTCGGGACCGGCGGGACGGCTGCCGACGAGAAGAAGGTGGGAAAGGAGGAGAAATCTAATCCGCTCCACCACGCGGTTCCCAGCTCCGTGCAACAAGACTGTTTGTTGTTTCCATGCAAACGCGGATCCCGAAAGACAGAGAAATGTGGGTGCCAAAACAGCGAAACTTGCCACCCGTTTCCGTTGGCCTTGTGCAGGGAAGAGGTGTGCGTGTGCAGCAGTGCCGCAGGAGCAGCAGCTGAAGGAGCAGGGAGCAGGAGAGTGCTCCACACTTGCACAGTCTTGTTGCCGAGGCACGGAGCAGTCGAGGAGCGCACCCGGTAAAAAAAAAAAAATTGGAGGGTTTCTATTCTACAGTAGTACTTGGGCCAACCGCCAGTGGGCCTGCAAAAGGAAACCGCTAGAGCCCTGCATGCCTGCTGCCGCTGCAACAGTGCACGTTTCTGTGTCAGCCCTCGGGATTTCAAGTTTTTAGCGTCGAGTGTTAAACTCGGGCATTTAGTTGACTCTGAAAACCAAAAAATTTTCAAAATTCCCCGTCACGTCGAATCTTGTATCACATGCATGAAATATTAAATATAGACGAAAACAAAAACTAATTACATAGTTTAGCTGTAAATCCCGAGACGAATCTTTTGATCTTAGTTAGTCTATGATTGGATAATATTTGTCATAAACAAACGAAAGTGCTACAGTACCAAAATCTTTTCACTTTTCGGAACTAAACAAGGCCTCGGAATCCAGGTCCATGAACTGCCACATGATTTGCCGCCTGAGGTTTTGGAGGATTTGATGAACATGATGAAGGGTTCGGCTGGCCTTGTTTAGTTCCAAAATTTTTTGCAAAATCGACACTGTAGAATTTTCGTTTGTATTTGAAAAAAATTGTCCAATCATAGACTAACTAGGCTCAAAAGATTCGTCCCGTTAATTTCGACCAAACTGTGCAATTAGTTTTTATTTTCATCTATATTTAATACTTCATGCATACTTCTAAAGATTCGATGTGACGGAAAATCTGAAAAATTTTGTAAAATTTTTTGGGAACTAAACAAGGCCTAGCAGATCAGGCTCTGAATGCCTGAATTTCGAATCATACGACGGGAGTATTATATAATTCCATGACAATTGACGCTGTGATTACGAGTTGTGCAAGAGGAGTATTTTACAGTCTGACACACATCCAAAGGATCTCCTTTACCAAATGCTAGATTTTTTTTTTTTGAAAAAAAAAAGAACTTTACGGGACGCAACTTGCTGGTGCTGAGTATAATAGCTCGGAGCAGCACGCGTTGGAGGGCTTGGTCCTTGGAGGGGAGCTGGCGTCGCAACTCGCAAACCAGGTCAGCCATGGATGGCTTTCGTCCTCTGCTCGCCCAGAAGAGTGGGGGCCGGAAAAGAGCAAGACCATTGCCACAAAGGCCTTGTTTAGTTCCCAAAAGAGCACTTTCGTTTGTTTGTGACAAATATTATCCAATTATGGACTAACTAGGATTAAAAGATTCGTCTCGTGATTTACAGCTAAACTGTGTAATCAGTTTTTGTTTTCGTCTATATTTAATGTTTCATGCATGTGCCACAAGATTCGATGTGACGGGAAATTTTGAAAACTTTTTGATTTTCAGGGGTGAGCTAAGGCCTTGTTTAGATACACCCAAAAACCCAAAACTTTACAAGATTCCCCGTCACATCGAATCTTGCGGCACATGCATGAAGTATTAAATATAGTTAAAAAGAATAACTAATTACACAGTTTACCTGTAAATCACGAGATGAATCTTTTAAACCTAGTTACTCTAAAATTAGACAATATTTGTCAAATAAAGACGAAAATGCTACAGTATCAAAAATCCAAAAACTTTTTGCATCTAAACAAGTCCTAAACAAGGCCAAAGGCGGATTTGTGGTTGTTTGTATTGCACCACTCCATTTGCATAGGAATCATCACCTGTTGCTGCATGCCATGCCGCTCTGGGCCACTTTGGCTTCAAGTTCGAGTTCAAGGCCTTTAGTTTTTTTTTAAATTTTGATACGGTCGTAATTTCGTTTCTGTTTGATAAACATTATCTAATCATGGAGTAATTGAACTTAAAAGATTCGTCTAGTAATTTACAGACAAATTATGCAATTAGTTTTTATTTATATTATATTTATATTTAATGCTCTATGCATTTACCGCAAGATTCGATGTTTAGTTAAAACTAAAAACTTTTTGAAGATTCTCCGTCAAATTGAATCTTACGTCACATACATGAAGCACTAAATATAAACGAAAACAAAAAATAATTATACAATTTACCTATAAATCACAAGATAAATCTTTTAAATCTAGTTAATTCATGATTAGAAGATAATTATTAAAGAAAAAGAAAGTGCGATAATTAAAATCAAAAAAATTGGAACTAAAACAAGGCCTTGTTTAGTTCCAAAAAATTTTACAAAATAGGAATAGTAGCACTTTCGTTTGTATTTAACGAATATTGTCTAATCATGAATTAACTAGTCTCAGAAGATTCGTCTCGTCAATTTTGACTAAATTGTGAAATTAGTTTTTATTTTTGTATATATTTAATATTATATGCATGCATCTAAAGATTTATTAATGTGGTAAGGAATCTTAAAAAAATTTTGCCCAAGGCTGAAGTTCAATTTCCAGCCATGCCACCGGGCAGGGCGCGCGCGCACAAGCCGTTCGTGCAGTGCACAGACTACAGGTACGTACAGTGGGGGCCAGTGGTAGCCTGGTACTAGCCTGTATAATAGGCGCAGTCACGCAGAGCATGCAGTGTACAGGTACTGGTACGTGTACAGTGTCAGTCCCGTAGTAGTTGTAGGCAGCAAGCTAGCAGACGCAGAAGATGGCGAAGATAAAACCAGATCAGAGAATTCAGATTCAGATTCGTCTCATCTCGCCGTCTGGAGGTGGTGCACCAGCACCAGCGGCGAGCAGCATGATGGAGAGGCATCTCCGGCGGCGCGCATCTCGATGCGGCCCAATATTACCTTTCATGATGGCGGTTTACCACGATCGTGATGGCTTTCACGCATCGAATCACGCACGCAAAGAGCCCTCTCTTTCTTTGCCTCTGTTTTCTTTGCCTAATCATTGCCTGGGCGCTGGGATTTCGGGGGCACTGTCGCCGGTCCTGCACTGCACGTAGGAGTAGTATTTGGCTATTTGCCACCTCTACGGACTTTTCCGAGTAAAACCTAGGGTGTGTGATCATGGTCTTCCTCATCGGATGCCTAGTTTGGTAGCCGGCCGGAGCGAGCTGTTGTGTTGGTGCGGGCGTGCAGAGCGCGGCATCGAGAGCGCCGGACACATGCCAGTTTTCAGGCCACCCGGCCGGAGTTTGGCTTGCATGTTCAGATTTCAGTAGAGACTTGCATTGTGACCATCCATCCATACTTGCCTTTTTTTTTTCGCCTTTGAGAGGAGCTATCATGAACCGCCAAAGGATATGCTGAACGCTTCTTTGTGCACTGCTGACCACATCGTGAAGCAAAGAATGGGAACAAGAGTTAACGGTGGCCTCCCAATACTAGCAAGTACAGTAGCAAACACAAAACAGTACTATTTTTTTCCATACAATACAAGCATGCATGACACGCAAATCTTGGCGCGTTGCAAAGGAAAATTGGAAGATGATGATTGTAATTTACCTCGAGGCATGCATGCTGGTCCGTTACGATCCGAGCTCGACGAAGAAAAAGGCGCGCCTGAAATGGACTGGACGTAGTAATAGGCGAAAGGGCCCCTGCCCCTGCCCGTCGGGCCTCGTGGGATCAGGTGATCAGAGACGTGTATCTTCAGGAATCAGAGGAACCAAACCCCATATGATGATCACATTCCACATGGAGCAGTCAGAAATCCCTTACTGTTGCTGCCAATGAGTGTCGCAACAGTCAACAACATGTTGCAAGCCGGAGCCACGCAGGAAAGAATGTCAGAACCATGGCAGCAGGCAGCCCCTGCAGTGAGCATTCGTGTACCTGCTCCTCCGTCCGTCCGTCCGTCCGTTCGTCCTCGCGTTCTGGGACCTGGAGCGACAGGGACATCTGATTGGCAAAAAAAGGCTGTTATCATGCATTCGGCGTGGGAGACGCTCTGCCGAAACTACCGTCGTTCAACAAAATGTTTTTTATCTGGTAGCAAGTCAGGCCGGGCGCCGCGCCGCCACCGGACCGCGGGAGTCGGGAGCCATGCGACATGGCCGCGGCAACCGGCAAGTTGAGAACATGCGTGCCGTCCGCCGCGGCCGCGCGATTTCACATCACAGGGATAGGCAGGTGAACGATTTTCACAGGGCTACGGTGAAGTGAGCTGCATTATAACGGCCCAGCGGTGGCGGACTGCCGAGCAGCCCAGGTGAAAATGCGCGGGCCGCTGAGGACCCTTGGTGCCATTTGTGTTGGTGGGCTTGACTCGAGCAACTGCACAGGTTTACTGTGCGTGGGCCGACATGCTTGAGGCCCTGAGTAGTACTACTTAAGAAGGCCGGGCGGCCTACGGGCCTTATGCATAGACCTCGCTGTGGGCTAACGGGCCTGTTTACTATCTAAGTGGGCCAGATGCTGATCTGGTGCCACTACTAGTTTTCTTGGCCAAGCTACAAGAGAAACACCGAGAACATCTTCACGGCTCAACTTCTACTACCACCGGTTCAGTGGACGAAACCAAATGACCTATCACATCATCCACACATACACAACTCTTCCTCTCTTTTTTTGGCTGCCATAACCGGCATCAGATGCCTTGCTTGCGCCATGCCCTCCTCTCTTTTCCAAGAGGAGGAGCTCACACGACACGCTACGCCATCGCCATGCTTTGAACCAGGGCGTGCGGGCGGGCGGGCGGGCGCGCGAGCTCCTCTCCCCTCCAACCGCATGCAACTGTCGCCGATGCCGATGAGCCAACCACCATGCCGCGCCCCCGCACGATATTCCTCCCTCCCCAGCCTTTAATTTTGTTTCTTCTCGCGGAAAAGGAGCTAGAAAAACATCAGTCGCTTTTTTGTCAAAAGAGAGGGGAAAGAAAATATAAACTGTGGGAGAAAAGTTGCCCCTTCTCTCTTTTTTTTTTCCATGAAACGGAACAGTATTCATGTTTGGGAATCTTTATTCCCTCTCTGGCTTGGCTTGGCTTTGCTGTTGTCAGCAGCGTTTGGTGCGCTTTGTGTCCTGTCCTGGCAACGGATCGGAGCTCGAGAGCTTCACATAACATGCATGCGTCTGGCCAAGATGTCAATTTTGGTAGCTTTTGTGAGGTCATGTGATGGAGGCATAGCATAGAAAAAAGTGCGTATTAGTTTATTTTGAAGAAGGCATCCCTTCATTACCCCAAAGAGCAACCTCGCTGCTCTTGGATCTATTACCCAAAGGGGGCGACGAAAAGGTTCCAAAGCTGTAGTACGTACTATTATATGGCACGCACAGGGGGCTGGACTGCTTTTTTTTTCAGAATGGAGGTCGCAACTCACTCACGAGAGGACCTATTGGGTTGGGCCTGTGATTGGTCAATAAAAACCATAAATTATAAAAAGATGTTGCAGCCTTGTAGTACTACACCAATATTCGTAGCTGAACTGCCCATGCCGTACTTATAAAGAACTCTGGAAATCAGAAATGACTTGTTTATGAATATATGTGGTGGCAAAGTGGGAGGTACTTATATATACTAGTACAAATAAAAAAACCCCATGGAGTAGCTTCATTTTCTCCATTGGCATGGGCTGTGGTCAAGTGTGTGCCCATTGGGCCTCGTTCAAACGCAAACGAAAACACGCAGAGATTTGTGAAACACACAAGAGGAGAGAGAGAGAGAGAGATGCCACATGGGCGTGCGGTTGATTAGCGAGCCAGCCGTAGCCCAGGAGGTTGTGATTGGACGATTAGGGATCGCACGCGCCCGTGGAATCGGTGCGGACGGAACGCATGCATGGCGCTTTGTGATTCGGCGGGGAGTTGGAGCTGGAGTGGGGCCTAGCTAGTAGTAGTATTTGATTTGTCGTTAATAATAACGATTGGTGTCACGACTCTTGAGACGGGTCGTTTTAGTCGCGCGCGGGGCGTTGTCATTGGCTGGCAACGCAAGTACATCGAGAGCCGTACCAGCTTAGATTAGCCCGAAAGGGACTATCATTTCATTTCAAGCAGGGATCTTCTACGCCAGTACTAGTACTAAGGCCAGTCTCAATGGAGTTTCATACACATTAAATATGCAGATGTGGCGCTATAGTAATGAAGAGAGAGATGATAAGAGTTTCATGAGAGTAGCCCATGAAACTCCAATGCACTATTTTCAAAATATAGATGTATTGGAAACTGAGCTATGAAACTCCCATTGAGAATGGCCTAATCATAGACCACTGCCTGAGAGAAAGAGCAGCCTCGCGTGGCATTCAGGCAGCTGGTGTGGGTTGCTTGTTGTGTGGTTCTGTTTTGGTTTCTTCGGAACTCATAAGTTTTTTCTGAAGCAAAACTAGTGTTCTACAATAGTATATGAGTTCCAAATCTCACAGTCAAGTATATATAGAGAGGTTAGGTCACAATCTCACACACCTTTCTGACACATGCATGGGTGTTGTGAGAAAATTTGCATTGCACTTGATAGGTAAGATTAAGTTTTGAATCTTTTCCCAAGTTCCAGCATTCTAGAGTCTGCATATCTATCTTCATTTCAGTTAGAGCAAGATAATTACATGTTGTAAGTAGGCTAGCTGTTGAGCGGAGGATATAGGAGAAGAGAAAGAGGATAAGTGGTCTGTAACCTTATAGTCGGCTTATACAAAAGAATAAACTTTAGGACATAGAGACAAGTGGATCATATGTTAATAGTGAAAAGCTAACTACTGTAAGAGTGAACCGAGAGATGGGCTGTAACAGTCGCTATATTTATTAACCTTGCTCTTATGAGGTTCTCAGCCGTTGTTTCATGTTGTTACATACATTAATCACCGTCTTCCGCGAGCCTGTTTGGTTGTGTCCATAGTCAAGTCTGCCTGGGCAGGCACAATTCTTGAGCATTGGATTCCGGGTGCCTGGTGCTGAGATTGTTGCCTGGCAAGGCCGCAAGGCATGATCCAAACAACCACTATATGCAAGAAGTTTAGGAACATGGAGCAAGTAGTTTTGACAGTTAAAAAAAAGGTGGCATATGCATGCTTCTTCTTCCTCTGAAAAAGAAAAGGTTTCCCACCCGATTATTTATCTTGGCCTTGGGCTACAACACATGGCAGTAGGAGCAAAGCAAAGCGATCCGATGTGTTGTTGTTCCAAGTCTCCGGCTTTAATTATTCCGGCCGGGATGGCCGCGCATTAGCCGTCAATGGCCACTCGACACCGCACACCACTCCGGACCAAAGACGCCAGGATTCCTGCGCATCCCGTACGCACACAAACAGGTGCCCACCGCCCACAGGGCCCCCGTCCCATCCATTCCTCGTCGACGGTGAAATTCTCAAACGAGTGAAGGTAGCAGACTTTGTAATTTCAAAGGTGAAATTCTCACGGCGCCGGTGAAGCTTCCTCCTCGACCGCAGTTTACATCATCCTGCAGTAGTGGGATTCAGTGCCCGTTGAGTTACAGTAAAGCCCTTTTTCCTCTCCAACAAAGGCTTTGTATTCCCCGTCACATCGGATCTTGTGGCATATGCATGAAATACTAAATATAGACGAAAACAAAAACTAATTATACAGTTTAGCTATAAATCACGAGACGAATCTTTTGATCTTAGTTAGTCTATGATTGGATAATATTTATCACAAACAAACGAAAGTGCTACAGTACCGAAAACTTTTCACTTTTCGGAACTATTTAGATACACCCAAAAACCTAAAACTTTACAAGATTCCCAATCATATCGAAACTTGCGGCACATGCATGGAGCATTAAATATAAATAAAAATAAAATTAATTACACAGTTTGTCTGTAAATCACAAGACGAATCTTTTAATCCTAATTACTCCATGATTGGACAATGTTTATCAAATAAAAACGAAAGTGCTACAGTGTCAAAATCCAAAAAGTTTTTGGATCTAAACGCCCAAATAGCATTTCCGCAGCTGAAGTTTTTTTTTTAAAGAAAAGAAAAGAAACTGAACCAAGTTACGTACAGTACTCGGTACTCCTACAGTGGCCTTGTTTAGTTCCGAATTTCTTTGATTCTGGGTACTACAACATTATCATTTTTATTTAGCAAATATTGTCTAATCACTCAAATCTAATAAATAAACTGTAGGGGTAAGACCCCTCCAGATTTCTAAAAAATATTATCTAATCATATATAATTAGGCTCAAAAGATTCATCTCGCGATTTACAGGTAAACTGTGTAATTAGTTTTTATTTTTATCTATATTTAATGCTACATATATGTGGTGCAAGATACGATGTGACGTAGAATTTTGATTTTTTTTTGTTTTTTAGGCCTTGTTTAGATGTAAAATTTTTTTAGATTTTGCTATTGTAGCACTTTCGTTTGTTTATGGTAAATATTGTATAATTATAGACTAACTAGGATAAAAAGATTCGTCTCGCGATTTACAGTCAAACTGTGTGATTAGTTTTTGTTTTCGTCTATATTTAATGCTTCATGCATATGTCATAAGATTCGATGTGACAGAGAATCTTGAAAACTTTTTGGATTTCGGGGTGAACTAAACAAGGCCTTAAAATGAACTAAACAAGGCCACATTTGTAGATTGATGGCACGAGAATATTCTTGGAATCAATCAGGCTCTGCACAGCTTGTGCTTATGGTACTACTGCAACTAATCCCGTTAGGCACGGACAGCGTATTGGTGTGTGCGTAACGGTGGGGACTGACTGGGTGGGTTTTTTTTTTTTTTTTTTTTTTTTTTTTGTGTGTGTGTGTGAATGAAAGGGACTGGGTGGTGGTTAGTCACGTCGAGCGTGGAGCGAGAGACGGGTCCGCGGCGTGGGGAGCGACAGCGAGGGATGCATGCATCCTCACGCGTGCTCCAATTCCCGTTCCATCGATCACCCACCCATGGCCATCCGGATCGGCCATCGACGGCACGGGCCGGGGATCACGATGACACCGGACGACCCGTGCGGTCGTGCCTCGCATAAGCCCCCTCAAAACCCGAACCCTCGATGATGTTGGCGCGTTTTGATTGGTGTACATTACAGGCTACACTTAAGTGTGTGTGGCGTACTTTTGTAGTGGAAAAGAAATCATCTAACCTATCGTGACAATCGTTCTATCACAAATTCACAATTATATTTGTTTGAGCTTTGTGTGCCCCATTTAGTAATGTTTTTTTCTTATAATAAATAAGCAAACAGTATAAAGCCATTTGGATCCACAAAACATTTCGAATTATCTTGAGAATCAGCCAGAACTAAAACGCTCGTTTCACTTTCTTTGCCTACGCTCCTAAATTGGTTGGAGGGTAGTTTCACGGCGATTGTACTTCATTTTTTTCGCATTCCAGCATGGGCTATCAATTTTATTTTTTTATTCCTTTTTAGCGTAAAAAGTTAAAATAGATTGTATTTACGTTGTTTTCACCTATAAAAAATTTGGATTCTTTTAAAACATATATATATATATATTAAGAATATTTCTCTTATCTTGAATTAGAATCTAGTCTACTAGCCAAATGGTCTCACAAAGTGATTCTAATTCTTCTTCTAAAACGTTTCTTCAAAAAATCTAGATCCAAAACGTTTTTTATGAGAATATGGATGCATTGAACCTCATGGGAAATTTTCTGTGGTCTCATCAACTTCTTGTGTTCTTTCTACGAAGTTTTTAGTACTTTTCCATCCATTCGATTCTAGATGATAGGGCATTTAGTTTCTAATTTTTTCCCTGAATTTCTAGGCTCTATATGCTTGTCTCATAATTGGTATTTTTTTGTCAATCCGTAATGTTTTTTCTTACAATAAATCAGTAAACAATCTTTTTGGTCATGGCTTTTCAGATAAGCGAACAGTCTTAGTCAATTTCTGTCACCTGTTACATCAACCTGTGGAAATGAAGAGGGAATTTTGGTACGGAATTGGCAAATTGATAGGATCGGCCAAAGAAAATGTTAGGATCCAACATTTCGGCCTTGTTTATTTCCCAAAAAAATTTGTAAAATTTTTCAAATTTCCCGTCACATCGAATCTTTAGACACATGCATGAAATATTAAATATAGACAAAAATAAAAACTAATTGCACAGTTTGGTTGGAATTGACGAGATGAATCTTTTGAGCCTACTTAGTCCATGATTGGACAATATTTGTCAAATACAAACGAAAAAGCTATAGTGTCGATTTTGCAAAATATTTTAGAACTAAACAAGGCCTTCCTGATGCGCGAGCCGGAAATGCAGGAGTTTACGTACGCCATTACTGAGAATTGAAAAAGTAGCTAGGGGCTGTCTGTCCGGCCGGCTTGGACAGCGTAGGATGGGGCTCCTCGCCTGCACCTGGTACCACTTGCTTCGGACGAGCAGGGACGAAATGTTATCTGCTGCCTCGGCTTTTGATTTTTACTACTCCTCCCCTGTTATCTTCCTCCTGAGTTAATTCAAAAGTGAGGACACTAGTTAGACCTGGTTTAGTTACACCTAAAATCTAAAAACTTTTCAAAATTTTCGGTTACAACAAATCATGCGACACGTACATAGAACATTAGATATAAATAAAAAGATAACTAATTACATAATTTATTTGTAATTTGAGTGACGAATCTGTTGAACCTAATTAGTTCATAGTTAGATAATCATTACCAAATACAAACGAAAATGTTAGGGTACCCAAATCGAAAAGGTTTTCATTGGAGTATATGTGTAGGAGTATGCAGCTAGTATGTCCGTATGTACATAGGACGATAGCGGTATAGTCCTGGACCTCCTAGAGCCTCCAATTTTGGTGTCCCTGCAATCATGTTGGTTATTTCCACTTTTGATATATGCATATGCTACTGTTCCTGCCGCTGCAATCCACTCACTGCACACTGCACTGGCTGCATGCATGCACCAGAAGATGCCATGGAAAACGGCGACTCCATGTGAGGGGGGCTCGGGCGTCAGAGAACACACATACAGGGACAAAGAGGTGCACGTACATGACGAAAGGTGAAAGGAAAAAAAGGGGGTAAATTGATCTATTGGCAGTGTCGACTGTCAAGATTGACACCTTGCTATATGGACTACGGTGGTTATATTAGCTACTCTTACTTCCACAATTTGTGTGAGGTTAATACTTGCGAGTGCTCCTCTCAAAATGTCATTATCAGGGGCCGGGTTGATGGCAAAATGTTTTTTTTTGTTTGTTGCTCTTCTTAATTGGAACATAATTGTTATTTTTATGGAGATCGTTAGAACAGCTAATTGTGGTGCTCCTTCCGTATCCGTAAAGAAAGTCATGTAAAGAAAGTCGTTTAAGACAACGACAAGGTCTTCAAAGCTTAACTTTAACTCCATATTTTTTATAAAAATATTTATCGAAAAGTGGTATATGTATACTTTTATGAAAGTATTTTTTAAGACAAATCTATTCATATGGTTTTCACATTTCCAAATTCAACAAATTAAAAGTTATTCATGATTTATATTCCCAATATTTGACTCAAACCTTGTCCAAAACAACTTTCTTTATAAGTATGGAGAGAGTACTTATTAGAACAGCTATAAGTCCTAAACCTGTTGCTCGTTGTCTTCTAATGTAATCTGTTGAGTGTGTTGGCCTGACTTGCGGTCATGACTTAGGCTGGATTGAGCTAACTAGTAGGCCTCTAGTTTGTCGAAAATTGATCTAAATTTCATGTTACTCCTATCTAGAATGCCTAGCCTGGTACGCTTAATTACTATGTGAGAATTCCATATTTGATTCAAACTTCTTGATGTCATGTATATGTTTTTGTTGTTATTAGACCTCTGGATTTTGGGCAACTTGCCAAATTATTGGCGAGAACATCAAGACATATCAAAGTTCAAGGAACTTTATAGAGGGTTTCTTATGCCCATTTTATAAACTTAGTAGAATGATGGCTCATACATGAGCTCGAAGCAAGATAAGGTTGGTGTTTGCGGTGTCAACTTGCTCCACCTTTTACATAAGCTCCACATCTTCCACTTTGCCATTTCCTTTGCTCTCTATTGCCGTAGGAGCTTGATGGCAGGCAACTAAGTTTTCCTTTTAGAGCCCGAGGGGAGGTCCACGAGCGTCACATTTTTCACAACCGATGTTCTTTTGATGGGTTCTATATTTCATTGTTAGTGACGAGTGGATTTCGCAGTGTCTAAAACCTTGAATGACGAAGGTGTTTGCAAATGTTCTCCTTTATATCTCTTTAGTGCGTTTCAATCTTGATTGGCAATGGACGATAAAGGAAGATGACTGGTTTGATCTCCAATGTAGTCCTATTTTTATTATTTTTTACAACAACTCCAAGAGATTATCTATATCTTTCCTAAATGCTAGGAATAGAGATTTTGGTGAAACTTTACCCTCCAAAGCTTGTCTAAATGATTATGTAAATATAGTCATCATCTATTCTTGATTTTTCGCTAGCCAAAAAACAAAGGTCCAAGCAATCTCAAACACAAAGTTTTGAACCAAAAAGGAAGAAGCAAAAGTCTCTCGAAGAAAGATCTAAATTGTAATTATCTGTGTAATAGGGAACAACTTCCCTTTTCTAAAAAAAAATAGAAGACGAGAACGACTTTGTAGAGGGCGCATGAAATATAGAAAAACTGTTGGAGAGTGAAAAGATGTAGAAGATGATTTTTATGGAAATAACTCTCTAAATGATGATTTAGAGAGTGAGATTTAAAAAGACTCTTGGAGATGCTCTTAGAGGTCTTTTTATGTCAAGTTGCCCTTTTGTATGAGCTATTTTTAGACATCTTTGTCTTTCTTAAAAAAACTTAGGGTATCTAAGTTTTATGCACCCCAAACATTAAAGTTGGTTGCGTTGCCGCTTGGATTCATCTTAGGATGGTCATTTCTACTCCCTTCGTCCGCCGCAGATATAATCCCTGCACGTATTTTAAATTTAAACTTTGTTATTAACTAACAAGTATCCCAGTTATATCAAAAGTTTATATTATAAAAGTAGTTAGATTATATTTATATAAAAAATACTTTCTAATGATCAAAATTTTGCTCTTATAGATTATAAGATAAATTATGGGTTAAAATATATTCTTGAAGATCGCACCCTGTATTCAGTGCAGTGCTGGAGGGAGTATTTGAGAGACGGAGGAGGACCTAACGTTGACGGGGTTGGAGCATAAATAGGGTCTCGTTTAGATGTGAAAACTTTTTAGATTTTGTTACTGTAGCATTTTCATTTGTTTGTGTCAAATATTGTCTAATCATAGACTAACTAGGGTCAAAAGATTCGTCTCGTGATTTACAGTCAAACTGTGTAATTAGTTTTTGTTTTCGTCTATATTGTATGAGCCGCAAGACTCGATGTGACGAGGAATCTTGAATTTTATTTTTTGTTTTTAGGGTGAACTAAACAAGGCCTAGATCTGTTGTACTTACTATTCTTCAATAAATCTTGGACTGTTTGCTGCCGGCTTAAAGCTAGTGCGCTTGATGAGAGCCTCTACGATCATCTTACCGCGTGCCACCCGACTCGTCTCCGTGGTAGATATGGTTCTGGTTTCCCATGGTAGACCGCCATGTGACCCATCCTTTCTAGTTTCGTGGCAAGCGGTTTTCCATGCATCCCCAAACCTTGGCCGCTGCTATTTTGGACCATGCCGGCGAGCGGCGAGAGAGGGCCAAACTACTGAAACTATGGTATACTATAGGCCTACAGGAATCCATAAATGTGCATAAATTAAAAGCGGCAGCAGCCGAGTCCAGCATTGGGAGAAGCGGCAAGCAAGCAAAGCAACCAACGAACGGCCAATAAAGAAAAGGGTCCATCACGACGTCGCCCGCCCCTGCGAGCTGCGACCACACAGAAACCTCCAGCCTGGACCTGGACGCGGACGGGGACGAACACGCTCAAGTTGCAGTTGCAGTTGCAGTCGCGCACGGGGCAACGCCGAGCTTCCCGCTGCCTGCTCCGTGCGCTCCCGGCCGCTGAGCCGGACAAACACAGCGAGCAGCTCGAGCAGAGTGGCGGCAGCAAGAATAGTATGGGCGGCGACGGAGTGAGTGAGTGAGAACTGAGGACGAATTGGTTGATTGGGGAGGCCACAAACTCCACCACGAGCAAGGAGCCAATCCGCATCGCTCAGTCGCTCGCCGCTTTCTTTAAAGTTTCAAGCGCTCCCGAGCTCCCTCCCGCGGTGGAGGCCGAATCACCTCTGGCCACTTTGGCATCTGCCTCTGCCTCCACCTCCACTTCCCTTCACCATAAATACCCCTCTCTCGCCGCCCGTTCCCACCTCCCCCCTCCCTCCCTCCCTCCGGGCTGACTGACTGACCAAGGTCTCGCCGCCTTCTTCCGTGTCCGTGTCCTCCGACTCCGACAGGGAAAGGGAAGGCGAAAGAAACCTTGGGGGTCGGTTGGTTCGTGGATGACGGAGCTGTGGATGGAGGTGCTGCCGCCGCCCTACTTCGCGGGACAGGCGGCGGGCGGCGGGTGGTTCCTGCCGCCGCCGCCGGACCGGCGGGCCGGGACCGGGGCGTGGACGGTGGAGGAGAACAAGATGTTCGAGCGCGCGCTGGCGCGGGTCGACTCCGACGCGCCGGATCGGTGGGAGCGGGTCGCCCAGTTGCTGCCTGGGAGGACGGTGGCCGACGTCGTCGCCCACTACGATGACCTCGAGAGCGATGTCGGCTTCATCGAGGCCGGATTCGTGCCCTTCCCCCGCTACGGCGGCGGCGGCGGTGGCGCGTCGCAATCCGCTGGGTTCACGTTCGACTGGGATGCCGGCGCCGGCGACGCTGGCTTTAAGCGCTCCTGCTACGTGGTTGGCGGCGGCAAGCGCGAGCGCGGTGGGCCGGACCAGGAGCGCAAGAAGGGCATCCCCTGGACGGAGGAGGAGCACAAGTAAGCAGCCGCTCCTACCCCAATTGATCCTCTCACTGTCTCATACAACAAATGGAACTTGCGCGCTTGATTGCTGAAAATTCCATGGCTAATCTGTAATCTTTCTCTGGTTGCCTACCGTACCGCAGGCTGTTCTTGATGGGTCTGAAGAAGTACGGGCGCGGGGACTGGCGGAACATCTCGCGCAACTTCGTGACTAGCCGGACGCCGACGCAGGTGGCCAGCCACGCGCAGAAGTACTTCATCCGCCTCAACTCCGGCGGCAAGGACAAGCGCCGCTCCAGCATCCACGACATCACCACCGTCAACCTCCCCGACGACGACACCGCAGGCGGCGGCAACCCCTCGGCCTCGCCGCCCTCTGTGTCTGTGCTCACCTCCACCTCCACCACACCCTCGTCCACCACCACCGGCGGCGGCCCGGTCATCTCCGAGCAGTTTGGCGTCCTCGTCGACAGCAAGCCCCCGCCGCCGCACCACCACCACCACCACCACTTCTTGCCGCACTCCTCCTACGGCAACGTGAAGCTCGAGCCCGGCGTCAATTCCCATCACGGTGCTGGCTTCCTGGACGACTCTGTTCTGATGCAGATGCAGATGCACTGCGGCCAGCTGCAGCCTCTCGGCTGACTGACTGGTTTTCACGCAGAAATTACAATGGCAGAAAGAGGAAAATACCTCTCGTCTTTGGCCACGCACCAGTCTGTTGCGCGTGTCTGTTGTTGGTTTCAATCAAACAGGCAAATAACATTTGGGTACAGCACACAACATTCTTGCTACAGATGGATGGATGGTTCATGCAGACAGCTCCGAGCTCAGCACAGTCGGCAGCCGAGCGCTAGCGTTCTGCTGCACCTGAGCTGAGCTGAGCTCCCTGCCGTGTGTGTTCCAGAGACGAGAGGAAGAGGAAGAAAAAAAAAATACAGTAGAAGATATACTTATGGACGATGGGGTCTCTGCATTTCGCCTATATGATGTGTACATAAGTCGACGCCCGCAGTGAAATAATTTCCTAGTGTAATTTTGTGTTCCTGTGTGATGGGAGGCACACTAGCTACTAGATGTTGTGATTACGCTAGACTTTCTCTTTGTAATGATGTGTTGATCGGTTAACGTCATGTATTTGGATAGCAGGTAGCATCAGCAGCAGCAGCATGCTGTTTAGTGTCTTGTAAGGGTTTTTTATTTATCATTATATTTAAGCTGGGGTGTATTAGCTACTAGCATTGGTCACCCTCTCATTGACCTGCTCTTTTGTTTGTCTGTTATTAATCATGATGGTGATGAAATGAAAGGATTGTAGTTTTCATCAGCTGTTTCCTGTCGCTTCTGATGCGATAAAACTGAGCCTTGATGCAGATGGATGTGGTTTTTGTGAGAGGGAAGGACTCTAGAGATTTTATAGATAAGTCAGGTCAGTCCCTCTTCTGTCTCTGCTCTGCAGTAGTAGTACTAGAATCTAACCTAAACAAAAACTTATCATTGGCTGAAAAAAAACCTGGTCTTAGTGGTCTCAAGAACTGTACTTTGCAAGTTCAAAAAAAAAAAAGAACTGTACTTTGCTGGCGAAATGACAGCTTAGTTTGTGACTTAGAAAATGGTCAGATCACAGTTTATCTATGACTGCAATTGTCCGAGATCAGGGGCTAGTATTCCTTAGCACTAATATACTACTACTACTCCTAATCAGCTTTCCTGTTGGCCAATGGGAACAGAGCACTAAACGTAGGGCCTGATTAGTTTAGCTGGAATGGAGGAGGTTGTACCTTGCAAGTACCTTCCTTGACGTTGGTGGAGGAGGAGGCAGGCATGGCTGGCTGGCACACAGGCAACAGTAGCCGGGAATGAATGATTCGGAGGAGGTCCACCAATGGCGGTGGCACAAGGCATCACATGCCTCCAGCCGCTGTCCTCTTCTTTCCCGTGGCAAGGGCACCGGCAGGCACCGAGCCCACAGGGGCCACAAGCCCCCACAGTCCCACAGCACCGAAAGGAACAGGCGGGTCGAAGTCGTCTTCTGTTGCCGGATGCTTCTCGGCCCCAACTTGCGCATTCCCGGCCCTCCTTGCTCGCAGATCCACTCGGAAAGGCGTGGTTTTTCCAGTGGCTCAGGGCCGGCGGAGACGGGGGAGGAATCGGACAGTTTCGGTGGCCGTGTGCGTGCGTGGGTGAGAACCAAAATGCCTCCAGGGAGAGGGAAAGGGACTCCCTGTCCCTGATTTGATGCGGCTTTTTGCTCGGTTCCGCAGGGCGAAAAAGGTCGATTTGTTCGGGCGGGGAGACGCAATCTTGGGAGAGAATTCTTGGCCTCCGGTGGTGGCCGTGGTATGGTATCTCCCATGCCTTGGACAACCGTGAGAATCTTCAGGCCTGGAGGCCTGGAATCTTGCACGAACATTGGTTGAATGACGGGTCCGAGCATATGAATTTGACTCGAATTATATAGTGTTTTCTAGAAAAGAGTTTAGTTGCCAAAAAAAATCCAAAAGAATAAATGGGCCAGGCATTACAAAGCAAAGAGGAAGATGGAAAGAATTATCGGTGATGGCGATGGCAACACAAGAACTCTACTGCTACTGGGACGCAACAAGACCTCGCTGCTCTCACTGTTTGTTATTGTGGCACTTGACTCAGCGCCAGCAAAAATATGTTTGGTAGAACTTTAGGTCTGGTTGCTCCGTGCAATAGTAATGAATAACATTTGAGAAATTTTACTATGCTTGGAATAAATGGGAGCCATCCGTTTGGTTAGATCTGATGGTTTAAAAGTAGAAAGAACCGGA
>Ga0182004_10001315_pt1 | contig 17916 bp, 20 predicted proteins | sample Sormic07211540_1_FD_120479 | JGI IMG/M metagenome (GOLD analysis project Ga0182004, IMG submission 120479) | Endophyte microbial communities from Sorghum bicolor roots, Mead, Nebraska, USA - 072115-40_1 MetaG | ecosystem: Host-associated > Plants > Roots > Unclassified | place: USA: Nebraska...
AATCATTTTGAGTTTGTCAAATATTTCAGTCGCTATTAATAAAATTATCCAAATGAGGGGGCATTTTGCAAACTGTGTGACCATGGCCCGCCCAAATTGTGGGCCACATTTCACAGTCGCGATGCTTCCCTCGCCTGCGGTCGCCGCCGGCGGCTTCCACTGCCCCTGTGGCCCTGTTCCGGATGGAGAGCCAATTCAGCGCCCCTCATCTCTTCCGCCGGCGGGTCACCCTCATGGTCGCCAATGCGGAGGGCACCGGCAGTACGACCCCCACGAACCGCCGCCGCCGCCGTCTCGAGTTCGCCGCCGAACTCGTGGGGTGGGACTCTCGGCTGACGCCCGCCACCCAGGACTACGACCCGGACTCCGGCAACGATCTGGTCAGCCCCACCCCCACCTGATGCTTTCTCTCCCACCATTATTTTAATCCATGGCAAGCGTGTGCATCATCTTAGTTACACGCTCGAGCGGATTGGCGTTTGGATTGTGGGATATGGAGGTTGGGATAGAGATATGAGATAGGGTGGAAATCGTATCCTCTGTTTGCGACATGACAGCGCGATTGCAAGCTGAATCATCAAGAATTGCAGCAACACGTGGATGGTTGAGGATACTTCGATGCAAGCGAGAGCACGCAACCCTGAACCCATCAGATCGGAATGCTTTGGACCCTGGAGCGGCTGAGGCGAGCAAGTCAACTAGCTGTTCGTCCATCCACAGACAACTTGCAGACCAGCTAGTGCATCTTACGATCTGGATCAGATTGCTAATCTCGATGCCCTTTCGCCCGTGCAATCGAGCTTGCTAGCCATAGTGCAGACATGCCAGCGTTGTAATCAAGCTCAATGCTTGATGAGATTCTTGGCTTCGGTTGCTGCGCATGAGCACGCAGTTGGTCACACCACACATGAGAATGATTCCCTTTGTCTGCTGGTTGAGCTCTGCAGTTGCTTCAGCCTCTCTCGCTATATAAACAAGGAAGCTGAAGCCCACAAGAGACACCATTGTATAGCAGCTTGCCTTTGATCTTGTCCTCTCTTCCATTTCTAGCAGCTTCACAGCTTTCATCAATTCCAAGGATGGCATACCACCTGAGATCTGCGAGCGTGCCTTCGAGCCCTCGCTCCAGCAAGACCGATGTTGAGGAACAGCTGCAAAGCCTGAAGGCAGCCGTCTCATTGCCTTCAGCGACCATCGATACCATGGTCGATGGTCTGAGCAAGCTTGGAAGCATCTACAACTGCATTGACGTGCTGCCCAGTAGCCAGAGGAAGGCAGTGGAGGAGGAGCTCGAGAGCTCCCTCGTCCAGCTCGACCTCTGCAGCGCCGTCCAAGAGAGCTTCGTGGAGCTCAAGGCCACTGTCCAGGAGATGCAGTTGGCTCTCAAAAGAGGAGACGATGCAGCTCTCCAGACCAGGGTTCACCGCTATGTGCGCTTGGTCAAGAAGGCACAGAAGTTGTTCAAGAAGGTCAACAATAAGACTTCTTCTGACATCAAAGGATGCAGGGTGATCAACCTGGTTGCTGAAGCGAGGCAGATTGCTGTGTCAATCCTTGAATCGACATTGCATCTCCTGTCAAAGCAAATTGCAGTGCCAAGTTCTAGCAAGTGGTCGCTTGTCTCCAAGTCGCTCCAAAAGAAGAAAGTCCTGTGCGAGGCGGATCAATTGCAAGGGTTGGAACTGGACATTGTTGATCTTGAGAGCAGAGTTGGGACATTGTTCAGGACGTTATCCAGAGCAGAGTGTCTCTTCTGAATGCTCTTAGCTTGTAGACAGATCATACAACAACTCCGACCCCCTGCGATTAGCATCCGCCTTTTAGAGGATTTGCTGATCTTCCAAACAATTTTGTATGTACAGATATATATGTCAGAAAGTGTACAGAAAATTATTCAAGTGAAAGGCAAAGTTTTTGGTCCATTTTCTGTTGGTAGTTGGTCTTTCCCTGGTGGTTAATTTTATGGTCTGCATCCTTGCCAGTGATTCCGTTATTTTTTACATCATGCAACGGCCAACAAAACTATAACTAAGGTCAACATCATTAGATTAGAGCTGTTATGGAAATACACGTTTTTGGTATTCTGCATCGGTATGAGAAAATGAGTTGGCCATAATATTCTTGTTCACATGAGATGTGCCTCAACAGCAAGCCCAAGATCCTTATTGTTCCGCAACAGCAAGCAAAAGATCCTTATACACTGAACTTGCTCTCGTTACCTAAAACATGCCAACTCCAAACCATGAGAATTTATCTCCTACCACAGTTTGTTTCCAAGAAACCAATAACTTAGAATTTATTATTGAGAGGAGTCCTTAATATGGTCCTAAAGTTTGTATACACCTTTATCTTCTTTTTTTATTAATATATAGGTTTTTACACCTCCAGTTTCCGTAAAAAAAACATGGATCTCTTATAGTTGTACTGTATTTCACAGGACTTTGTGCCAACTACTTCTGCTCTATGTATGAGTATAATTAGGCTATGCATTCATAATTTTACCCTCCAAAATGAATTTGTTAGATCTTTTTGTCCTTCCTTTTGTTATTAATATGGTTCCATCTAGCCTCTTATATTTTTTTTTCAGAACATGCATCTTCAGAGTGAACCCTAAACCGTCAGAGCATGAACCCTCGGAGTGAACCCAAAGGTATGAAAATTTCAGTAATTTCATCAAGATTTCACTTGAATGATACATACCCAATTCATTAAAATAAGTGTTTAGCAACCAGATGATTTGCATGACACCAACACTGCTCCATCCATTAGAGAAGGTTTAGAGGATGCACGAATGCATTAGACCTGCAGACAACCGGAGCACAACATGCTCTAGCAAAGTGACAAAATATAAAACACGTCTGTAGATCGTCTTGATATTGCCAAAGGTGCTGCGCGCCTCAATAATAGAAAAGAATGAGCTTGCCAGGATGCTCCCTTCAATTTGAACATATCAGAACCCACCAGATGGGCATGCATGGGAACCTGGAGCTGGGAGGTGAAGTCAACTCGATGTTCGCCCCTCCACCGGCAGCTTGCATGCTAATAATCCATCTCACGATCTAGATCTGATGCTAATCTCCACTCCATTTCATTCGTGCAGGCGAGCTTGCTAGCCATAGTGCAGACATGACAGCCTCGTAATCAAGATCAATGGGCAATGCAGTTCTTATTAGTTAGCTTTGGTTGCAGTGCATGAGCACCCAGTTGGTCACACATGGAATGATTCTCCATGTCTGCTGGTTCAGCTCTGCAGTTGCATCCGATTCTCCATGTCGGCTGGTTAAGCTGTGCAGTTGCATCCACCTCCTTTGCTATATAAACAAGGAAGCTCAAGCCCGGAAGACACCATTGCAGCCGCCTGTCTTTTATCTTTCTTCTCTCCCGCTCCAAGAAGTTTCAGTGTTTCACAGCTTTCACCAATTCCAAGGATGGCTTGCCACCTGAGATCTGCTAGCATGCCTTCGAGCCCTCGCTCCAGCGAGACTTCTGTTGACGAACAGATTCTGAGCCTGAAAGCAGCCATCTCTCTGCCTTCAGCAACCATCGAAACCATGGTCGATGGTCTGAGCAAGCTTGGGAGCATCTATCACCGCATAGATGCAGTCGCATGCCTGCCTAGCAGCCAGAGGAAGGCAGTGGAGGAGGAGCTTGAGCGCTCTCTCGTCTTGCTCGACCTCTGCAGCGCCGTGCAAGAGAGCTTTGTGGAGCTCAAGGCCACTGTCCAGGAGATGCAGTTGGCTCTCAAAAGAGGAGATGATGCGGCTCTCCAGACCAAGATTCAGTGCTATGCGCGCTTGGTCAAGAAGGCACAGAAGATGTTCAAGAAGTTCAACAAGAAGACTGCTTCTGACATCAAAGGATGCAGGGTGATCAACCTGGTTGCTGAAGCGAGGGAGATTGCCTTGTCAATCCTCAAATCAACATTGCATCTCCTGTCGAAGCAAATCGCGATGCCAAGTTCTAGCAAGTGGTCGCTTGTCTCCAAGTCATTCCAAAAGAAGACAATCATGTGCGAAGCGGAGCAGTTGCAAGGGTTGGAGCTGGACATTGTTGATCTTGACAGCAGAGTTGGGACACTGTTCAGGACATTGATCCAGAGCAGAGTGTCCCTTCTGAATACTCTTAGCTTGTAGACAGATCATGCAACAACTCTGACCCCCTGCGATTAGCATCCGCCTTTTAGAGGATTTGCTGATATACAAACAATTTTGTGTGTACATATATATGAGAGAATATTTACAGAAAATTACTCAAATGAGAGGCAAAGTTTTTGGTGAATTTCCTGTTCGCAGTTGGTGTCTCTCTCTCTTGTGGGTAGTTTTTTGGTGTGCATCCTTGCTGGTCATTCCTTTTTTTTAACATCATGCAAAAGTCAGTGAAACTAGGGCTAAGCTGAACATCATTTGAGCTGTTATGGAAAATTGGAAATACACGTTATTTGGTAGTCAACATCAGTATGAGAAAATGAGTTGGCCATATTCCTGTACACATGAGATGTGCCTTAACAGCAAACCCAAGATCCTTGTACAGTGGATCTCGCTCTCCCTACCTAAGACATGCCAACTCCAAACTATGAGAATTTATCTCCTACCACAATTTGTTTCCAAGAAACCAATAATTTAGCATTTACTGTTGAGTGGAATCATGTACAACTGAACTGTTGATATTAATATCCCTCCGTAAAGGATTTAGAAGTCGTTTTGGACAATGTTTGGATCAAATATTGGGAATAAAAATCATCAATAACTTTTAAATTGTTGAGTTTGCAAATGTGAAAATTATATGAATAGATTTGTCTTGAAAAATTCTTTCATAAAAGTATACATATATCATTCTTTCCTAAATATTTTTATAAATAAGATGTCAAAGTTGTGTTTTGAAGACCGTGTCGTTATCCTAAACGACTTCTAAATCCTATACGGGAGTAGGCCTATTATATATACCTTTATCTTTTTTATTAACATATATAATCAGTTGGGGTTTTATACCCCTCCAGTTTACTCCAGAAAAAAACATATATCTTATATAGTTGTATTTGTATTTCACAGGACCTTGTGTGATCTACTTCTGCTCCATATATGAGTACAATTACGGTATACTCTCATAATTTTTCCCACCAAAATGAATTTGTTAGAAATTTTTGTCCTTGTTTTTCTTATTAATATGGTTCCATCTAGCCTCTTATAATTGTTTTTTTTCCCAGAGCATGGATCTTCAAAGTAAATCCTCAGAGCATGAATCTTCAGAGTGAACCCAAATGTAAGAAAGTTTCAGGCCTTGTTTAATTTTTAAGATTCTCCGTTACATCGAATCTTTAGATAGATGCATGAAACATTAAATATGGATAAAAAATGACTAATTACACAGTTTATCTGTAATTTGTGAAATAGATCTTTTAAGTCTAGTTAGTCCATGATTAGACAACAATTGTTAAACATAAACGAAAATACTACAGTAGCCAAATCCAAAAGAAATTCGCGAACTAAACAAGGCCTCAATAATTTCATCAAGATTTAATTGAATGACATAACAAATTCATAAAAATAAATATTTAGCAACCAGATGATCACTCTTGCTCTAGATCTCAGCTACCCACTGATCATATCGTACTGTTTTTCCGTGAAAGGCAACTTTGGCTTGTGTCAGACTCTTATACACGTTTCACTCTCAAATCGTGAAAGTGCCCGATGAAGACGCCAGTGACTGTTCACAACACGAACTGGGCCTTGTTTAGATGCGAAAATATTTTGGATTTCGCTACCGTAGCATTTTCGTTTATTTATGGCAAATATTGTCTAATCATGGACTAACTAGGATCAAAAGATTTGTCTCGCGATTTATAGTTAAACTGTGCAATTAGTTTTTATTTTTGTATATATTTAATGCTTTATACATATACCGAAAGATTCGATGTGATTGGAAATCTTGAAAATTTTTTGGTTTTTGAGGTGAACTAAACAAGGCCTTGGAAAAAAGTGCCTTAATCTTTTTGTTAGTTAGAGTACCTGCTGTAAGCTAATACGGACACTTGTGGAAGCAAAACCAGTGGGCGGTGTGATCTACAGCCTTCACGCAGACATGGAGGCTGACGCTAACAACCAGCACAACATGCATAGGCAAAGCCACAAAATTATAGAACACGATCATCTTGAGTTTGACAATTATTCCAGTCACATTTAATAATAATCATCTAAATTTTTTAGTTGCAAACTGGCCGTAGCCCAATTGACAACCGATTCGCTTGTGTATCAGTCGAATCCGCCAGTTTTTTCTCTCGCAGCAAAAACAAATCAGGCAAGAGTAATTCTGCCATGACTTATCATTTCACTGTCGCGAGGCTTCCCCTCCTGTCACCGCCGGCCGCTTCCGCTGCCCCTGTTCCGGATGGAGAGCCAATTTAGCGCCAGCATCTCCACCGCCGGCGCCCCGTGAGTCACCCCCATGGTCTCCAAGAAGCGAGGGCAACGGCAGGACGACCCCCAAGGACCAAGGTCGCCGCCGCCGCCGCCGCCTCTGGTTCGCCGCTAAACTCTTGGGGGGTGGGCCTTTCCGCAACGATCTGGTCAGCCCCACCTGCCTCTTCTTCCCCTTACACTTTTCTCTCCTGTTTTTGTAATCCATGGCAAGCGTGTGCATCATCTTAATTACACGCTCAAGCGGATTCGTTGCTGCTGCCACTAATTGCGACATGACAGCACGATAGCAAGCTGAATCATCTAACGATGACTGAGGATACTTCGGTGCAAGCGGGCACACAAAGCAGAACCCACCGGATTGGAATGCTTTGGGAGCCGGGAGCTAAAGGCCACCCTCCATCGGCAACCTGCAGACCAATTAAAGATCTCACGATCTGGATCGGATGCTAATCTTGACGCCCCTTTCGCCCGTGCTGGCAAGCTTGTCAGCCATAATGCAGACATGACAGCCCTGTGATCAAGCTCAATGCGTGATGAGATTCTTCGCTTCGGTTGCAGCGTCTGAGCACGCAGTTGCCCACACATGAAAACGATTCTCCTTGTCTGCTGGTTCAGCTGTACAGTTGCTTCAGGGTCTCTCGCTATATAAACAAGGAAGCCAAAGCCAAGAAGAGACACCATTGTAGCAGCTTGTCTTTGTCCTCTCTTCTATTCTAGTAGCCTCATAGCTTTCATCAGTGCTAAGGATGGCATACCACATGAGATCTGCTAGCGTTCCTTCGAGCCCTCGCTCCAGCAAGACCAGTGTTGAGGAACAGCTACAGAGCCTGAAGGCAGCTGTCTCATCGCCTTCAGCAACCATCGAAACCATGGTCGATGGTCTCAGCAAGCTCGGGAGCATCTACATCCACATAGATGCCCTCACAGGCCTGCCCAGCAGCCAGAGGAGAGCAGTGGAAGAGGAGCTCGAGCGCTCCCTCGTCCTGCTCGACCTCTGCAGCGCCATGAAAGAGAGCTTTGTGGAGCTCAAGGCCACTGTCCAGGAGATGCAGATGGCTCTCAGAAGAGGAGACGGCGTGGCTCTCCAAACCAAGATACAGTGCTATGTGCGCTCGGTCAAGAAGGCACAAAAGCTGTTCAAGAAGGTCAACAAGAAGGCTGCTACTGACATCAAAGGATGCAGGTTGATCAACCTGGTCTCTGAAGCGAGGGAGATTGCTGTGTCAATCCTTGAATCGACATTGCATCTCCTGTCGAAACAAATCGCGATGCCAAGTTCTAGCAAGTGGTCGCTTGTCTCCAAGTCGTTCCAAAAGAAGACAATCATGTGCAATGCGGAGCAGTTGCAAGGGTTGGAATTGGACATTGTTGATCTTGAGAGCGGAGTTGGGACATTGTTCAGGACGTTGATCCAGAGCAGAGTGGCTCTTCTTAATACTCTTAGCTTGTAGACAGATCATACAACAACTCTGACCCCCTGCGATTAGCATCCGCCTTTTAGAGGATTCGCTGATCATACAAACAATTTTGTTGTGTGTACATATATATGAGAGAATGTACAGAAAATTACTCAAATGATAGGCAAAGTTTTTGGTCAATTTCTTGTTGGCAATTGGTCTCTCTCTTGTGGCTCATTTTATGGTGTGCATCCTTGCCGGTCTTTCCTTTTTTGTTTTACATCATGCAATGGTCAGCAAAACTAGAGCTAAGGTGAACATTATGTTTTTGGCAATTGGTCTCTCTCCTGTTATTGAAATACACGTTTTGGTATTCAACATTAGTATGAGAAAAATGAGTTGGCCATAATATTCCTGTTCACATGAGATGTGCCTTAACAGCAAAACCAAGATCCTTGTACAGTGGGTCTTGCTCTCCCTAGCTAAGACATGCCAACTCCAAACTATGAGAATTTATCTCCTACCACGATTTGTTCCCAAGAAACCAATAATTTAGCATTGTTTATTGAGTGGAATCCAGTACAACTGCACAGTTGATATTAATATAGGCCTTCTCTTTGTTTACACCTTTATATTTTTGATTAACAAATATAATCAGTAGGGGTTTTACCCCTCCAGTTTTCTCCAGAAAAAAACATGGTTCTCTTATAGTTGTATTGTATTTCAAGGATCGTGTGCCATCTACTTCTGCTCTATGTATGCTTATAATTATGGTGTTCATTTATAATTTTACCCACCAAAATGAATTTGTTAGATCTTTTTGTCCTTCTTTTTCTTATTATAATATGGTTCCATCTAGCCTCTTTTAATTATTTTTCTTTTCCAGAGCATGGATCTTCAGAGTGAACCTTGAGAGCATGAATCTTCAGAGTGAACCCAAAGGTAAGAAAGTTTCAGTAATTTCATCAAGATTTAACTTGAATGATACATAGCAAATTCATAAAAATAGGTGTTTAGCAACCAGATGACTTGCATGACACCAACACTACTCTTCCAATAGAGAAGGGTCAAAGGATGCACGAATGCACTATTGTCATGATTTGTTGCAGATAAGAGCACGGCATGCTCTAGGAAAACCACAAAATTACAAAACACCTTTGTAGATCATCTTGTAGATTGCCAAAGGTGTTACATGCTTCAATTAAACAAAAATAATGAATATGCCAGCTGTGCTCACTTCAATTAAACATAGCAGAACCCACCAGTTCGGAATGCATGGGAACCTGGAGCTGGGAGGCGAAGTCAACTAGATGTTCGCCCCTCCACTGGCAACTTGCAGGCTAATTAATCCATCTCACGATCTAGATCAGATGCTAATCTCGATGCCCTTTCGTCCATGCAGCGAGCTTGCCGGCCATAGCACAGACATGGCAGCCTTGTAATCAAGCCCAATGGACAATGCAATTCTTATTAGTTTTCTTCGGTGGCAGCGCTTGAGCATGTAGTTGTTCACACATGAGAATGATTCTCCCTGTCTGCTGGTTCAGCTCTGCAGTTGCATTCACCTCCTTTGCTATATAAACAAGGAAGCCGAAGCCTGGAAGACACCATTGCAACAGCTTGCCTTTGATCTTTCTTCTTTCCCACTCCCAGAGGCTGCAGTGTTTCACAGCTTTCACTGAATCCAAAGATGGCATACCACATGAGATCTGCGAGCCTGCCTTCGAGCCCTAGCAAGACAGATGTTGAGGAACAGATTCTGAGCCTCAAAGCTGCCATCTCTCTGCCTTCAGCGACCATCGAAACCATGGTCGATGGTCTGAGCATGCTCGGGAGCATCTACATCCACATAGATGCACTCACATGCCTGCCCAGCAGCCAGAGGAAAGCAGTGGAAGAGGAGCTTGAGCGCTCCCTCGTCCTACTCGACCTCTGCAGTGCCGAGCAAGAGAGCTTCGTGGAGCTCAAGTTCATTGTCCAGGAGATGCAGTTGGCTGTCAAAAGAGGAGACGACGCGGCTCTCCAGACCAGGGTTCAGTGCTATGCGCGCTTGGTCAAGAAGGCACAGAAGCTGTTCAAGAAGGTCAACAAGAAGACTGCTTCTGCCATCGAAGGATGCAGGGTGATCAACCTGGTTGCTGAAGCAAGGGAGATTGCCGTGTCAATCCTCGAATCAACATTTCATCTCCTGTTGAAGCAAATTGCGATGCCAAGTTCTAGCAAGTGGTCACTTGTCTCCAAGACGTTCCAAAAGAAGAGAATCATATGTGAGGCGGAGCAGTTGCAAGGGTTGGAGCTGGACATTGTTGGTATTGAAAGTGGAGTTGGGACTTTGTTCAGGACGTTGATCCAGAGCAGAGTTTCTCTTCTGAATACTCTTAGCTTGTAGACAGATCATACAACAAGTCAGCAACTCTGACACCCTGCGATTAGCATCCGCCTTTTAGAGGATTTGCTGATCATACAAACAATTTTGTATGTACAAATATATATATGTAAGGAAGTGTACAGAAAATTACTCAAATGAGAGGCAAAGTTTTTGTTCCATTTCCTGTTGGCAGACTGTCTCTCTCTCTCGTGGCTAATTTTATGGTGTGCATCCTTGCCTATGAATCTTTTTTTTACATCATGCAAAGGCCAGCCAAACAGTGACTAAGGTCTGCATCATTTTGAGCTGTTATGGAGATACACGTTTTTCTGGTATTCAACATCAGTATGAGAAAATGAGTTGGCCATAATATTCTTTTTCACATGATATGTGCCCTAACAGCAAGCCCAAGATCCTTATACAGTGGATCTCCTGCTCCCTACCTAAAATATGCCAACTCCAAACCTTGAGAATTTCTCTCGTACAACGATTTGTTTCCAAGAAACTAATAACTTAGCATTTATTATTGAGTGGAATCCTGTGCAGGATATTAATATGGTCCTTCTCTTTGCATATACCTTTATCTTTTTTATTAATATATATAATCAGTAGGGGTTTTACCCCTCCTGTTTCCTAAAAAAAACATGAATCTCTTATAGTTGTATTTTATTTCACAGGACTATGTTCCATCTACTTCTGCTCTATATATGATTATAATTAAGCTATACACTCATAGTTTTATACAACCAAAATGAATATGTTAGATCTTTTTGCTCTTTTTCTTATAATATGGTTCCTTCTAGCTTCTCATAATTGTTTTTTTTACAGAGAATGGATCTTCAGAGTGAACCCTCTGAGCAAGACTCTTCAGAGTGAAACCAAAGGTAAGAAAGTTTCAGTAATTTCATAATATTTCACTATAATGATATATAGAAAATTCATTGAATTAAGTGTTTAGCAACCAGATGACTTGCATGACACCAACACTGCCCTATCCATTCAAGAAGGGTTAGATGATGCACAGATGCACTAGACTGAATTGTCATGATTTGTTGCAGACAACAGGAGCACGGCATACTCTAGCTAAGCCTCAAAAATTACAAAACACGTATGTAGATCATCTTGAGATTGCCAAAGGTGCTACACGCTTCAATTAAACAAAAAACTTTGAACATGCCAGAGATGCTTGTTTCAATTAAAAATAACAGAACCCATTAGATCGGAATGCAAGGGAAGCACCGAACCTTGAGCTGGGAGTCAAAGTCAACTAGATGTTCACCCCTCTACCGGCAACTTGCAGGCTAATTAATTCATCTGATGATCTGGATCAGATGCTAATCTTGATGCCCTTCCATCCGTGCAGGCGAGCTTGCCAGCCATAGCGCAGACATGACAGCCTCGTACAGTGAGCAATGAGGCGCCCTTCCATTAGTTGGCTACCTGGCTTTTGGTTGCAGTGCATGAGAACACGGTCACACATGAGAATGATTCTCCCTGTCTGCTAGTTCAGCTCTGCAGTGGCATCCACCTCCTTCGCTATATAAACAAGGAAGCCGAAGCCCAGAAGACACCATTCAGCAGCTTGCCTTTTATTTTTCTTCATTCCCACTCCAAGAAGTTTCAGTGTGTCACAACTTTCACCAATTCCAAGGATGGCGTGCCACCTGAGATCTGTGAGCATGCCTTCAAGCCCTTGCTCCAAAGAGACCGATGTTGAGGAACAGCTACAGAGCCTGAAGGCAGCCATCTCATCGCCTTCAGCCACCATCGAAACCATGGTGGGTGATCTGAGCAAGCTCGGGAGCATCTATGACCGCATAGACGCCCTCACATGCATGCCCATCAGCCAGAGGAAGGCAGTGGAGGAGGAGCTCGAGCACTCCCTCATCCTGCTCGACCTCTGCAGCACCGTGCAAGAGAGCTTTGTAGAGCTCAAGGCCAGCGTCCAGGAGATGCAATTGGCTCTCAAAAGAGGAGACGACGCGGCTCTCCAGACCAAGATTCAGTGCTATGTGCGCTCAGCCAAGAAGGCGCAGAAGCTGTTCAAGAAGGTCAACAAGAAGACGGCCTCTGATATCGAAGGATGCAGGGTGATCAAGCTGGTTGCTGAAGCGAGAGAGATTGCCATGTCAGTCCTTGAATCGACGTTGCATCTCTTGTCGAAGCAAATTGTGATGCCGAGTTCTAGCAAGTGGTCACTCGTCTCCAGGTCATTCCAAAAGAAGAGAATTGTGTACGAAGCGGAGCAATTGCAAGGGTTGGAGCTGGACATTGTTGATCTTGAGAGCAGAGTCGGGACTTTGTTCAGGACATTGATCCAGAGCAGAGTTTCTCTTCTCAATACTCTTAGCTTGTAGACCGATCATACAACACTCTGACCCCCTGTGATTGGCGTCCACCTTTTAGAGGATTTGCTGATCATACAAACAATTTTGTATGTACAGATATATGATAGAAAGTGTACAGAAATATACATTAATTGAGAGGCAATTTTTTTGGTCTATTTCGTTTTGTCTCCTCTCGTCTCTCTTGTGACTATTTTTTGGTGTGTACTCTTTCCTGTGATTTCTTTTTGTTGTACATCATGCAAATCAGCAAAACAAAAAATGTGGAACTAGGTCTGCATCTTTTGAACTGTTATGGACACATGTTCCCAGTATTCGACATCATTATGAGAAAAATGAGTTGGACATAATATTTTTGTTCAAATGAGATGTGCCTCAACAAGCAATAGATCCTCATACAGTGGATCTTGCTCTCCCTAGCTAAAACATGCCGGTTCCAAACCAGTAACTTGCAACTGCACAATTTTTTTCTTGAACATGAGGCGAGGAGAGCTATATATCATTGTATTATAAGAAGAAAATTGGACTGCACAGTTAGATATTAGTAACTTGGACCTTCTCTAGTTCTCTTTGTATGCACCTTTATCTTTTACCCCTTCTTTTTCCTTAAAAAAATCATGGAACTCTTATAGTAATTGCATTATATTTCCTAGGAACTTGTGCCATCTATTTCTACCCTATGTGTATGAGTACTATTTGGCTATACATTCATAATTTGACCCACCAAAATGAAATGCTAGATCTTTCTGTCCTCTATCTTATTAGTTATTAATATGTTTCTTTCTGTTCTCTTTTTTTCAGAGCGTTGATCTTCAAATTGACTGAAAAAGGTAAGATAATTGAGTAATTTCATCAAGATTTCACTTGAATGATACATAAAAAAATCATTTACAAGTGTTTATCAACCAGATTGACACCCACACTGCTTTGTAACAATATACATGATTTGAGGATGCACGAATGCGCTAGACTGAACTGTCATGATTTGTTGTGGATAACAGGAGGACAATATGCACAAAGCCACCAAATTATAAAGACGTCAGTAGATCATCTTGAGATTGCTGAAGATGTGCTGCACGCTACAATTAAACCAAAAAAAAATGAACATGCCAGTGATGTTGCATGAGGATTCACCAGAACCAGTCAACAGTTTAGCAGGCATGAACAATGAGGTCAACTGCTGCCTCCACCACTCTACCAGCATCGTAACAGCTCTAAATCTCGCGTTGCATAGCTTGCTCACTGATGTCATGATCTGGATCTAACATTAAACTACACACTCGTGTACACCATTTTGCCTCTTATCTAAGCAAGCAAACAACCAAAAAGAATCAGCTTGTCATGCAAATAGGTGGTTTTGTTGCAGCAGCACAACACCTCCCATCAATGAGATTCCTGTCGATACTGTCGTTGAGTTCATTTCTTCATTTTGTTTGGTTATATAAAGAGGCAAACTACAGCCAGTTGACACCATTGACGCTTTGTTTGGATGTTGTCGGATTCACCTCGATCCACATGTGTTGGAGTGGATTGGGGTGGAATTTAGTTCAAGTTCTACTCCAATCCAATCCAACACATGTGGATTGATGCGAAACCGACTACATCCAAACAAGGCCTGAAGCAGTTCAGCACCAGCTCTCTTCTCTTATTACTTTCTAGAGAACAAAATAGCACTACAATTTCTACTACTACCGTGGCTTACCATCTCAGATCTGCTAGCGTGCCTTCTAGCCCCTGCTCCAACGAAGTCGATGCTGATGAGCAGCTCCAGAGCGTGAAGACAACACTTTCTTCATCATCTGTGACCATTGGAACCATGTGCCATGGTTTGAGAAAGCTTGGAGAAGTCTACAACTGCATCAGCGAACTGGCATGCTTACTCAGCAGCCAAGTTACACAGCAGAGGAAAGCAGTGGAAGAAGAGCTGGAGCGCTCACTTGTCTTGCTTGATCTTTGCAACACCATGCAAGAGAGCTTTGGAGAACTCAAGATGAGCATCATGGACATGCAGGTGGCTCTCAAGAGAGGAGACGATGCAGCTGTGCTAGTCATGATCCAGTCCTACATCCGATTGGTGAAGATATGCCACAGAAACAGTTCAAGAAGATCAGCAAGAAGGCCATTGCAGCTGATCAGGAACACCGCAGGGTCATCAAGCTATTGTCTGAAGCCAGAGAGGTTGCGGTCTCCATGCTAGAAACGTCGTCACATCTCTTGACAAATCAAATTGCGGTGCCGAGTCGTAGCAAGTGGTCTCTTGTCTCCAAGACATTCCAGAAAATTGCAGGAGTTAGAGTTGGACATTGTTGATCTTGAGAGCGGAGTTGAGGCTTTGTTCAGGACATTGATCCAGAGCAGAGTTTCTCTTCTGAATACTCTTAGTTTGTAGATAGATCATACAAAGTCTGGCAGCCTGTGATTAGCATCCACCTTTTAGAGGATCTGTTGATCATCATTTTTTATGTAAATATGAGAGAAAGTATATAGAAAGAAATTTAATCTATACAAATCAAAGCTTTGGTCCATCTGGTGCTGTCAATTTTTGTGGTATCTTTCTTAATTTTCATATAACTTGACATGGATAACAGGTAAACAGTTAATCAGTCACAAGAAAGTGGGAGTTTCATTTGAAGCTTGATCATGTCAAAGTAATTTATCTAAAGATTAGTAGTTCATGTTTGTATTTGAAAATTACAATGAGATGCCCACTGTTAGTATTCACATGGGATGTGGCTCAACAGCAGGCACAAGATCCTTGTAAACTTGATCTTGCTCTCAAGAACTAATAGCTTGCCAGTTCCCAAAGAAAAAAAAAACCCGGTTTCAGGAAGATGGAATAACACACATGGAATATGACAGCAACCAGCACTGGAGTGAGCTGCCGTGCTGATTCTTGTTGCCAATACTTGGAACATGATGATGCGATTCAGAATTCAGATTCTGAATGTTGTAAGTAGAGCAGGCAGGCCAAGGAGGCCAGCAATGCTTTCACATGAATTGTGAAGTCAACTGTTCCTCCCGTCTATTTTACTCTGGATGCAAGATTACTCACCGATCTCACAATCTCAATAAGACATTAAAGTACACACTCGTGCAGATGAGTTTGCCGCTTCTGACCTAGACATCACATGTGGATCATAAGCTCCACTGCAGTTAGAGATGCCTCTCAAGCTGATCAAGCCAACCAAAAAAAAGGGTATCATCTAGTTTCGTTGCAGGAGCACGACACAGCATTATCGATTTGATTCTTGTTGTCTACAAGGTCAGCAACGTCACTTTCTTCACCAGCTTGTATCGTTATATATAGAGGCAAAACCATAGCCAAGAACACATCTTGGAGCAGCTTCTCTTCATATGTCCTTCTCTGTCATTTCTAGGGAAAACAAAGCAGTACAGTTTCCACTACAACCATAGCTTGGTTGCCACCTCAGATCTGCTAGTGTGCCTTCGAGCCCTTGCTCCAGTGACATGGATGGATGTCGAGGAACAGCTGCAGTCTGCAGAGCTTGAAAGACAGCAATCTCTTTGCCTTCTTAGATCATTTGGACGACGTGCAATAGTTTGAGAAAGCTTGAGGGAAGTGTACAGCACGATCAGTGTCAGTGAGCTTGTGTGCTTAACCTGCAGCCATGTTACGCAGCAGAGGAAAACAGTGGAGCAAGAGCTTGAGCAATCACACTTGCCGTTCTTGATTTCTGCAATGATATGCAAGAGATCTTCTCTGAGCTCAAGGAAACCATCCTCGACATGCAGTTGACACTCAGTAAAGGAGAGCATATCTTCAAAGGGGAACTAACCATGCCATAGATTCGACTTGTAATCGGATTGTTTCTGCTATCTTAATACATTGACGCACAGTTTCCTGCGTGTTCGAGAAAAAAGAGAGATGAACATATAGCTGTACAAGCCAAGATCAGGTCCTACATCCGATTTGCCAAGAAGGCACATAAACAGTTCAAGAAATTCCGGGCCTGGGGCTGGTTCTGGCGTTCTGCAATGAGCATCCACCTTTTAGACGATCTGCTGAAATAGTCAATTGAAAGAAAGCAGAGTTTTTATTCATTTCAAGCTGTCGATTTTGTGCATTCTTCCCTAACTTCCCTTCATTTGAAGTTTGATCAAGGCAAAGCGGAATTCCGCTTTCCCACACAAGACAGAACGCAAGTAAGCTTGTTCTTTTTTTTTTCCTTTTGTTTGCCAAGCAGTGGCAACTATGTTCTGTACGTACGAATATATCCACACAAGACAGGATGCAAGTACGCCAGTAAGCGTTGTTCTTCGTTGTTCTGACTGCATGGTTTATGGTTAGAGCTGTAACTACTTCGAGCTCAATGTTTTGTCACAACCCGCAGCCGCTGGTGAGATCAAGCCGACTACGTGAGTAGAAACAGAGGATCACAGAATGATCTCAGATACCAGCTTTCTACCCGAGTACTCTTTTCTGATTAATTTGTTCGATGCTCCTTTTTGTAGCTCTTCTCTTTCCCAAAGGTTGCCCCACATGACAGTCTAATACAAAGGAATGCATGTGATAGGTTGGCTCACATGGCAGTATGATCCTTGCTCCTTGGGCAACATTGCATCAGTGCATGTCTGATGTCTATGACATGTTTGTCTGTTGATTTCCCGGACAGGACAGTACTTGGGTAGCTCCCACGAGTGTGCTGAGGCCCTGTTTATTCCCCATCCAAAAACTTTTCATAAATTCCATCAAATCTTTAGACACATGCATAAAGCATTAAATATAGACAAAAAACCTAATTACACAATTTGGTTGTAAATCGCGAGACGAATCTTTTAAGCTTAATTAGTCTATGATTAACTATAATTGCTACAATAACCCACATATGCTAATGATGAATTAATTAGATTTAATAAATTCGTCTTGCAGTTTTCAGGCAAGCTATGTAATTTATTTTTTATTAGTATCTAAAAACCTCTCTCGACGTCCTTTCGACACATTCGATATGACACCCAAAAATTTTCATTTTACGAACTAAACAATACGTGAGTGTGTGTCAAGACTCACGAAAGAAAACTGCTGTACTTCTATGTATAATTTCTGGAAGATACATAAGTTTGAACTTCTACCAAGTCCAAGCATATGTGTTTCCACCCACAAAACATATTAAATAAAGTAAGTTTTTTATATATTGCTATTGAATATATAAAGAAAAGGTTTGACCATGCATTAAGCAAAGAAAGCTGACCTTCAGTGAATCTGAAAAAAAAAACAGAAAACATGTCCATTCAGCAAAGAATGCAGACCTATACTGAAAACTGAAAAAAAAAAAAAACATGTCAAGAATGGGATTCGAACCCATGCCAAGTAAGCTTTTTATATAAAGAAAAGGTTTGACCATGCATTAAGCAAAGAAAGCTGGCCTTCA
>Ga0182004_10001316_pt1 | contig 17910 bp, 20 predicted proteins | sample Sormic07211540_1_FD_120479 | JGI IMG/M metagenome (GOLD analysis project Ga0182004, IMG submission 120479) | Endophyte microbial communities from Sorghum bicolor roots, Mead, Nebraska, USA - 072115-40_1 MetaG | ecosystem: Host-associated > Plants > Roots > Unclassified | place: USA: Nebraska...
ATTGCTCTAGGCCAAGCACGCTTAACTTTAGAGTTCTTTCGAGATGGGCTTCCGGAAAAGAAGTTGCAACTTGTTGGTATGAGTCTCCTATTAATCCTATTAAGCCCTGGGCCGGGTGTTACACTGTCCTTCTGGTCATCCAGGTGTTAATTATTTTTCACCGTCTTCTTTCCCAGTAGCTTCACAGCAATCTCCAACATCGTGTTGGCTCCGGCCATCAAAGCTTCCTTATCATCTTGCCCAATAACTCATGAGCGAACATGCATAACAAACAATTATGATAGGATTTAATATGTCACCACTTGGCCTTCAAAACACACTTTATTCTGTGTTTTCCAGATTGCCTAGCAGATGGCTACAATACCCACGGCATGGAATTGTTTACCTGAAGGTAACCACTTGTTGCACCATTCTCAACACTATTCCAGTGATCTTGGAACATTATCACCTCCAATGCAGCGTGCAACTATTGCCCAAATAGCTTTGGCAATACTAGAAAAGAAGATGAGAGACAGATTCATCTCTATCACAGAAGTAGCAAGTTGGACTACGATTGTCTTTTGATCATATTGTTTTTTGTGAGGATCGCAAATGGATCCATCCTTCAGATATTTGAATTTAGTTATATCTTGCCAAAGACCTTCCTCATTGTCTGATTTCCACCACCATTTACATAAAAGGCTGAGATTCATTTTTCTTATATCTTTGATACCAAGGCCACCTTTTTTCTTATGTTTGCATATTTTGTCCATCCTACCAAATGATACTTCTTCTTAGCACCCCTTAAGATCTTCTGATTTTTTCAAGACTATTGGTTATTGTTTTGGGTAAAAGGTATATGGACATATGGTAAACGGTGTATTACTCAGGTTGGAATAGATTGAGTTGACCTCCCAGATATTGACATTGTTCCACCTTTCCATTTCTCTAGCTTTTTAGCAATTTTTCAGTTAGGGGCAGCCAATCACTTACATTAAGTCTACTATGACTTACAGGAACCTCTAAATATTTGATTGAAAAGTTCCAACTTGACAATTGAAAGATTTCAGCAGCAACCCAATTTTCTTCATTATTAATAGTGAGAACCTCACTTTTATAGAAATTGATTTTAAGCACAACCATTAACTCATACATGTATAATAGTAGTTTCAAGCTTCTTGCCTCATCAATGCTATGTTTCAGACAAATAATGGTATCATCATCATATATATTGGAGCACAGCTACCCGGCCTTTATCTATTATATGATTAATAAGACCTCTAAAAAGGTCATTGGATTGAGCTTTGTGAATCATTCTAGATAATCTATTAGCGACAAAATGAAAGAGAATTGGAGAGAGTAGGTTACCTGCCTCACACCCTTACGACTCTTGATGTAAGAACCAAAATGAGATTATTAAGCTTCACGCTCATAGTCAATCCAACCAATTGGGAGAAAACAAATAGACTCTATTTTAGGAGCAATTCATTCTTCCCCAATGCAGCATATAACTCCTCGTTTTACCGCACTCTTTAGCTTGTTTCTTCCTCTCCCCCTACCAACCATGGCAAGTCTTTGGAAAATAACTCCGATGAACAAAAGAAGGAGATAAGAGACTCTCTAGTCCAACCCTAGATTTCAAAAATTAAAATAGTCGGAGATTGGCCCTTAAAATTATGTCATCTATCTATATATTCTATTATTACAAGGATTTTAATGATCTAAAAACTAAGAAGGTATAAAATTGTCACACTAACAAAAAAAGAACATACTTCATTATGGATTTTATAATGATTTAACGACTGAGGTTAAACAAAAAAATCATATATGTAGAAGTTTGGATTTTTCTTTACAAGCCCGTACACTAATTGCGGAAAAGGTACCTAAATAGATAGCCCATGCTAATTATAATTAGTACTCCCTCCGTCTCAAATTAGAAGTTATTCTAACTTTCTTAGAGAGTTAAAGTACCTCAAGTATAATTAAATTTATACAAAATAATAATATTTATGACACCAAATCAGTATCATTAGATTTTTTTAATAATTATAATTTCATAATATACCTACTTGATGTCATATAACTTGAAATGCTTTGACTCTTAAAAAAATTTAAAGTAACTTATAATTTGGATGTAAGGAGTAAGTAGCATTAAAAAAAGTGGCCCGCTATAGCTCCTGGCCCAACCGAATCCTCATATATTTCACATATATATGCTTCAACAAGAACGATGCTGGCAAAAGTTAGGGCAAATCTGGTCAATTGGTGATTAACACACGATCCACTAAACATCTGCACTCTGCATATAAACACTGTATGCACTGTACGCTCTCTGCGGCGGCGGTTTTGGTACATCGATCAGAACAGTGCGAGCTTGATCAGAGCCCCCGTGGCCACGGCGACGACGACCACCACAGAGCCCATGGCCGGAACCAGGGTGCCGCCCCTGGTAGCTTCCGACGGCACGGGGCCGCTCTCGGGAACGGTGACAGACAGCTTCATGCCGCTGCTGCAGAGGCCCGGGATGTTGCAGATGAAGTAGCGCGTGCCGGGCGCCGTGAGCGTGACGACGGTCCAGCCGCTGGTGTCGTCGCTGAGCGCGTCGTTCGCGGAGCAGGTGTAGTAGCCGCTCTTGCTCACCTCCGTCACCGTGTGGTACTGGCTCCCGTAGCTGAAACCTGCACGGTGTTTCCCATGAACTTTTGGTATAGCATGCATATCGACACTTTTTCGTGTGCTGAAAACTACCAAGAAAAAAAAGGTTTACGTGTGCTGCTGTGTGGAGGAGAGCCTACTCACGTAGTTTGTCTCCGACCGCGAACGTCTTGCCGGTGGTCCAGTCGGTGTAGTCGATGCCGCTCATCCAGCCCTGGTCGTCACCGACGGTGAATGTCCTGGCCGACGACAGCGCCGCGTAGCTCGCTACGACTACGAGCACGGCCACCAGAGACAATTTGTTGGCCGCCATGATAATCCTGGCCTCGGAACCCCCCAACGAGACAGCAACACGAGGAGTACTCTTGCTGTGTTGCATTGCATGCCTGACTGCAGTCGGGGCTTGTTGTCTACTTATACCAGCACGTAGTAGCTTCCAAACTTTAATTTTGATTTGAATAGGGAATTGCCAATTGGTTCGTACTAAAACCTATTTGCTTTGTTTGTTCTTTTTTTCCCTTCAGTTTGTGCGAGCGTGCGGCTTGCTGTTGCTGGCATAGCGAATCCTTTCGTACGATCACTGCAGCTAGTCAGCCACATTAGCTGCTGCTTTTCCATAGACAAATCATGCATGGAGACCGCGAGGACAATCAGGACATCCAAAGCAGAAAATGGTACACGCCGCTCGAGTTATCTTGAGCTAAACAATGAAGTGGCCAGTGGGTTAAGGGAACTGATGCCAAAGCGCATTGAGCGAGCAACAAAGGCAATTAGGCTTTTGATCAGCTTCGTGGTCAGGGAACAGATGCCAAAGTGCAGAGGCATGGATCAAGACATTGCGCTGACCGAGCATTCAAAGGGCACGTCTGAGACCCACAATGAACCATACAAGTTTCTGAGGAATTTGTAGATCCCATCCCATCTGCATGCACCACCTCACGGAGAACTAATAAGTGGTGCACTTGATTCTCTTTTTTTTTCATCTTTTCTTAGCTGATGATTATTATGTGTTAGTGGGAAATCATTGCCATGAAATGGAGATGCCAGATTCCACGTTCAAATGTAATTGTTGCTAGTATTTTTTACCATCAGGCGCTACAGATTCGAGCACACAGTGCAACCACCATCACCATGTCTTATATTATTCCATGGCGTGGTTGTAGTTCATAGGGCATCTTAATTACATTTACAAGCACGCGGGCATTAGCTAAAAAAATATAAGAGAGAAAAAATGTACACTATTTACAGTCAGGGACACTTCAGATTTCCCTCCGAGTTTACATGAACTGTCATTTCTGGGCATCTGATCCAGTAGAGGATTTGGGGTTCGATTTGAAGTCCTTCTCAAGCTCTTCAATGACAGGTTCTACTGCAGCATCGATCTTATCACTCACCTCTTCGATCTGCATCGGTGAAGAGGGGGCATTATAAGATATTTACTTTCTTTCATAACCCATGGAACTAGGATTTGTAGACATGATACCATCTTTAGCATGATTGAAGAAAACTGTTTCTCTACTTCGCTATTTGCAATGCAAATGTTCAGCTGGAATGTTTGTGGAATAAAGCAGGCACAGGGAAATTTCTCACTTGGTCGGGAAGACAAAACATGTTCTACAAGAAACTAGAAACATTCCATTTTACCATGCTTTCCCCAGCTCCAAGTTATTGAAATCTTAGAGAAGTCTGTGCATGCTTTCCCCAGCACCAAGTTATAGAAATCTCCCCTTGGTTTCTTAGAAGAAACAGGCAAACAGCTAACAATCCCTTGTCTGAACTTAAATTGGTCAGCATTTTCCAATCTTATAGAAGCTAAAAATGGTCAGTTTGTTTCTTTGCATATGTTCTTTCCATGATACTAACGTTTAGTCTTCTACTGATGACTAATGACAGCCACCAACTACTCAATTAACGCACACATAAGATTTTCACCATGTCTAATTTGCAACTAGCATATCCTTGACATGTTGAAATAGTTAGTTTCAAGTAAGAGCGCAGATAAGGCATAGCAGACCTTATTAATGATTGCTTCAACCTTATGTGCATCATTATCCACCACTTCAGCAATGTACTCGATCTCCACGGCAACCTTGTGCAGGGACCCGTTCTCTGGCAGGGAACTGGCTGCATTTTCAGCCAACTTCTCTGTCACCTCAGCAACATGCTCCACGACCTCCACTGCAGTTTCTACATTGGCTAACGTTTCACCTGACATAGTAATTCAATCATTGCAATAAGCCGTGAACGGTAGCAGCAATTTATCTAGCTCATCTTGTCGTCTATAGAAAAACAATAGCTAATAATTCGATAACAATCCTATGAACGAATGCTCCGATGGCCCCAGCCCCCAGTCACCATCTGCTCCTTGCAAAATACAGTACAGTCGTAGCGATGTGAACATACCTTCGACCTTCCTCGCCCTCTTGTAGAACGGCACAGCCGTGTAAACCACGCCCCCAAGAACCATCTGCACCCTGAGCGAGGAACGTGAAGATTTTTTTGGTTTCAAACCTAAAAAATTGATACACGGCCAATTGCAGAATTACTGTTCCCATCCACCGCTTCTTACCAGATAGGTATCATCGGCAGCGGCGAGAAGTTGAGCCGGTGGTACCCCGCGGCGGCCGCGGCCACATCCGCCGGGACGATGTCCGATTTGCCGAGAAGAACCCACCTGCTCAATCGGAACAAACCGCATCAGACAAAATCCAGGAGTCGTTGTCCCACCCAAACAGTAGAGAACAAACCACAGATTCCTAATCCGGGGGACACGTACTCGGACTCCTCCATCCCGCCCGGATCTGCGGCATCCTTGGCAGGCTTCCTGATCCCGTTGCATCAGAAGGAGAGAAAAAATCAAAGCATGTTTCGACATCAATTCTTTGCAGATTGGGTCTTGCGAAGAAACCGCAAAAGAGAACAAAAACAAACGAAGGAAGGCAATAGAGGCGGCGGCCCCTTACTCTGGTAAGCTTTGCTGGGTGGCGGCGGCCTGGCCGGCAGCGCTGTTGGTCGGCGGCAAGGTGAGGGTGGCCATGGAGGATACGGTAGGTGAGCCCAAAGAGAAGAAAAGAACAAGGGAGTAGTAGAGTCGATCAGCTCGACGGGGTCAGCTTTAGGTTCCGTGCTTCATTGCCTAGGCTAGCATTAAACTTGTGATAGTGTCAGAAAAATAATTCGAGTTGTAGCCGTAATTGACACGCCGTAGAGAAGAGTAGAAAATTATGCAGGAGGGATTATAAAAAATAAACAAACCTATGACTAGGAATCAGGATGATTATACGTCGCTCTTATGCTGCTGATTTTAATTAGTGGGTGATGACGTGGCTTGTACCATGCCAGAGGGTTTGAATTTAGCAGTGCTGTTCGGTCCATTATAACATTGTGCACGGCCCAAGCTCTCGCAGACCTTGTAGCGATTAAAGGCCGTAGCTAGGCAGGTGGTAAATGGGCCTAAGTAGCCCTCATCAACTTAAGGCCTCGTTTAGAATTCTGCGAGTCCCATAAAAAAAATTCTATCCCATCTAAACTAGTTGGATTCTAGAACCGATTTTAAAAGTTGAAGACACAATTTTGAAACCTCATAATCCAAAAAAAACAGTATAATAGCGGATAGAATTCTTTAAATCTCCATCCAATCCATAGAGCACCTCAAGCTTACCAATGAACCAATTCCAATGGCCCTCTGTCCATCGTAGTTGTCGTTGTAGCATGCATTACCGCTATGACGTAACGAATTAGATTTAGCTTATTGCAATTTAATGGTCGATATTTAAGGGTCCGTTGTTGGATAAGTTTTGGTAACTCTGGCCTCCATGGCGGGTGGCTTCAGCTGCCTGCAGCGGGTGCCCTAGATCCCATGGCTGGGCAGCGTGCGGCCTTGAGTGTGGCCATGGCTACAGTCACCGGCCGTACACCTCACTTTGTGTCCGCATATGCTACTAGCCCATTGTTGGATAAGTTTCGGTAACTCCGGCCTCTAGGCAGCCTGGCTACCTACCACTAGTCGAACCAGGTTGCTATAGTGATATGTAATTTTTTGTAGCATCCATAGACCACAGTAGCATGGTATGATATGCAGTAGATACACTAACCCTATCTAAACCTAACAATGGTTTGGGTCAAGCCCATTTTTTATGGTCTGGTTTTCCTTTTGGGCTCATTTGATTTGGGTGGAAATAATCTAGGAAGTCTGGTCTGTTGAACTGGATTGATTTTGTTTGGTTTTAGATTGAATGGTCTGGTTTGCTAATGGTGTAAAAACTTCAGTCCACTAGTGGCTTTAGCCCAACACGACACCACGCGCTAGACTAGCCCTCGTCCGTCCCTCTTCATCTGTTGCAGCGACATGGGTTAATGACCTAGCGGCCTTGTAGGTTGGCGCAGCCACCGTTGCTCGCTCACTAAGAAACAGAGACAGGAGAAGGAGGATGAGAAGGAGGAGGAGCGGCCACCGTCGTTGGATTGCCGCTCACTTGGGGCGCTAGACAAGGCACTCGACAAGGATCTTCTTGGTACGTTCTTGCTTTCTACCGTTTGATGCTTGAGTTGATCACCTACCTTGGTTGTTACCTCGCACTGTTCCATGCCATCACACGAAGCAGAGTAAAGGATCCCCTACATTCCCCTCGACCATCGCACGAAGCAAAGGTGTTGATGTAGGGGGCATGTGCTCCCACCTCATGCACCTTTGGATGTATATGGAAACTTATGCACTGCAGGATATTGTCTCTCTCCTACAATGCACATGTCGTCATGCACATCCAATAATGCATGAGGTGGGAGCGCATGTTGATAAGGGAAAAAATGTTTTCCATGCATGTGTTTTCGACCAAACTAAATGCTCTCAAATTTAAAAGGTCTTGTCCCATCAATGTCGAGGAAGCACAGGGAAGTCAAGCCATCGGTGTGGCCAACTCTACCCCAGGCGACGTGACCCCGACGGTCACCAAGATTAGCACGACAAGGAAGCGCGACATCTCGGTGCTCCTAGCGTCGCTCCACTTCTAGAGAATGTGATGGTCGAGGCCGGCGTGCCATTGCGGAGGAGATGATGGGCATGGGATTCTAGGGTTCTCACAGGACGTCCACCACACGGGCAACCTAGTGTTCCAAGACAGGCACGGGTCACGGTACATGATATTCTACTACTTACAACGCCACGACGTTCGCGGCGTCACTGATTATCATGGTGTTGTTGATGTGCTTGCGGTTCTACCACACGGAGGCCTAGGTGGTTTTGCTCATGCTCACCACCTTCAACAACCTCATAAGCCTCATTAGCACCTACATCGCCGCCACTACATGCTTCTTCTCCTTCATCGCCTGCTAGGCCTAAGTAGCCCTCATCAACTTAGCCTCGTTTGGAATTATAAATTCCATTAAAAGACCTGATATCTAAACTAGTTGGATTCTAGAACCGGTTTAAAAATCAAAGACACAAATTTTGAAAATCTCATAATCCATAAGAACATGTGTAATAGCGGATAGAACTCTTAAAATCCCCATCCAACCGTAGAGCACCTCAAACTGGCCCACGAACCATAAGTGTGTGTACAACAGCCATAGCCAGATATATATTAGCCACAGCAAGTTGATGTCTTTTGGTCTCACATTTTCGATAGCTGACAATAGCCGATGGGCTGTTGCGGTACGGCTCCAGCACAAACAATGTTGTGTAGCAAAATTGAGCGGGTCCAAAGAATATCCAATAATAAGTAGGAAATTGGTTTATACTTATGCTTATGTTGAAATTTTGTATGAGGAGAGCACTGCATATTTGCTGAAAAGTACTACTGAAACAGTGCCATTGAACCCAGATCTCTGTACACTCGCTTCTCTAGAATCAATTTCTCTATAGTCAAAGTATGATGATTCGGGTCCTATTTGGTACAGCTCGCAAACAGTTTCATGAGCTATTTTTCTTGCTAAACACTTGTTTTCAAAACAGCTTCATGGGTGAAGCTGTTTTTCTTCTCCTCTTACAAAAATATTAGTGGAATAAAGCTGAAAAAAAGTAGCTTATTGCAGCTCTCTCTTTCTCATTTTTTTTCTCTAATCTATGCAAGAAGTAGTTGGTGAAGCTATTTTACCAAACATTTTTTCCAAAGTAGCTTAGCTTCATTTAGAAAATTGTTCATAAAACTATTTTCTAAAAAAAACAGTTTCACTATTGAAGTTAAGCTGTGCCAAACGAACCTTGAGCCTTCCCCTCACTTCGTTTCCAATTTCACTGGTCACAAGCACATCTGAGCACCAGCAAAATACCGAGTGCAGTAATCAAGCGGCAAGTCGTATTGTTTTATAATCAATTTGAGTTTTTTTTGGGGATCGGTTGGATGGAGCTAGAGAGAAGAGAACGGAGCTCAACATGTGGCATGTGTGTCTGGCCTCACACGGGTTCGGGGGCAGATGGCGCCTTAATTTGGTGCTCAAATCTTCTGGACGTAGTAAATCAATTTTAATTTACTCAAATACAGGGTGCTCAAGTCGAACGGCCACGAATTCAGAGCGACCGGAAAGATTCAAGAGCGAATTGTTGTGTCCGATTTGACACATGATTGCGTTGAAACGTTGATAGCACTTGCCTAACAAATCACCCGATTCCATAGGTCAAAATTTACCCGACTCCAGCGCAGACTGCCTGCCGGCCGAGCGGAGCCATTAATGAGTCTCTTTAATTACCTCTCACATGATTACTACATCTCAGCCGTCTGAACTGGAATCAACGGCTTTGATTTACGTAGACACGGCATTCCAGTCTTCCACGTATAGTCATACTCCGTACTATTATTTGAGTGGACTCTAGTAGAGGCTAATCCGGGCCCAACTAGCGTTTGACTTCCACAGCCCAATACTACGTAAGGAAACACGCCCACGGAACAGCGGTTTCTTCACCGACTGGTGGGCTCAGAATACTAGCAGGACTTGTTGAGCCCACATTGTCAGAGAAAGAGTTTGCAAAGTCGTAGGTGTTGGGTGCCCGCAGTCGCAGTCGCCGTCGGCAGTCCATGCGGTCCAGCTCCCCCACGGAACAAGTTGCTGCTCCTGCAGCTCGCCAAACCTTACCAAACCCAACAGCGATCAATCCACTCCACGTATCCCCTGCCCACCCGAACCAGCCCACCACCACCGCCCCCTCTCCAATGCGCGCCGCCGAGCCCGAGCCGACTCCGCCGCCGCCGCCGCTGTCCCAGCCAAGGTAGCCAGCCATGTACACGGTGCGCCCGCACGCGGCGACGTCGACGGTCATCCTCAACTGCACGGAGGCACCGCTCGACTGCCTCCCGCTCTGCCCCGGCGGCGGCGAGGCGCCCTGCTCCGCGTACGCCCTGCCCCCGCCGCCCCCGCTCCCGGTGATCCCGCGCGCGCCGGTCGCCGCCGACCGCCACGCGCCCGTGCGCCTCCTCCTCGTCATCTCCCTGCTCTCCGCCTTCCTCTTCCTCTCGCTCGCGCTCTCCACGCTCCTCCTCTACCGCCGCCGCCGCCTCATCCTGCGGCGCCGCCGACGCCTCGCGGCGGCGGCCGCCGCCGAAGGGGCCGACGACGACGACGGCGGCGGAGGGTTCGGCGACGAGGAGGAGGGCGGTGGAGGAGGGGTGGTGCACCACGTGTGGTACATCCGGACGGTGGGGCTCGACGAGGCCACCATCGCGTCCATAGCCGCCGTGGAGTACCGCCGCGGGGTGGTGGGCCGGGGCGGGGACTGCGCGGTGTGCCTCGGCGAGTTCAGCGACGGGGAGCTGGTGCGCCTCCTCCCGCGCTGCGCGCACCCGTTCCACGCGCCCTGCATCGACACCTGGCTCCGCGCCCACGTCAACTGCCCGATCTGCCGTTCCCCCGTCGTCGTCGTTCCCTCCGATCCCCCCGTCGCTGCCGCGGAGGCTGAGGCAGGTGATGCCCAATCGGGAGAACACCATGTTCATGAGGAAATGTCGCTATCCCAGTCTGAATCGGAGACTGAGGGCTCGGAGGACTCTGAGGCCTCGTCAGCTACTCAAAGTGAAGGCACAACGGCTACAACGGAGGAGGATGGAAGGGCCACGCCCAAGGCAATTAGGCGCTCGGCGTCCATGGATTCTCCATTGTTTCTCGTGGCTGTTCCTGAAGCTCAGGATGATGTCGTGCGGTATAGTTGCAAGTTGCCAAATGCCCGAGAGATGAAGGTCTTCAGGGTCAAGGAGAAGGAGGCAGGCACTTCTTCGTCCTCTTGTCAGTCAGGCCGGTTCAAGATTGGAAGGTCCATGTCAAGCAGTGGCCAGGGGTTCTTCTTCTCACGGAATGGCCGCTCCAGTGGTGCTGTGCTGCCACTGTGAGTCGGTATGTTTGTACTGTCAATGGGTTGCAGCCTCAGCAAAGCCGGGAGCTGGTAGTGTGTCAGTGTCTGTTGATAGAAAGTGCAGAGAGCTGAAGTTGCTCTCAGAGAAAATCTCCTTTGAGGTGTGAGTTATTGATGAGAGCAATTGTTGCCGATAAGGATTGCTTGAGTGATACGGTTATGTTAGCTTTGAAGTCCCAAGTTTCCTGTATGATAACTTCAAGCTTGGCTTGAGTGAATTTGGGGAAGCTGATGTTTGGCTTCTCCATACTTGTTATGTACTAGTAGTCATGCAAGAAGGAATGGGCTTTCACCTATATCAACTCTATTTGCCTTTAAAAAGGAATGAAGCAAACATACTAAATTAAGAATCTGTACCCCAGTACTTCCTGTTGGTGGTGTATGATATTATTAGATGTCTTCTTTGTATGGATAGCATTGAACATGTATTGAATGCAAACTTAAATTAGTAATTTGGCATGTGGTTGTCTTATTTATCAGATGGATGTTAAGATACAGTTAGCACAACTACTAACAGAATACCTAGTGTGCTAACTTATTGCAGATGTTGCATCTGGGCTTTTCCTATTAGCAGGGGTAGGAAATGAACTGCAGATACAATACTATGGTGTTCTCCTGTATGTCAAGGTGGGAAGTTCACCAAATTGAGGTACCTGATGGCTGATCCTTCAGTAATATTTAACAATTTTTTTTGTACATTTTGAACATATAGGTGATATTATTGTGCAAGACTTGTGGAGTTAGATATTATTCATGTTTTAGATCTAAGGTTGTTCTGGGCCGTTATTAGTGGCCATGGCCAAGTAACTTTGATTTTTGTGAGATATTTGATTACAACATTGATTTGATTGCTTCTAAGATAGTAATACATAAAGTTATTTCATGATGAAATGATGAATTAAGAAACTTGATTGCAATGGAATCCAGCTATTATGAACATGATGCTTATCTTTGTCGAGCAAACTTTTTTTTATTTCTCCAGTGGTGTCAGATTTTCTCACAACTCTTAGTACTTAAAATTACTAACATGAATAACTATCATTTCTAATTTTAACCCTCTCTAATAGTTAAAGATATTTGGTACAAGCCTTATCCTGTTTGCATGTTTTAATTGAGTTTTGTAATAACAAATTGAAATAAGAAATAGCACACTAGTTGATTTCCATTTGCTCTGCATCACAATGTTTTTTGCTATTGTGAGTGCAGATTTCGTCTCCATGTTCTACTCTTTTCTGGTCTCCTTTTAATGATAACTGTAAACTGTCATAGTGCTTAGGAGGTTAATGGCAAGGAGCATGATCACAAAAATGCATCTTTAGGAAACTTAGGAGCTGCACAGTGAGAAGAGCAACTCACAAATTCGTTCTTAAAGTAATTGAGTTTGGTAAGCTAAATCTTTTTTTGTGTGTGTGGGAATCGGTAGGTAAAGCATGTCTCTCAGCTCTCCAAGTATGAAAAAGTATGGGGTCACTACATCAACATTCTGTTCTATGCCTTTCTCTTTAATCGATCACCTGTCAAGGATTTCACTAAAGGACACAAAGTATACTAAAATGACAACATAAAGATATTTTTCATCACACTGTAACATTTGTAAATGCTAGTTGAGGAAACATGTTGAACTCTATCAAAATCTAAAGAGTAATTGAATCTAGTTACAACTTTTACTGAATGATGAAAGAAAATTAATTTTGCATCAACTCTTTTGGTGCTTTAACATTTTCTTTTTCATGTACTTGTCATGGTACGAGGTTCCTGTGCATAAACCTTTGGCAAGGTCTCAGTATGTAGAAGTTTGAATAATAAACTTCTTCAAAGCTTTGCTCCCACCATCAACTTCTGAATTCCTTTCCTGACAGACGTGCAAAGTACGCCAGTTTTGTTCTGGAGCTAAAGCTTAGAGGAAGTTGTACTGCTTGATTAGATATTGCACCAAACACCGACAATCTATTTTCTATTTCACTGGTCTTTTGCTATGATGCGCTGCTGTATCTTTTGTTTCCTTTGACAACCACTGAAAATCCACTTATGCCTGAAAATCCACTTATGCTTGACTCTCTGCCCCATTTCATCTCTTCCTCCATTGTTGTCTTCCTTTTTCCCCTTTCCCAGTCTTTTTCTCCGAGTGGAGTTATTATGCATCTGTTGAACTGTCCATTTGTTGTCTATTTGCTGTTTGATGGGGTTAAGGGTAACTGATGCTGATCTCCAGTTGTTCACAGGCTAGTTTGGTTGGTGAGAACCATGACAACAATACTGTACTTTTATAGTGTAATACCGTACATTTTGGAATGGCATGTTTGGTGCCTTCTGCCCTTGTCACCCGTGGGAGTCTTGGTTCATTGTGACTAATTACATTTGTATACTGACTTTTGTCTCCCATCGTACATCATGTAAGTGTTTTTTCCAATTACAACTCAAGTATAATATTCCTGGTACCACGCTTTTGCTTTCTGTCATAGTTTGAGCGCTCAACTAGTGTTTAGTTCCAAAATTTTTTTACAAAATAGACACTGTAGCACGTTTCATTTGTATTTGACAAATTTTGTCCAATTATGGACTAACTGGGCTCAAAAGATTCATCTTACATGCAATTTGATGTGACACGAATCTGAAAAATTTTGCAAAGTTTTTTGGAACTAAACAATGGCATGCAGGTTTCCTGTTGCTATCCCATGGAATCCTGAAACATGTGTAGGTCCTTGAACTGTAGTTCTTGCATGCATGTGATATATGCCATGTGTACTGTTGAGATTGGTTTTCACATTAACTAGTATACTCCCAAAATACAAGACTCATTTATTCTTTGGGTAATGCTACAGGTAAAAAGTTCTATACCTATTTTTAGTTTTCTCCAACAACAAGACCTAAAGAAAACACTCTCTGCAAATGGATCTCGAGGAGAGAGGATACCCAAATTTAGGTTATGCCTCTCCTGGTACCAAAATGTAGGATAGCAAAAGCTTAGGGATAGGAATATTATAGGAATTCAATTGTAAAACAGAGGAATTGAAACTATAGGAATACTGTAGAAGATAGATGTTTGATACTCATGGGAAATTCATAGGAATAGGAATGTTAGAAACTGCATAACCCATGTTTATTCATTTAACTAATGGCTTGGCAGGTCACTTTCTAAACAATACACCCTTAAGCATATTATGTATCCATATATTATATCATGATCTATTTCTGTGATCTTATCAGTACGCATATCATTCTTGCTACATAGATCTGTGATTTCCATGTATACTCACATGCCTGCACTGCACATACCATGCATCTTTATGTGGCAACCAAAGTTTTGAGTGAATTGGTCGATGCATCATGCATGGGACTCCGTTAACTTCTGCTGTTTATTTTTTCCGCTGGTGCGGTGGCTTCCCTTTTTTTTTAACCAGATTACGTTCCTTCAAGGCCTTGTTTAGTTCCCAAAAATTTTGCAAAATTTTTCAGATTCCCCGTCACATCGAATCTTTAGACGTATGCATGGAGTATTAAATATAGATGAAAAGAAAAACTAATTACACAGTTTGGTCGAAATTGACGAGACGAATCTTTTGAGCTTAGTTAGTCTATAATTGGACAATACTTCCTCCGTCCCAAATTATAAGTCATTCCAAGAATCTTGGAGAGTCAAAGTTTTTTAAGTTTGACCAAATTTATATAGCAAAATAATAACATTTTTTATATCAACCAAGTATCATTAGATTCTTTGTTAGTTATATTTTCATAGTGTACCTATTTTATGACATAAATCTTTATATTTCTCTCTATATTTTTGGTCAAACTTGAAAATGCTTTGACTCTCAAAATTCTTAGAATGACTTATAATTTGGAACGGATGGAGTATTTGTCAAATACAAACGAAAATGATATTATTTCTATTTTGCAAATTTTTTCGAAAGTAAACAAGGCCCAAAGTAGTGAACATTTGAAGAGCGAAAACGACATTCTGCATGCGAGCGAGATGCACATGTAGTTTGTCCTGTTGGTAGAATCAACCAGATGCAAGCTCACATGGGTGAAATGTCCGTGCAGTTCTTTTACTGTTTGATGAACCATGCTTAGACAGAAATGGTAAAAGGCCGATCAGGCAAAGGTGCCCTGTTCTGGAACCTTTTCTTGGGTCATTGAGGATTGAGGGCTGAGGGGGACGCGTTCCTTTCTTATAGGTTTTCTCCAAGTCACGCTTTTATGTCCATACTCCACGGTACAACATACCTGTTCTCTGAAAAGTATATGTTTTTTGCTGATTTTTTCTTTAATCTATGGTAGCTGGTATGCTCTTTAATTTGAGCTCAATAAAGGATCTGTGTGTATGATCATAACAGTTTTCATGGCTCTTTCGGTACTGTAATTTGCCCCCCTCGGTACTGAAATTAACGGAAATTCAAGAAAGGAATTTGCAAACCATGTGCACAGGAATACATGAGCTGAGAATCTTTTGGCGTTTTGGCATGGGGCGGTGGTGCTTCACAAGGGGAACAGAAATACAGAATTCTTCCAGGTCTGAAACAGCACCGCTAGTGCCAGTTATGTCAGATCGTGTGGTGAACATCAGAACATGGTAGCAAGGTACCACAAGCCACAAGGCCACAAGGGAGGGAATGTCACGCCTTCTCCCCTTCACAGCGCCATGGAATTGCAGCTGTTCTGTAGCCAGAGCTCTCGTTCAGAGACCGAGAGGGAGAGACCTTGCATGCCTGGCGGCCATGGACATTATTTTCTATGGACAAAGACAGGGGTTATGCATACTACTGTTTCAAAGACCAGCTAAGCTGATGATTAGTACATTATTCGTTTTCACAAAGGGAATCACTTCACTTGCTACAGGAGCTAAAGAAAAGTTGCATGCGAGAAAGCTCGCGGCTGATTCTATTCTAATAAGCTGCAGCCTTGTTCTTCATTGATCTTCTCGACGATCTGATGAGCCGCAGCTGCAATCTCATCCACAGAGGTAAGCTGGCAATCATCCTCCACCTGCATTCGCCAAACATATGATGGATGATCCATCAGCAGAAAGTCAAAGAATTGCAACCTTCATCTGCTCCATTACATACAAACCATAATGAAGTAAAGCAGACGGGGGAATTTGGAGCAGCTGTTGGGGACAATGCAAGATCCAAATCAGGCACGGAAACCTAGGCACCACCTTGCCTCCGGACTTCATCCAAGCGTGGTATTGCGAACCAGGTACGAGTACTATACTCCTTGGACTGAGAGCCATGTACGGAGTATATGTATATCTACTATATCGGGTAGCTGCCTGTGATTGTAATTGTTTACGAGGTAATGTAGAAAGAAAGTTGTGGATGGAGTACCTTGAGGCTAAACGAGTAGAGCACCATGTGGCCGGCGCTGCTCATGTTGAGGTGGAGCACGGTGAGGCGGTGGCCCTGGAGCCCCAGCACCAGCCGCAGCAGCTGCCTCGGCCGGCGCCGGGACAGCACCCGAAGGTTGGCGTGGCTCTCCACCATGGTCGCCTCGACGTCGGCCACGGCCGATGGCTTCGACCCGGACGCCTCCTCCTCGGCGCCGCCGGCGCCCTCACGGTGGTCGGCGTTCTTGTTCTCTGGGGCCGCGCCCGCGACGACAGCGCACATCGAGTACTGCGGGAAGGTGAAGAAGTCCGCGAACGGCCCTGCGTCGTCGGGATCGACGTCGTCGGCAGGGCGCTGCGAGGAACGCCTCTGCGCCTCCAGCGACTGGAGCAGCTGCTCCAGCTCCTTGACGAAGTTGATCGCGCCGCCGACGATGGACGCCTGATCGCCCTGCACACACACACACACGCTCAGTTTAATTATTTGGCCGCATCGCATCATGCTAGATTGATTTATTGCCAGGACTAGGGAGGGCGTGCATGGGAGATGGAGATCGGAACTCGTCGGTTACCCGTTGCGAGTAGGCCGGCGGCATGAGGGAGCGGAGCGCTGCGAGGTACTCGTTCATCTGCTTGCGGCGGTTGCGCTCCACGGCAATGTGGATCATCCGCTGGCTCTCCACTTCCTCCTCGTTCTTCACCGGCCTCATCCTGCGCCGCTTCCTTCTTCCGGGCGCCGGTGCCGGGGCATCCTGACCGGCGCCGCCACTCGCACACCTCCCGGACGCCGCAGGCAGCGCGCCGGCAGCCGTGTTGTCACCCAGCTCCTGCAGGAGCTGCGGCGGCGAGCACGCGGCCGCGTTCCAGCTGCCGGCGGCGCCGGCGGCGCCACCCATCTCCACCACCTCCTCTATTCCACTAAACAACAGACTACTCCAAGGCCCTCCTGCTGCCATGGCACCGCACCCAAAGCGACTGCCTTGCTGGGAGGAGGACTGCTGCTGGGAAAGCACAAGGGCGGCCTCCAGTGCCATCCCTTCAGGCGGGGCTCGCCTCTCAAGAAACCAGCAGCTGCAGCATGCAGCAGCGCGCAGACTCAGCTCGAGCTAGAATCCGAGAAAAGTTTGGTCGGCGTCACTCCCATGGGATCGCCGCCGCCCGGCCGGTGAGCCGTTCGGAGCGGTGGTTGTGGCGGTGGCGGCTTCTTGTAGCAGCTGGACGGCGCTACGGGGCTGGACTGGTGGGACACGTGAACGCAGCTGCCTGCGCCGCTGCGCGTTCGGGAATCGGGAATGGCAACGAGAGTACCAAAGGGAGAGGGGGTCGGTCTCGGTCGGCTAGTATAAGATTGGCTGATGGGAGGGTTTGGAAGGGAGCGGGTTTTGGTGTGATTAGGCTATAATTCGGTCGCCTGGCAGCGGCGCCAAAAATGGGGCGTCCGGCATGGGCAAAGGGGGAACAGATTGATGGAGACACGGGACTATTCAGCTTCAGCTGGGAAAACAGCGAGTTCTGCAAAAATATTGTGAAACGGAGAGGCTCAGAATGGGAGGAATAAACTACTACCTCCATGCGTTCCAACAAAACCATCTTAATTTTTTAAACTAAATTTATA
>Ga0182004_10001317_pt1 | contig 17906 bp, 14 predicted proteins | sample Sormic07211540_1_FD_120479 | JGI IMG/M metagenome (GOLD analysis project Ga0182004, IMG submission 120479) | Endophyte microbial communities from Sorghum bicolor roots, Mead, Nebraska, USA - 072115-40_1 MetaG | ecosystem: Host-associated > Plants > Roots > Unclassified | place: USA: Nebraska...
CAATGTGGACTTAGAGTCTAAATAAGACTTGGAGTCTTATTTTTTCTACCTCTTTCTTCAATAAATATGCTGCCACATCAGCAAAATATCATAAATAATATGTAATTAATTGTCTTGGACTCTATGATAGAGTCTTGCATTGTGAGTGCCCTAAGGTAGAAAAAAATAAGACTCCAAGTCTTATTTAGACTCTAAGTCCACATTGTTCGAGGTAATAAATAACTTTAGACTATATGATAGAGTCTGCATTGTGAGTGCCCTTAGACTCCAAATCCACATTGTTCGAGGTAATAAATAACTTTAGACTCTATGATAGAGTCTACATTGTGAGTGCCCTAACACACCACAACGTAAAGGATTTTGAGGCGCTTTACTTTTTCTATTAACGGTTGGATCAAAAAACATCCTCTAGAAAATGCCATTTGAGAGACAACTAACCATAGTTTCTAAAATCGGTTTGTAACCGTGATTCGTGGTTTGGCCCATTTGTACCAATAGAGGTATTTCTAACCATAGTTGATGTTTTGGAGTGCACCTTAAGCTCAATTTTCAACATACCCTAGAAAGAGATGCACCGTACAACTATGTAGTTAAAAAATTCGCTAGCCCAAGTGATGTTTCGTGTTATCCACCGCTGTGAGCTATCAAGTGTGGCGCCATAATTCACAGGTGGAACTCAATGATTTTTAGGCATTGTTTGTGACATTGTGGAAGACTTATCTCTTGACTTGATCTCTCTCATCCACCCATCTTTTCCTCTCTCTCCTTTGTCTCCTCCCCTCTCTCTCTCCCTCTATCACTTTATCTTTTCATGGTTCACCCTCCTCTCTCCATGATGCCTCCACCTCCTGCTCTTGCTTGCAATTTCATACCTACCTTGTCTCACCGAGTCTATCCATTACGATACCTGCAAGGCTCCAACACTGCCTTTGCAACTTAGTTGGTAGTTGGGAGTCTGTCTACCTCCCAAATCCTTTTCCAAGCATTGGGAGCAACCTCCACCGATTCCCGCTAGGAGTCAAGCTTGGAGTCCATCCACAACGGTGTGATGCACCTCCTCCACTAGAAACATCGCCAGAGCGCCCCCATAGGTATTGGGATTTGTAAGCAAGAGTAGGAGGAGGCGCTATGGTTGGCTTTGCTCCTGCAAATGGCTTGGTGACCCCGTGACATAGCGCAATGGCTAATTCAAAGTTGGATATGCTTACTTCTATAATCCACTAGGTACCTAAGTGGTTGAATATTTTGGTGTGACCGTTCGAGGGATAGTGTACATAGAGGCACCTTATGCCCTCGTGGTCTTAGCGGAGCTTGACGTATATCATCTAGTAAGGTAAAGGAATATTTTGATGTAACCATTTAAGGAATAGTGTACAAAGAGGCACCTTATGACCCGGTGCTCCTTGTTGAAGCCCGACGGATCAACCAATAGTGCTTTATTTAGTGGCCCTTTAATAATCGTTGGATGCACACCCATAGTTAGCCACTCGATTTGGGTTATAATTTTTTCCATCACGGGGTTATGATTTTTTATTGTTTTTGAAGTTTATTCCTAGTTTAGAAACAATTCCTGGTAAATTCTAAATTAATATTTAAACCAAGAAAAAAAATAAGGTCTAAGATATTTTATGGGGATAATCTCTAAAACAGATTATGATATGACAAATCCAAATAAAGTATTTGGTTCTTAAAAAATATTGTTGGATGCTTCAAAAAATATATTTGGCTAAGAGAAAATAATTAAATTACAAAAAAAACTAGAATTTTTCTGGAACATGGTACTCAAAATTCCTTGGAGAAAGTACTCATTGCTAAACATTCTAAGAAACCTTTTACATGCAGAAACACCAAATGCAACTAGCATGAGCAATACATCAAGCAAAAAGCCTATGTCAATCATAAGAGACTGTGTGAGTTTAGCTCTTTATGAAGAACTACTTTATTTTTCTTTCTTTTTTATTAACTAAATAAAAGATTATATGAGTTGCTTGCTTTTTTTATAAGACCGTTGGAGCTGCGCTAACTGAAGAGCGGTCGATTCACAGTTTGACACCTAGTTATTCGGATCGGATCAGACCACCGGTTCGATCGCTAAAAGACCGAACCAGAGCCTACAACGGTTTAATTCACTTAGAAGACCGTCTATGCAATCGAACCGCTATAAACCGGTTGAACCAACAGGTTTTTCGTCAAACCGGTGGACCGGGCAGTTTTATGCGGACCGGTGAGGTTTTGAGTTTTTTCAAAATTACCCCTCTATGCATTCAGGTCGACCTTATCTAGTTAGGGGTACTATTGGAAATTAGCTCCAAATGGCTGTTTAGGGTTGCTTTCACACTGCCGCCGCCACGGCCCACGGCCCACGGCGCCACTCCCTGTTGCCCGTCTCCCCGCCACCTCGTCTTCCCAAAACACAAAGCTCCAAGAAGCGGGGCTGGCGGCTGCAGTTTCCCGCCCGCTCGCACAAGGGCGCGAAATTTGCCCAGCTACTTCGCGCGCTCCGTCCCCGCATCCCAGCAATTATACTATCCACAGTAAGCCGAGGTTCCTAGTCTCCCTCCCCTCCGCTTCCTTCTCTCCTCCACTCCTCACGGACGCCAGAGCTCCTTCCCCATTCCGGCGTTGCCAAGAAGCCGGCTTGCGGGTGCCGTCTCCCCCTCCGCTCGCCAGCCGCGTTTATCCGTCATACAAGGTCAGCATCTCCAGCTTTTCACGCCCGCCCGCCGCTGCGGCCGGCGACGGCCCTCTCTGGTCTGCGGGCCGTAGTAGATCTATGTTTATCTTTTTTGTTGGAAAAAGATCTTTATTTATCTTGGCATTTCCCTACCGAAAGTTGCAGATCTGTTAGTCGATCTGCTCGAATGAGCCGTGGCTAGGACAGTTTCTGTTGTTTCCGTTGGTATTGATTGATTTGAGGGGTGTGGTTGGTGGCACTGGCCACTGGGATTAGGCGAAGAAATGCTCCTCTCGGGCAAAAGTGTTCGTTTCAGGGATTCAGTATTGCCACACAGTTTCTCGAGGTGAATGCCACTGGGGGTTTCTTGACGAGACGAGCAAATGTGAAAATGCATTCTTTAGAATGAAATATGCGTGCAAGATTGTCCATTTCTCTGTTCCTTTTTTTTAATCTCTGTGCTGGGTAATGGAAGTCTGGTCCTTGATGTATAGCAGTGTCTCGTGTCTTATTTCTAGTGTGGTTTATGGATCATTCCTGTTCAACACATACATACAATTGCTTATTAGTTGAAGATCACGTATGCACATTTATGCATTATTTCTATGCTGTTTCGATAAGATCACGTCTTTGTTTTTCTGTATCTCGAAGAATTCAAGGGCAAATTACCATAAGCTGCTGTGTTTAGGGTTGGACTCTTTTCTGCTTAATGAAATACATGCCCTAGGGGACGGGCGTGATTGCAAAAAAAAAAAAAAATACCATATGATTCTTCGTCAACATCGTTTTTGCTTATTACATTAAGTTGATTCCCTTCTTTTCTTTTTACTGGAAAGTTTGATGCTCTCATTGGATATGCGCTTACATTTTTGAGAGGTGATATTCATCTCTGTTTCAAAAAGCAGTGCTAGGCGGCACCTAGGCGCTGGGCACTAGGCAGAGCATCATTGCCTCGCCTAGACTTAGTTGTTAAGTCTAGGCATTTTTCACTTACAGTGGGTTAGGACTTATATGTGAAGGAAAATGGGACAAATGGAGATGGAGGAAGATAAATAATGGTCATTGAACTGTGATAATGTCAAAGTCTTTCTTTTAATATATATGGCATATCTTCTGTGTTTAACAAGGCTTACTCTTGCTTGCAAAAAATACAACTGCCTAGGTGCTAGGCAGAGCCTGACCGTTTGCTCCTATCGCTTTTTAAAACATCCATATTCATGCATCTATGGAGCATGCACCTGATCATAACACTTGATTTTCTGCATTTCTACAGGAAATATTTTCCAATCTGTACCGTTGCTTTCAAAAGCCACAATGCCTGCTTCTGCTTGCACAAATCTTAATTTTGGTTGTCTTAGAAGATCTACAAGGTTCAAGAATATTCACACAATTTATGATGAAGATTCTGACAGGGATCCTGCTACCTTTAAGAGGATCAAAACTGAAGTCATTGATTCTGAACTAAGTGTTGGTTCTGTCAGTGACAAGGATAGTGAACAAGATTGTCATGATGTATCTCTCAAGGATCTCAGAACTCAGTGTAAAGCTAAGAATCGGAAGACTTCAAAAATCACACTGGAAGGATGTGGCATTAAGAATCAGGCTAAAACAGAAGATGACATTGATCTTGATAAGCCTCTTATTGCATTGAAACAGAAGAGACCAAAAACATCTCCTGCTAAAGCAAATATAAAGATGGATGCACTAAGATCTTCTCCATTTGCTGCGAAAGAGGAAGATACAACATCACAGAGTGATGAGATTCTTAGTTCTGCACAGAGCTCCCTGCTCAAAGCAACAATGCAAGACCCAGTATTAGAGAAGCTTGGAAGGAGAGTTGCAGAACTGGAGCAGTCTAAAGTTGTTATTGGTGAGTCACTAGCCTGTTCATATGAAGTCCAGTTCTTATATCACTGTCTATTATCGTCTAGATGTGTTAGATGAATGTGTAGAGTTTTTTTTCTTGTTTCTGCAGATACTTTTTCTTGAAATAAACATACCCCTTTTCAATTATGTGGCTAAATGTTTTTTTTCTATACTGCACTTTCAGATTGTACTGAAGAAATAGTTGGGGAGCAAATGTGTTGTGCTGAAGTGAACAATACAGCTGGAGCTCTAGCGTGCTGTGCAAAACCTGATGTACTTTGTGAAATAAAAACTGAAGATACAAATTACTCTGAATTTGGAACTTCTATTTGTTCCATAAAGAATCCTGAGCATTCATCCTTTGAGCTGATGGAGGGTGATGACTCTGTGCCTCAATCTTGTTTCATGACCCAACCAGCTCAATTAGCTGATGTTTCTGATCATTCCTGCGAAGAAACCTGCAATTTCAAAGAAAACAATTTTGATGACATTACAGCTGCAAAGGCAACTGAGGTTGTTTCTTCATTGGATCTCATTGATGAAGTGAGCAATCATCAGAAAACATCTGAAAATATAACTAATCCAGATATGGATAAGTCTTCTACTGCAAATGGACTTAAGGCTTGTTCTTTCAGTCAGTCCTGCCATGATCTTATAGATAATGATGAGGACTGGAATTTATTTGTTCATGGGAATGAACCTGTAAAGATTTTGGAAGAGTTGTCTCCTATCGATGACTCTAGCACAAATACTCAATCTGATTTATGTGGAAGCACAGAAATGAACTGCACTTCACTTGAGGGGGTTGCGCGGATGCAGGCTGAGGGCCAATTGGATTCAATAGTCTGCTGTGGTGTAAGACCAAAGCATATGTTACTAGATATGGAAATTGGAGATGCCACTGGTACATTCACCTTTGACAAGACTATTGACTTGGCTCATCCTGCCAATTTTGTTGCACAGGATGGAAGGCTAGAAAGTATAGTATATGATGTTTTGAATAATAATGCACAAAGGATGGCCTCTAAAAATAAATCTTCTGTTGGACTCCCAGATACAACTGTGATTCAGAGCTCACTTATCGACTTCACTGACAACTGTCCTGAAGACAAAAAGGCTTCAGATGATAAAATTTCACCTCCCAATAATGTGGACTGGCCTTATAAGTTAAATTCTACAGTAGACTATGACATTTGTAGATCTATTAATAATGATGAGGGATCAGAAGAATTAGTGCCTCAAGATCAGTTATACCAGTCGTGTAGTGATAAGTTCAACCTTAGCAGTGTCATGCCAGAGATCTCTAATGCTGAAGAATCAAAAAAGTTATCTGCTGGAGATCAAAATTCTTCTGCTATCTCTCTGGAAACTGATGTGCAAATCCAAAAGCCAGAATTTTTTGTGGATGAAGAATCAATTGAAGAACATGCTCCAAAAGTATTACTGTCCAAGAGAAAGGTCTGAACCATCCCTTCAACAATGTTTCATTGCATATGCATTAGCAAGATATCCATACTAACATCTTTTGTTTTCCTTTTTTTTTCTTCAGATTATGTCACCGATGTCTCAGGAGAAGCTTTGTAGTGCTCTGACTGGTATTGATTTGTGTGATGGAGTCCAAAGATCGAGTAAGCAATATATGCTGTCCGTTTCTAATATTTTTACAAGATCATTATAATCATACTCTTTCTTGTTGCAGAGAGCAAAATCATTATTGAAGATCGTGGCAAAACTCCAATATCATTGCCTCAGCCAGCACACATGCAAGACAGATCAATGTTCCGCACAGACAGGAGACTTAAGGGCAGGACTTCTGTCTCTCCTACAAGCAAAGGAGTTCTGAAGTCAACAGGATCCCCACCCCATCAACAGACAACTTGTTCTTGCATGAGAAGTTCACCAGTGGTCTTAGACACTGAGAAAGCTGTTGAGTTTTCACAAAGGCAGATGCATGATATGGAAAATATAGCTGCAAAGCTTATCAGGAGCTTGAAGCACATGAAAAGTATAGTGGACGAAAGTTTGTCAACAGAAGCATATTCTTTACTTCCTAACTTTAACATTGCCGAGGTGAGACATGAAATGGAATATGCACTTCTCATTCTAAATTCTAGTAAAGTTGCTGCTCTCACAATAAATAGATAAGCACTTCTGTTTGTTGAAGTTACACCATGTTTTGAAACTGCTACTCAAAATAATGTGATTCCAGTAACACGATAAGAGAGGTTAATTATTCTCAAGATTGTTACTTATATGATATGACTCTAACCTTAAAGCCATGTCCTAGTTTTTTTTTCTCTCAAACACGCAGGAGAGCTGCATGTCATTTTATTAAAGATAGATAAAAGAACAATCCGATTACAATCTGATTACTCCTTTAACCTTGAAGCCTGGTTGTCTTCATTTCTGTGTTGTCTTTTTAGTTAGCATTGTTTAACAATACCAGGCAATGCTTCTTTTGTTAGTGCTTAATTGATTACTACTCCATCTGTTCCAAACTATAAGACGTTTTGGCTTTTATAGATTCATAGCTTTTGCTCACTCAGATATACACTGTCTAAATGCATAGTAAAAGCAATATATCTAGAAAAGCCAAAATGTCCTATAATTCTAGAGCAGAGGGAGTAGATGCTAAGATCAGTACATGCTAATATCCTTGTATAGAAAAAACACGTTGACTTTGAGCCCAGTGTCGTTTTCCATGACTAAAATATTTGATTAATCTGTCTGTTTCTCATGCAAGTCAATTGTTGGCAGAAAAAGTTTTTGCTGGTCGTGTTTACATACTTGCACTCTTTTGTACCATTAGCATACCTGTTAGTGCAGTGTTGAAAGTGTTTCCTCTAGGAGACTAGGAAGTAATATCTACCAATTAGGACAACTGGGAGACTAAGAAGTAATATCCACCAATTAGGACAACTGCAATGAATTGCCTCTAGTACTGTTGGAACTGTTTGAGGTTAAATACCAGCTGACCAGTAAATGTGGGTCTAAGCATGGATTCCACATGCTCTGATTGAAATCTTTATTTCACTGAAAAACAAAGTACATAACACAGGATTTGAACACTTATATGTTTTTTCTTTCAATTTTAAATTTATTTCAGAAAACATCCAGTTTATGTTTACGTATGCAAAGCAAAGCAACTCGAATGATGTTTATATTTGATTAATGTGGTGCAATGTTTCTATGGACAGATCAGAGCAGCCTCTGAGGATGCATTAGAAGTGGAGAGGACTACGAGGAAATGGCTGTCGATAATGAACAAAGACTGCAGTCGCTTTTGTAAAATATTGGTTTGTATCTATCCATTTTGAAGATCGTACTAATTTTTGTAGTGAAGAAAATGACCCTGAACTGATATTTTTGTCATGTCTGTATTAAAATTTCAATTGCAGAGCCTAGCAAAGAAGAATGATGTTTCACATCCTGAAGCACCAAGGAAACAAAGAAAAATAACGTTTGCAGATGAAGCTGGAGGAATGCTCTGCCATGTTAAGGTTTTTAAGGATGGACAAGCCTCTCTTCTTTCCGAATGCCAGAGTGATTTATAGACATACTAAGCAGGTTGTCATGAAATTTGATCAGAAAAACAACCTTTTGACAATAGAATAGAATCAAACAAGCCGCTCAGTTGAACCAAAATAATGAGAATGCTTCCATTCACTGTAGAAAACAGATAATGCTGTGTTGAACTCACAGTATGTATTTTACTGTAAATTGATTGATGACATTGTTGTGGCAACTCAGGTATTATCCTTGTATGTTGAGCTCAAGAGTCCATGTAAAGCGACAAATTTTACAATGTTTGCTGAGGCCACAAGTAATTTGTAATTCAGAATTTTTGAGCGCAAATTTGTAACCTAGAATTAGCCTATGTAATAAAATTATTGGTATCCTGTTGCCCTAAAGTGCTTTATCTAGGGAACTATAGGTAGCACTTAAATTCATGGGCAGCCGCTGTTAATTCTATGTATGTGTACCTATCTTTTTTCAAAACATTATAGATTGCAGATCAAAGGATGAAAGGAAGCATAGTTTGGCTCAACCAAAAAGCTCGTGGTTACTTGGAGCTTGAATTCATATTTTATTGAAACCACCTGCCTTAAAAGCCAAGCTATAGTCACATTTTCGTGGGGTAGTGATCGGATGGGATAATTGTGGGAGGTCTCCCTCTTATGTAGTGTAGATCTGGATCTGAGTGAAATTAGTGGCAAACTGGCAACCCTTGAGTAGCTTACCACTACCGCCCGTCCTTTCATTCACTATCCCCTCTCCCACCCTCCGACGTCTAGCCCTTTGTGATCCATTGCAAAAGATACTGCAAAATGCATCTACCCTATGAAATTAGTCTTTGAGCCCCTTCTCTCTTCATGTTCTTTTCAACAATTTTTTATGTTTCCAAGTTTTTTTTATTTTATCTAAAAAGTTTCTAAAACAAAGTGGTAGAAAAATTTTTATGTTAAAAAGTTCTCTGAAACTTTTTTTTACCTTTTTGGACCTTTCTAAAATATTTTCTGAGAAAATGAGCAATTAACTTTTTCTAGATGGTAATTTCTTTCTCAATTCGAAGATGGTCTTGCCACTTAGTTTGCTTTCTTCCGCAAAGGAAACAAGTGGAATGTAACACTGCTTCTTTTCTCGGTGTCAGCTAGTTGATTAGGAAACTACATTCTCAGATCACTAGTTTCTTTAGATGGGCTCGCATTAAGTTTTAATGTCCTTTTCTCTTTGTCATATTTTCTTCCTATCCATTCCATCTCTCCCAACTTCTTTCATAAACCGCCAGTCGAACGAGTGGTAGCATAATTTGTCCATAAGAGTGGATACGCCATGGGGCTATCCATGGGTGACATGCATCCACACGGCTTGGCTCCCTTTAGGGCAACCATAATGTATATGAACTAAGTAGTTTATATACATGAGATCCACATGACTAGTCTATAATCACTATTATTTTCTCACAGTGTTCAATCAACAAGTAGTCTATAAGAAAGGTTCGACTAGAAATAAAAAAAATCCTCTTCCACCATTCCGGCCAAAAAGAGGCAGGGAGTGAGGAGTGAAAACAATAATAAATTTTTATTGCTTATGGGTAATCTATAAGTTTGTGTGTATGGTAGATAATATTTTAGTTCTATGAATTGCTCTTATTGATAGCAATCCGTAGTGATTAAAATAACACCCATCAGCTAGATGAAACACTGTGAGGTCAGACTAGTCTATAGAGTAATCCATAATAAAAGATACCCATTACCCATAGACTTATGGACTACCATAGAGAAACAAATGCCACCTTTTCTTACTCCTCACTCTCTTTTTTTTTGATTTTGCACATGATTTTAGAGATTGAGATTTTTTTTGTCTCGGCTAAGACCTACCTTATAGATTACTTGTTTTTTTGATAAAACACTCAATCGAGTGTCATATATGATATATCTCAAGGAAAACAAAGGCTGGTATAAAAGATAGACAATAAGACATAAAATCACCTCTAAAAAATAAGAGTACATCAAAGACGATAATAGACAGTGAAGATCGCCGTTACTTGTCAGAGTTTGAAGATCACCGCTGTGAAGATAGCAAAGAAAAGGGACACCTTACACCCTTCCCAAAAAGGCTTTGAAGACCGAAGAAGCCACTCATGGCTGATGAGATCTAGTACCCATCGACTGAAGGAAACCTCCAAAGGACGCAGGCTTACAATCCTTCACCATAAGAACAACGTGTTGAAGATCTCAGACTTTGCAGTAGAACATACCAAAATAAGAGTTCAAGATTACCACATTGAAAGCCAACTAATTGCTTTCTCTGGTAAACACACCAAAAGCCAAGATCAGAAGAAGAACAATAGATCTGATAGACTAAACTCTCACTAGCCCTTCATCGATTGGATATCGTCGAGGTATGGAGAGACCAAAGAGATATTATTCCAAAGTATCATTGTCACCACCACTTGGACAACACCAGAAATCACAACCTAGATCAACAAGGATCCATAGACCTAACCAAGAACTACGAAGGAGAAAGGGATCGAGTGGTGGCCTAGAGAAGGGCGGTCGCGGCAGTGGTTGTGAAGTGCTCCGTTCTTTCTTGATAGACCAAGATTCTTATAGATTACTTGTTGGCTAAACATTGTGGAAGAAATAATAGTTATGGACTGATTTGGTGAATTGCATATATATGGACTATCTACATCATACACATATACATTGTGGTTGCTTTTAGAAGTGCGACATCATGGTAGAGGCCTGAGCATGCCGGAGTAAACCACAAAAAGCCATTTTTACTATAATTGAGATGTGTAATTGAGACAGACACTGGACTGATTTGTTTCTCTTCTCGATTGAGAAACCATTTTCTCTAATTTTTCCTTTTTCTTTATCAATTGGGTTGCCATATCACTTTTTTACTTAGTTGGCACACCATTTAACCATAGAAATGATTTCCTACTTTATATAGTATTTGATTTGAGAAATTACTCCATTTTAGATGACATGGTGCATTATGAGCTTAGTCCTCAAATTTGGTAGAATGACTTAATTTACGAGGAATTAGACGGATCATCCCATTCTATTCCACAAACCAAACAAGAAAAGCAATAAGTTAGTAGATGATCAACTAACTCATTCCTCCAACTAAACACCCTATTAAGGCTAGGACTGTCTTTAGTAGCCCATGTTTGTCGTGTCAATTCTAGTTGAAAGCCTTCCAGCATGCACTACTAAATCCTACTCATTTATTTTGTTCTGACAACCCACATACAAGAGGCTTTGTAAGTTTTGAAATTTGACACACCGACAGCTCGTACATTAGGTTGTCTATTTAACTGTCTACAAGTTGTTTAATGTTTGCAGGTAGCCTTTGCTCAATCATAAATACAATTCCAGTATATACCATTGTATTGCTATTTAATACAAGTCATACCAAGCATACGTAAGATAAACATAATTATAATATTTTTTAGAACAATCATCAATATAAATGATACATATAGCTAGCAGCTAGCACTTAACTAAAGCCTCATAGACGAGCTCGATTAGCTCTTCAGATCACTGCAACATGCTCAGATCACACTACGAACAGCAACATACTCCAACTTGCTGACAGCAGCACCGTAGTCATAGAAATGCAGGCACAATGAAAATTACAAAAATACATGCACAACGAAAATTAAGCTCATCTCACAACATGCTACTATCATATCGATACATCACAACATGCTAATTTTTCTATAGTACTACAATATCAACATTCATTTTCCGAATCAAATAGAAAGTAACATACTCGCAAAAAAAAGAGAAAGTAACATGAACTAAATTTCTGAACACTCTATACATGTTCATGTTTTTTTAGAAAATACATATGCTCATACAGCCAAATTAAAACAAAAATAGGAACTAATGTAGAATCAACTTAACTAGAGTATTATAGAACTATTATTCTACCTAGAAAAGTGTTAATAATATGTTTCTAACAGTAACAAAGTCAATAACTATAGAAACGAAAATATTCAATGGGTCTATCTTATATGGGACAAAAATTATCGTGCTGGGGTTCCTCATCTTGCAAGAGAAAAAGGCTCAATAGTGGAAAGATATTTTGAGATTACATATCCAATTCAGAGGAGTAGCCATCTGCATTCCTAATAAAGATTTGCAAAAGACACATGTATCTCCCTCTGGAAGCTAAGAAGTGCAGAACAGCTCCTTGACTGTTTCAGAATTCCCATGTCATACAGGCTTATAATGAATTTCTAGAATTACAGACTCAGTTATCTCAGCTGTAGCCTATCCTACAAGATGTTAATGACTGTTGGAGTTATATTTGGGGCCATCAGAAATACTCCTCGAGCAAATACTATCAGTATCTGTTCACCTCATTGCAGCCTCACAGATCAGTCTTGTGGATTTGGAAAACCAAGTGTGCCCCAAAAATTAAATTCTTTGCCTGGTTATTGTTGAATGAACACCAGAAATATGCTTAGAAGAAGAAATAAATTTCTTGAAGAAGGGTATAACTGTGTTCTCTGTCAGAATAGCATGGAAGAAACCATTGAGCATCTATTCTTTGACTGTCCCACAACCACTAGCAGGTGGTTTGTCTTAGGGATCATCTGGGAAGAAAATGTAAATATACATGAGAAGATATATATTGCCAAGTATGGTTTCATGCATCCTTTCTTCAAGGAGATCTTCATGATTGGGGCCTGGGTCAATGAAAGAGCTCCAAATCTTACTTCCTGGAAGTCTGCATTCAAGGAAGAACTAGTTGCACACCTCATCAGGATCAAGCAAAGTCTCCATCAGTCTATTCGGTTGTGGCTAGATGATCTGTAACTAGTTCTTTTGGAGTTGTTTTTTCCCCTCTTCTTCTTGTCTTCTGTACAGCTAGTCTCTCCGTTAGTTAGTTAGTTTGTCTTTTGCTAGTTAGCTTGTTCCTCCTCTCGTGGCTAACTGCTGGTTAGGCCCGTGTGTAAGTTTCTTCATGTAAGACTCTCTCTCTCTCTCTCTCTCTCTCATTTAAGCCAAGGGGGGGGGGGGGGGTGGGGGGGGGGGGTGGGGGGGGGGGGGGGGGGGGGGGGGGGGGGGGGGGGGGGGGGGGGGGGGGGTTTGCTGCCCCACGGTTTTAGTTCAAAAAAACAACTATCTAACTAAGGCTACTATTCCTCCTGTGCAACAGTAACATGGTGCAACGAATGGGTGTTGAAAGCCATAACAGTGTGCGCAAGCCATTTGGTTCTCAAGTCTGCATAAATTAAACATGAACCTTTCAGCCATAATGTTTAGTCCCAAACACATCACAAAATAGCTAGAATGGCAAGATGTTGAAATAGAACTCAAGTGAGTGAGAGCCTCACTCCAAGAGCTTCGCTGCAAAATTAGAAAAGTCACTACAAGAGATGTGACCTTCTATGACGATTATATGATGACACTGTCACTAAATTATTCAGATAATGACGATTTTCAAGGGCTAACCTTAGTTAATGACAAAATAAATTACCTGTCACTAAGTCCAAATCAAAATCGCCATTACCTATTTTGGCATCATGGTTATGACAAATTAATATGACAAATGCTCATGCGTCATAGTTATTTGTTGAATAAAAAAAATTGATAGTTAGATTGTTCTCACATAATTTAGCATATCACAAAAGTCCTTTGCAATGTTAATTTCTCACTTATTTGAACCCATAATTCTATCATATCATTATTAAATACTTACTTCTCAATTCTATCATATCATTATTAAATACTTACTTCTCTCTACTTTAATGATAAATTACATCCTAATATTGCTTAGAAAAGATGCAAATGGTCTCCCGCCAATGATTGGTGCAAAAATGGCCACCAGCCAAAAAAATTTGCTCCTCGCCAACAATAAAATTGTCCCTCTACCTCCCCGCCAACGAATCCCGCCAGCCTCTCCCTCCCCTGCCATCTTTTTTGGACCAATTGCCACTTCTGTCCACTATATAACAAGTCTTTCATGTATTCAAATCAAGGGTATTAATTACAGTAAAATTCCTATACAAGAAGTGGAACCCTGCACATCCCGCTCTGATTTCATCCTTCCCCTTTCCCTTGTGCCTCCAGCCACCACCACTCCTTCTCTACCTCCACCGCAGCTCCTGTTCCCATAAGCCAGCACCACCATCCTGCTCTAGCCCCAACCACATCGCCTAGCTGACCCCTCTTCCTACTTAATTGGTGATTAATTAGTGATCACAACTATCATCCAAATGTACTATTGAGTCAAACCACATATGATTCACTCAATGCCACATTTGATTGAACTAAATTTAATTATAAAATTTATTTTAATAAATCTCCCAATTTGAATTCAAATTTGAATTGGAAAACTTGGGACAAGTTTTGGAACCCAAATTCAAATCCAAATTGGAGCTCATTTTTAAATGTTGCACTTGAATTTATCCCCTACACTTAACACTAGTGTAAAGTACAACTTTACACCTCAAATTACATAGGGCATAAACCAAGTATTTGCGATGGCATTCAAAATTAGGGTTTTTGGTTCAAGTCACAAACCAACACAAAAGGTCAAACAATCTATGAATGTAAACTTGTTTTAGTTGATGCACATCAAGGTTGACTAAACATGGATACTTTGCAATGCATATGATGACATGGCTAGTTTTAGTTGGCTTAACAACAGAGGTGTTACACCCTAGACCTCAAAATGTGTCCACTATGTTCAGGAGCTAGCTAGATGGGCTTCGAAAAGATCTAAAACCGTTGGTTCTAATGGGAGTGATAGCTTTGTGCTGGTCGTTGTGGCTATATAGAAATGCAATTATATTCGAAAACAAACAATGTTCCTTTTTGTAGGTCATTTACTCAATTACGCATTGGTTCCGTACGTGGTCCATCCTGTAGAAGCCTACTTCCCAGGAGGTGGGTTGTAGTGGCTTCTCATTTTTTGGCGCAGGTGACCTAGGATTTTTTTTACCCGGGCACAACATGTATGACGGTCTAGTCTACGGTTTGATAGTCTAGGTGCCCTAGCGATGTTTTTTTTTGTTTTCCTTTTTTAGGCTGTGTGCCTTTCAGGCAGAGGCCGATAGGATTTCAAGATGTTGTATCACCTTGGTGTAACTTCTTGAAATTAATAAAACTTTGAAAAAAAAATCTCTTTTTGTCATGTCCGTTTGCCACCAGGGGTTGTTGGGATGTAGTTTACCTTCAGATTCACTACTACAAAAGGCGGGCCTTTTGTATTTACCAAGGTCACGGTTAATCGTGGCTTAACCGAGGCGGTTTTTAGAACCGCCTTGGTTAATCTATTTACCATGGCGGGCAACATAAGGCAACCACCATGGTAAATACATATTAACCATGGCGGTTGCCTTAAAATGCCCGTCTCGACTTTGAAGAATCAAACTTAGAACCTCTCACTCAACACTAATGCCCTCTACCACACCACACAATCATTTGTGTATATATATAATACGCTATCTTTTTATATCACACAATCATTTGTGTATATAATATGCTATCTTTTTATATCAATATTTCGTACTCTTATATTGGGTATTTGGGCTACTAAATGAACTAAAATGAAAAAACTTTTAACTATAAAGTTTTAAATCAGCTAGCGGTTCCCTCTTCTTCATGGAAGTTATGATTTGCATGACTTGGGCAATCTGGACAGTCCACAATGATTTGATCTTTAAGCAACAACCAGTGTCACTACAAAGGTGCAAAATAGTTTTCAGATAGGAATTTGCAAGAGTTATACTACGTGCAAATTAAACGAACAGAACTGTCCCCAACTTTGTTTATGGCTAGAAGCTTTTGAGTAATTCTTATGATTTTCTTTGTGGAGAACGTGGCGCCACCAGGCCCGGCCAGTGCTGGGATCCTCCTCTATGTGGCTGCATCAGCCAGAGGTCGTCTGCATCCCCGCCGGGCACGTACGTCCTCCAGCATGTCCCATGCTAGGGTTAGGTTCTTGGTGATGTATGCTGCCGTAACGGCGTCCATGCCGCGAACAATGGGGCAGGCTGCTGCCATCAACGATCCGATTCCATTACCAAGGGTGTGGCCGCCGCTTCCGAACCCAACGCCAAGCCGCCGCTACGATGACCGAGGGAGCGCGCGGGCCGCTGCCACGAGCCGCTTCCGTGATCATTGGCTTGGGCCGCCGCCGCCGCCGCAACCGCCGGTGGTGACATGCCCTTGTCCTTCCTATCCGCTGAAGAAGGAAAGCCATCCATGAGCACCCATGCAGGATCCGCATGCGCCGTTGAGACTAGAAGACTAGCCATATGTGATATGACCTGTTCCTTGTGGCGCTTGGTCCTCAGAACATGGGCGGCCTTCGTCTCGCGAGGTGACGAGACGACGGTCTCCATGACAAGCCAAGGTGTTTTTTTTTTTCTTTTTGCAAAAATGAAAATGAAAACGAAGATAGACCGAGAGGACATGTTGTATATGTCCTCCATGCTAACTTTGACTAATAAGTTTATAAAAAGTATATTAATATGTACAATATCAAGACATATTTTGTGGCACAGGTGCTTCTTCCTAAAACTAATTAAAGTTCAAGAACGTTGACTTTAGACAAAACTAAAACTTACTGCATGTTGAAACATGGAAGTGCCAAACAAGCAAACACAGATCAAAGCGAATGCACCTCAGGTTTTCGTAAATAACAGTGACATATACCAAGGGTTTTGAACCTAGCCGCAGATAAGCTCAAGCGAATAGGAAGATATAAAACATCCAACTTGTTCGATCTTAATATAAAAAAACTCGTCAACTTGTTTGAAGCAGTTTCGCGTCAGCCCTGATGCGAAACTTAAGTCTATCATGCAAGAGGAGATTATTATGGAGATACTGCAGGTATACTGAATGGATCGTCAGAGTTCATTCAAACGCCGCATACATGCAGAATGCGCATGCTTACTTCTGGGACCACCATGACCAGAAGAACTTGTAATCTGGATGATAGTCGTCGTCCATGGCTTCTCCAGATGCCCTGGGCACCACTGCCTTCGACATGATTGATGCGCAGTGCCTCAGTGCCCTCATCTTCTTATTCAGGAGTTCATCAGCAGGGTGGGTTTTCCAGGATCCATTTGGTGTTGGCTTGTACCTTGTTTGTTCTCCCAGTTGATACCAATTCTCTCCCTGTAAACAAGATTTTTTGATAATATAACCCGATCACTATAAGTCTAGAATCAAAACAACTTCTACAAAAGTTAATATTTGTAAGGAACACAAAGTTCCTTTTCTTAGAGAAATAAAATCACACATATTTCTATCTACTGCTCCCTCCATTTCAACTTGCAAGTCATTCTGGTTAATTTTTTCCCTATGTGCATAGTTTTGCTACACACACCTAGATATACATTATATCTATATAAATAGTAAAAACTATGTATCCAGAAAAGCCATAACAACTTACAATACGAAATGAAGAGAGTAGTACTAAAAAGTACCAGTTGAACTATATACTACCTGATCTCTGTAACCAAGCAGTCCGACAACTGGACAAATTATACGATGAAGCCCATCAGCCATATATGTAGGGCAAGTTTGTGGAACCAATTTGCCTAGTGAGTGGTATGTAAGGAATGCAGCTTGGTGGCTTCTTGAAGCTGAAGGTATCTGACAAATAGGGTACCAGGAAACGCAGAACCTAAAACCGGAACAAATAGTTAGCGCACTTAAACAGAAAAAAAAAATCTTGTTATAAATTGGAAAACTCTAGGCAGATCAGATATAGCCAATATCAGGGTCGACATACCAGGAAGCAGGATGAAGATCAGATAGCTTAACGCTTTTAAGTTGCTTAGGGTCACCAAATATTGTAGTACCAGCCAGGTTCACACCATTCAGAA
>Ga0182004_10001318_pt1 | contig 17902 bp, 16 predicted proteins | sample Sormic07211540_1_FD_120479 | JGI IMG/M metagenome (GOLD analysis project Ga0182004, IMG submission 120479) | Endophyte microbial communities from Sorghum bicolor roots, Mead, Nebraska, USA - 072115-40_1 MetaG | ecosystem: Host-associated > Plants > Roots > Unclassified | place: USA: Nebraska...
ACCAAGCCCAAGTTGGGGTTTACTTTCATAGATTGACTTTGACCTCTTTATTACCATTGAACTTGTCATGTTTGAGCTCAAACCTAGTACTTAGCAAGTGACAAACACCTAGGGTGTTACACAGGGCATGGTCTACCGGCCTGAGAGCTCCGGCGTATCGTCGAGCACCTCCACCGAGGCGCCATGGTCGACAGCAAGCCCCTTCCGTTAGCTCCGCCGCGGGGAAAAGGGGGTCAATAGGTTCGCAAGTGACCCAGGATCACGTTGGTGTCCTCGGTTTTGTCGGAGACCTCGCCGTCGCAGAGAAATTGCCGGCGAATTTCGTCTCGGTCGAGAGGAAGAAAGAACCTGACATGCGGGTTCCGCTGTCAGTGGCTCAACGGCTCCCTCCTCTCTTTTATTTAAAATCCAGATTTCTTGCAATTTTGCAAAAATCATATCTCCAGTTCCTGAGCTCCAGAAATTGTGAAACAGACTTTTTGATGATCCATGGGATGGCTAGTTTTTAATAAAAATATAATATGCACCATGTTTTCTGTGAAAAATAATTGTTATGAATTAATCTTGTTATTTCAATGTAAATTCATATCTCGTGATCTACTGCTCCAAATGCTATGAAATTTTTATGCTATGCTCTGGATAGTATTAGAATGCTATGGTAAATATTTCATGATTTTTGAAGTGCTGTATATCTGTTATGTGAATTATGTTAATATATTTGCTTAAATACTTGATTAAATCATATTAAATGTTATATGCTTATGCTGGTGTTTTCCTTTGGTGTCAAGCTTGTTCATAGTAGTAGTAGTATGTAAATAATCTTAAATTTGTTGTTTGACACTATTTAAGCCATGTTTCTTAATTTATAAAATAAGTATCTTGTTACATGTTATATAAATATCTTAAGTTTGGCATGTGCATTTGCTCTAAAAAATTTATGGTAATATCAGGGTACCTTGCTTGTGCTTCTGTAATTTTTGTAGATGTTTCTGAACAATCTTGCTGGTATCTTTTAATTACGCCCTTTTACAGAATTAAATTAATAAATGCCTTTTTATTAAGTGTTTAGTAGTTAACATGTGGTTTTCTGGTAATTTTAGGTTATGATTGTTCTTATGAGTCACATGGTTGGTACTAAATATGTATTTGCTATGTCAACAAATAATTAATTAAAGATTATATAACTGTTCTGGACAGCAAGGGAGTAATCTGATTATTGCATAATGATAACTTTGTTTTCTGAAAAACTTATCTATATCAAAGATGTTTTAAACTTTGTGTTCTAGCTGTGGCTAAATTCTGGGGTCATTGGGCCCAGTAGTTTAAGCGTTATGGCTTTTTCAAGTTGAGTTCCAGAACTAGCTGCTCTCTGTCTTTCTGAAACGGAACCTAGCACTTTGTTTAATTGACCTATTTAACTTGTGAATATTGCTCAGATGTCTGAAAATGAAATGTAAACAATTTCATAAGCTTTCCAGATTGTCTTCATTCATGTTTGTTGGATCTAAATATCTCGAGTTATGAATTGTTCTTTGACCTGCTCTGTTAATTAGTTGCTGCTGTTTAATTGTGTAAGTTGGTGTGTCCTTGTTAGTTGGGGCGGTATTTTTTGTGAGCTTGTATAGAAGCATACTCCGTAAATGAGTGTCCAGTGAAGTTTGTAATCATGTTTGCCAAAGCATTCATCATTCTCTTTGTATGCATACATTCCTTATTCACTCGTGCCTGCAATAGGTGCACCGGAGATTGTGACCTCGTTCGAGCTCGACAGGGTGAATCCCGAAGGCTCGGAGGTCACCTAGGAGTCGGAGGTCCAGCCAGCAGGACCCGACGAGCCCGAAGAGGAAGTCGAGTGCCCTAGTCACGAGCCAGCTTCGTTCGTGAAAGGCAAGCCCTAGAGCATCTTAAGTCTCCTATTTTAATTTCAAAGCAATGCTTGAATATGTTATATCTATTGATGCATTACGTATAGGAGTTGTGATAGAATCCTTGCTGCATTATACCTTTCCTTGTCCAGATATCTTATCCTACCTTGTTCTAGAGTTAGGATAGAGTAGATGCTTAGCCATGCTTAAATCGGTAGAAGTCGGGTGATACCCTGTCACCTGCGCGAAATAGGGTGTGTTGTTGGATCACGATTGGCTATATGTGCTATCGTGGGAAAGAACCTGGTTTAAAATGACTTAAGCCAGAAGGAGTTTTGCAAGGTGGTAGTAACTCCGTCTGTGGCAGCTAAGGAACGATCATTCTACGTCCTCTTGTCATGTTGAGCACATGCATGACACATAGTTGGCCAGATAACTTGTTCCGACCGTCAAGCCTAGTAGTATGACTCAGGTGGGAAGACCAGCAAGTATAAAGTGCACACTACCAGAGGAAGTGCAGTGTGCGGGGGGCATTGGCGTAAGACCAAGGGCAGGTGAGTCAAAAGTCCTGATCTTCCTGGCAGAGTGGCAGCCCTAGGATTGTGGCACTGATCGGGGCCGCGATTCCTGAGTCGTACCAAAGGTGACCCGTTTGCTCTCCGATGGGGGATGCATGGGTGAGTGCTAGGAATAACACTCCAGCTGGATAGGAATCGATTCGAATCGAGTGGTCGAATCCTTCTTGCCCATATAAGGACTTTAAGTGGATATTTAAGTGCTGACTTGGGGGTTTTTAATTATGCATCTCCGGCAGTGCTTAGGTATGGATGTGTGATGACCGCACTATGCTATCCTGTGGTCTAATGGTAGAGGTAGCCTTTATATGTGAATTAGCCACATATGTCGCTATAAATTATGCAACATCGCACCTACGCTTATGTATGTGTGAGCTATGAGAGCATGATCGTCCAAACGGCGGTCTAGGGGAGTGTCCGCGGTGGTTTTCTGGAGTGGTTGCATGTCAAACCATGGAACCACGAAAGAAACTTAATTGGGGAGTATTTAATTTCTCCGGTAGATGTGGTGTCATTGTTTGTACGTGCCGGGGTATGTATAAGCAATGTGCAGTTAGTTTACTGCTTTCTTGAGTGAGATATTAGGAATTGTTGGGCTGCAATGAAGTTTTATGCAAGTACTCTAACAGCGCGCGTGTAAATCGATAGTTACCATATCAAGAGACGAATGTATGCCACCATATATCCGTTAGAATCTTAAATTTTCTAAGTTTGTGAGGACGTACGGTTCATGCATGCATCATATCGCATTCATACATACATTCTGTCTACTCCTTTCCTTACAAATATCATTCCTATTTAATTAATAAATGTTGCTTAAATAATCCTCTCTCACCCACAGTTATTCCTTTCCACAGATGGACGTGCCCGCCTCACCTCTTCCCAGTGACACCTTTCTGAGCGAGTTTGGCACTCCTACCCTGCTTTGGAGGGTGCTGCAGTCAGTGGGGTATACTGAGACATCTCACTACTCCTGGTGGGAGATGGATATGACAGGAGACTTGTAGTGGTTCGCTGTGCAGAGAGTTGTCCCTCCACATGGGGCAGGTCTGCATGGACAGGATGGACCTGCAACTCAGATGGGCAGACACCATGGGAAGCAGCTCAGGTTGCGGCCCATGCTATGAGGCTCAATATTTGTCAAAGGTTTAGTGATGAGCTGACAGGAGGGCCAGCGGCCTCCATTCCCCATGCTGACCCAGCAGCGGCGGAGTGGAACCATGCTGATGGATGTGCATTGGTCTAAGGTCGAGGGGAGCGAGCTGAGGGCTCCAGTCCTGCTATGAGCGCTATGACGGCTGTGCTCAAGTTGTTCAGTCAGCGAGAGGACACCTATGCGCATGTGATGGGTGTTGTTCGCCAGGCTCAGGAGATGCAACAGAAGGCTGAAAAGCGTGTTCGCAAGTTTTGCAAGCAAGCTACACTCCTAGAGCAGGCCTAGAAGGACTGCAATGACTGGGAGGACATTGCAGAGTATCGTAGGCAGTAGTGGGTGAAGGCCATTAGAGAGAGAGAGATCATAAGCATGTGCAGATGAGTCAGTTGGCTAGGGAGAAGGAGACCGTGCAGGAATGCTTGGTGCAGATCACTCGTGAGAGGGATACTGCACTACGTGTGTCAGAGAACAGGTGCCACGCATGGGAGATGCACCATGTCCAGTCAGCTGAGCAGGAGAACTATCTGCAGGATCAGATTGAGGCTCGTCTTGTGGAGATTCACAGCCTCAACAACTAGCTATACCCTATTCCTTGCCCTGTACGAGTTTACCCGGAGGTGGGACCTCAGGTGATCGTGGTTGATGATGATGGTATAGAGGTAGATGGACCGGCCGCGGCTGCACCACCCTTGCACGAGGACGTGGAGGACGAGGAGCTTGAGCCGGTTAGCGACGAGGATGGGGAGGCGATCTTCGACGCTGTCTTAGACGATGAGCTTGGAGTGTACTGGGTAGTCGGTAGCCGCCCCATGAGGCTCTTTTGTAGTGTGACCTGTGGCAGTCGTGCCCTTGTAATCGTGATGTAATCCTGAACCTTGATCTAAGGCTTGTGCCCGTGCTATGGTGATGTAATAACTTTATGGACAGGATGTTGTAATGACTCTATCATGTTCGAATGGCTATGATGATATTCCCCTTTGTTGTGCATTTTATGTGTACCTGTGTCATGTGTTGTGATTCGTGATGATTTTTTGTGGAATTGAATTATTGTGCCTTTTCTGTAAAGTTATTCCATCGAATACTTTCAGGCATGATTATAAGTTCTTCTATGACAAATCTTGTCATCATCAATACTCACTGGCTGTGTCTTTACATATGTCTAGAGGCACTCAAGGTGCGGGAAATCGTGTGAACATGGATCCACCCCCTCCTCCTCCACCAACGAATCCAGCAGAGCTGATGCAAGCGATGGTGGAAAATCAGAGGTTGCTGATGGAGACTATTCGTTAGATGGCAAATCAAGGTGGTTGGGACGTACAACAGGGGCCAGCACCTAACTAGTACAACAGTTTTAAGGATTTAATGGATACCAAGCCCCCATCTTTTAGAGACTGAGGAACCCCTTCAGGCGGAAGAATGGCTGAACAAGGTGGAACAGAAGTTCCGCTTACTTCGATTGACTAAAGGTCTGAAGGCTGCAGCTCATCAACTGCAGGGTCCAGCTGGTATCTGGTGGAATCAACATAGGAAGGCTCCTCTAGATAACACTATGGTTGACAGGAATCTCTTCCGTGAAGCTTTCAAGGGGCATTGCATACCTCTTGGGGTCATGGCAATGAAGCATACTAAGTTCATGTAGTTAACTCCGGGCAACAAAACTCTGAAGGAGTATTTGCATGCTTTCAACCATCTATCCAGGTATGCCCCTGAGTTTGTGCGCACTAAGTCAAAGAAGATTGCTAGCTTCAAGAGGGGTCTTGGCCCCAAGCTGTTGAAGACTCTAGGCCGCACTAAGTGTGCCACCTTCAATGAGTGTGTTAGTGATGCTCCCACCCAAGAGAATTACAACACTGTGTACTCTGCGACCAAGACTCGCAAGCGAGCTTTTGAGGATGGGGCAGGGGCATCTCAGTCCAAGGCTCCAGTGGTAGCTAGGCCCCAGTATCGTGCTCCAACCCCTAATATGTGATACCGTCCTACAGCAAAGAAGAATCAGGCGAAGATGGAGTTCCGCAAGGGGTACTCCATTGCTCTTCCTAGGGGGAACACTAGGCCCAGCTATGCCAAGACTCCACCTGCCAATCGTCCGTGCTGGAACTGTAATCAGACAGAGCATTGGCAAAACAATTGTCCTTACCCGCCAAAGAATGGCAACCAAGGAAACGTCCATCAGCGGCACGTTCACTACACTACAGTAGAAGCCATCCCTGCTAGTGAGGTAGTTACGGCTGGTAAGTTCCTGATTAACCAATGTGATGCACTTGTGCTTTTTGATTCAGGACAGTTACACTACAGTAGAAGCCATTCCTTTGTGAGTTCAGATTGTGTGTCTAAGCATAATCTCAAGACAGTTACACTTGATAAAGGCAGCTATTGCATTAGTGCCGCTGGGAATAATATTTCTACAAATCAAGTGGTTTTGGGGGCAACTCTAGAAATAGGAGACCGTCAGTTCCTTGCTGATCTAGTTGTTTTGCCTAGTGTGAGTATAGATGTAATTCTGGGAATGAAGTGGATGAGTGGTAACGGGGTTCTTATCGACACCACTACATGCGTAGTGATGATAAGAGACCCTGGTACTAAGGAGGCGTTATTAGTGCAACTTCCTTGTGATATTCATATCCGTAGCATGATGAATGCAGTTACATCTAGGGCCATCGAGTATATTCCGGTGGTGTGTGAGTTTCCGGATGTATTTCCTGATGATTTGCTCGGGCTTCATCCAGACTGGGATGTGGAGTTCAAAATTGAATTGCTTCCAGGTAGTGCTCCTATCTCTAGAAGACCATATAGGATGCCGCCAAATGAGCTAGATAAGCTTAAGACCTAGTTGAATGAACTGTTGAAGAAGGGTCTTATTCGTCCTAGTTCTTCTCCTTGGGGTTGTCCAGCTATCTTTGTGAAGAAGAAAGATCAGTCATTGCGCATGTGTGTGGACTATCGTCCACTGAATGCGTTAACAATAAAGAATAAGTATCCTCTTCCTCGCATTGATATCCTATTTGATCAGTTGTCTAAAGCTAAGGTATTCTCCTAGATTGATTTGCGGGCTGGGTACCATCAGATCAAGATCCGTCCTGAAGATATACCTAAAACAGCTTTCTCGACGAGGTATGGATTGTATGAGTATCTCGTCATGTCTTTTGGACTTACAAATGCACCGGCACACTTCATGTATCTCATGAATTCAATCTTCATGCCTGAATTGGACATGTTTGTGGTGGTCTACATTGATGATATGTTAGTATATTCTCACAATGAAGAAGAACATGCAGAGCATCTGCGTGTAGTGTTAATCCGTTTGCGTGAGCATCAGCTTTATGCCAAGTTTAGCAAATACGAGTTTTGGCTAAAGAAAGTACCTTTCTTGGGCCATGTCTTATCTTAAGAAGGCATATCAGTGGATCCGGCCAAGGTGCATGAAGTGCTGGATTGGAAAGTTCCAACTTTGGTGCACGAGGTCTGGAGTTTTCTAGGTTTGGCTGGGTATTATCGTCGTTTCATTCCGGAGTTCTCAAAAATATCCAAGCCTATGACTCGCCTACTTCAGAAAGATGAGAAGTTCGTGTGGACGCCTGAGTGTGAAGAGGCATTCCACAAGTTGAGGACACTGCTGACAACAGCTACTGTCCTAGCTTAAACCGATATCGAGAAGGCTTTTGATGTCTTTTGTGATGCATCTAGTATCGGTCTGGGCTATGTGTTGATGCAAGAAGGTCGTGTTATCGCGTATGCCTCACGCCAACTACGAAAACATGAGGTCAATTACCCTACTCATGATTTAGAATTGGCCGTAGTTGTACATGCTTTGAAGATCTGGAGGCACTATTTGCTAGGTAATCTGTGCAATATCTACACTGACCATAAGAGTCTCAAGTATATCTTCACCCTACTCATGACTATTTGCGAAGGTGGCTTGAGTTGATTAAAGATAATAATCTTCAAGTGCACTATCATCCGGGCAAGGGAAACATGGTTGCGGATGCCTTGAGTCAGAAATCACGTCTTATGCACCCACTCGTGCTTCACCAGATTGCTTTGGAAAGTTCCCTTCGCAATTGAGTGATTGAATTGCAGAAAATGGATGTAGGTATCCACCATATAAGCGAAAGATGAATGAAGAAAAACCAAGCATTTCTGGGTCGATGAGAACGGAATTCTATGGTTTGAAGATCGGTTTGTTGTACCAAAGGACCGTGAGCTTCGAAATCAGATCTTATTTGAAGCTCATTAGTCCAAGCTATCTATCCATCCGGGTAGTAGTAAGATGTATCAGGATCTGAAACCTCTGTTTTAGTGGACAACGATGAAAAAGGAGATTGCTGCTTTTGTGGCTCGTTGTGATAACTGTTGTCATGTGAAGGCAGTTCACATGAAAATAGGTTTACTTCAACCCTTGCCAATCCCTGGTTGGAAATGGGAAGAAGTAAGTATGGACTTTATTTCTGGATTCCCAGTTTCTGTTAAGGGTTATGACTCTATTTGGGTGATTGTGGATCGATTGACCAAGGTCGCTCGCTTTATTCCAGTTCGAACTGACTATCGTCCACATCAGTATGCAGAGTTGTACTTCGAGCACATTGTCTGTCAGTATGGTGTGCCTCGTACTATCATATCAGATCGTGGACCATAGTTCACTACCCGATTTTGGGAGTGTCTTCACGAGCAGATCGGTACTCACATGGTTCGCAATTCTGTATATCATCCCCAAACAACCAGCCAAACTGAACGTGTTAACCAAATCCTAGAAGACATGTTGAGGGCATGTGCTCTCTCGTCAAAAGGTTCTTGGGTAAAGTGGTTACCGTTAGCTGAGTTCTCTTATAACAACAGTTACCAAGAGAGCATCAAAATGGCTGCTTTTGAAATGCTCGAAAGTGTTGAACCCCGTTGGATTGGGTAGAACCCGGGGAGCGAAGGTATTATGGCATCGATTTCGTGAATGAAGCGGAGCAGCAAGTCTATACAATCCAGCAACATCTGGAAGCTGCTCAAGCTCGTCAAAAATGTTATGCTCTCATGGGGAGAAAACCGATTGAGTTTGCAGTTGGAGATCATGTGTATCTCAAGGTATCTCCGATGAAGGGTATACAAAGGTTCGGAGTCAAGCAGAAGCTTGCACCGCATTATGTGGGACCTTACTGGATTCTTGAGAGAGAAGGGAGCGTGGATTACAAGGTTCAACTACCGGTTGAGCTACGATCCATTTTTCCTGTCTTTCATGTATCTGAGTTGAAGAAATGCCTTTGTGTTCTGGAAGAAAGAGTAGTGGTTCGGGATATCAAGTTGAAATCAGACTTGGTGTGTGAAGAGAAGCCTGTAGCGGTTATTGATCGCAAGGAACGGGTGACTCATAATCGTGTGGTTAAGTTCTACATGGTGTTGTGGAGTAACCACGGGGAAGAAGATGCTACTTGGGAAATAGAGGACTATTTAAAAGAAGTTTATAACACCTTCTTCGAAAATCAGTAAGCTTTCAAATCTCGTGACGAGATTTTAGTAAGGGGGGGAGGGCTATAACAACCAGTGTTATGGTTGCGTCCTTTCACATGCATAACATGAGCATAATCATCTTCATAAGCATACCATGATCATCATTCACCTTGGAGCATGTTATTTTATGCATATATGTTGTTTAACTTGTTTATGCTCTCTATGCTTATGTTTGTTTGTTCCATGCTCTTGTTTGTGTCCTAGGCCTTGGTAAATAGTTCATGTATGCTTAACTCAACCTTTTGGAGCAATGTTCATGTTGTTCATATCTTCAAATTATGTCTCTAAGTCATGATTTCACTTTTAGGCCCTATAAACCTCGTTTGCTTAGGCTTGTAAAAAGTGTTTAATAAAATATTTGCATGTCAAAACTTCCAAAAGCAATGTTGTAGCAACTTTTATAAGGAACAAAAGTTGTGTTATGGCCATCTCATGAAAATGATCACAACTTGCTCAAAAAGGGCTCACAAGGCAGAATTGGGGGCTGTTTTGACACTTACCAAAATTTTGCTAAGTCCTGGCGCCACCAGTTTGTCTGAACGTTTTTGGAAGCTCCATATCTCTTCATCCAGGCCGAATTGGTCTTTGCTCTAGTTGACAAACTTGTAGAACTCAGCTAGTACGCCAAGAGTGTCAACTACACCATCTTCTAATTCGCCACGGTTTGGGAGATAATTAGCGCCAAAGTACCTATGTCAGTCTCTGAATCCAGCTCTGAATGGACATCGTCCGCGTCGACGTGGCCGTCCGGCGACAGCGTTTCGGCGACATTTGGTGACCGTACGCTGTCTCTAGCCCCGCTCGTTACCGCTGAGGGCGTGCATGACCTCCACGGCATCGCCCTCGAGGTCCTGGACGCGTCCATTCTCTCCCTCTCGCCCTTCTCGCGTAGAAACGCGGCCGCAGCGGAGGCGCCATCGTCCGCCTCACTCCGGCGAGCTCAAGCGCGCTCCACACTACATTGACGTCCACCAAAGCTCGTCCACAGCTTTGTTGTGCTCTGCTCTCCAACCTCCACCCTCAAGCTCGCCATGAAACCCTCCGGTGAGCCGACATTTTCAGCTTTCCCCAAATCGGGTCGCCGATAAAGTTTTCTCCGGCGAGCCCAATGTTGAGTTCCTCAGAGCCCCTCTTCTTCTCCGGTTTGTCTCTCTGGGTAGCTTAGGGTCTTATCTAGCTAGTAAGCCAACCCTAGAGCGCTCTACCGCACTAACCGGCGATGAAAACGGCAGCGCAGCGCCGCCGTGCTCTCGCCGGAGCACCACCTGCACGTGGCCAGGCTTGCCTGAGCCCTCTCCAGTCGAGCTCTCCACCTAGGAAGCTCCGCCGAGACTCACTGGTGCTGTAGGAAACCCCAGGGCATGCTCTACCGGCCTGAGAGCTCCGGCGTATCGCCGAGCACCTCCGCCGAGCCGCCATGGTCGACGGTAAGCCCCTTCTGGTGGCTCCGCCACGGGGAAAAGTGGGTCAATCGGTTCGCAAGTGACCAAGGATCACGTTGGTGTCCTCGGTTTGGTCGGAGACCTCGCCGTCGCGGAGAAATCACCGGTGAACTTTGTCTCAGTCGAGAGGAAGAAGAACCTGACATGCGGGTCCCGCTGTCACTGGCTCAACGGCTCCCTCCTCTCTTTTATTTAAAATCCAAATTTCTCGCAATCTTCCAAAAATCATATCTCCAGTTCCCGAGCTCCAAAAATGTGAAACAAATTTTGTTATGATCCATGGGATGGCTAGTTTTTAATAAAATTATAATATGCACCATGTTTTCTTTGAAAAATAATTGTTATCAATTAATCTTGTTATTTCAATGTAAATTCATATCTATTGATATACTGCTCCAAATGCTGTGAAACTTTTATGCTATGCTCTGGTAAATATTTCATGATTTTTGAAGTGCTGTATCTCTATTATGTGAATTATGTTAATACCTTTGGTTAAATCTTTGATTAAATCATATTGAATGTTATATGCTTATGTTGGTGTTCTCCTTTGGTGTCAAGCTTGTTTATAGTAATAGTACCACGTAAATAATATGAAATCTGTTGTTTGACACTATTTAAGCCATAAGTATCTTGTTACATGTTAAATAAATATCTTAAGTTTGGATTGTGCAATTCCTCTAAATATTTTATGGTAATATCAAGGTACCTTGCTTGTGCTTCTGTAATTTTTGTAGATTTTTCTGAGCAATCTTGCTGGTATCTTTTAATTATGCCCTTCGATGGAATTAAATTAATAAATGCCTTTTTATTAAGAGTTTAGTAGTTAACATGTGGTTTTCTGGTAATCTTAGGTTATGATTGTTCTTATGAGTCACTTGGTTGGTACCAAATATGTATTTGCTATGACAACAGTTATTTAATTAAAGATTATATATCTGTTCTGGACAGCAAGGGAGTAATCTGATTATTGCATAATGATAACTTTGTTTTCTGAAAAACTAGTCTATATCAAAGATGTTGTAAACTTTGTGTTCTAGCTGTGGTTAAATTTTGGGGTCATTTAGCCCAGTAGTTTAAGAGTTATGGCGTTTTGAAGTCGAGTTCCAGAACTAGCTGCTCTCTGTCTTTCTGGAACAGAACCTGGAACTTTGTTTAATTGACCTGTTTAACTTGTGAATCATGCTGAGATGTCTGAACATGAAATGTAACAAAATTCATAAGCTTTCCAGAATGTCTTCATTCATGTTTGTTGGATCCATATATCTCGAGTTATGAATTGTTCTTTGAGCTGCTCTGTTAATTAGTTGTTGTGTAAGTTGGTGTGTCCTTGTTAGTTGGGGTGGTATTTTTTGTGAGCTTGTATAGAAGCATACTCCATAAACGAGTGTCCAGTGAAGTTTGTAATCATGTTTTCCAAAGCATTCATCATTCTCTTTGTATGCATAAATTCCTTATTCATTCGTGCATGCAATAGGTGCACCGGAGACTGCAACCTCGTTCGAGCTCGACAGGGTGAATTCCGAAGGCCCGGAGGTCACCCAGGAGACGGAGGTCCAGCCAGCAGGACTCGAGGAGCCCGAAGAGGAAGTCGAGTGCCCTAGTCACAAGCCCGCTTCGTTCGTGAAAGGAAAGCCCCGAAGCATCTTAAGTGTCCTACTTTAATTTCAATGCAATGCTTGAATATGTTATATCTATTGATGCATTACGTATAGAAGTTGTGATGGAACCCTTGCTGCCTTATACCTTTTCTTGTCCAGATATCTTATCCTACCTTGTTGTAGAGTTAGGATCGAGTAGAAGCTTAGCCATGCATAAATCGGTAGAAGTCGGGTGATATTCTGTCACCTGCGCGAAATAAGGTCTGTTGTTGGATCACGATAGGCTATATGTGCTATCATGGGAAAGAATGTGTTTTAAAATGACTTAAGCCGGGCGGAGTTTTGCAAAGTGGTAGTAACTCTGTCTGTGGCAGCTAAGGACCGATTGTTGTACGTCCACTTGTCATGTTGAACGCATGTCTGACACTTAGTTGGCCGGATAACTCGTTCCGACCATGAAGCCTAGTAGTATGACTCAGGCCGGAAGACCTGCAAGTATAAAGTGCGCACTACCGGAGGAAGTGCGGTGTGCGGGGGGCCATTGGCGTAAGACCAAGGGCAGGTGAGTTAAAAGTCCTGATCTTCCTGGCAGAGTGGCAGCCCTGGGAGTGCGGCGTTGATCGGAGCCACGATTCCTGAGTCGTACCAAAGGTGACCCATTTGCTCTCCGACGGGGGATGCATGGGTGAGTGCTACGAATAACCCTCCAGCAGGATAGGAATCGATTCGAATCGTCGTCTCTCCCGAATAGTGAGAACTTGACAGAGCAGCGGCAAACGTAGCATTCACTAAGTACTAATGGTTCTTAATGATGATGATGAGGATAACAATAAAGAACATATGATGAAATTTGATATAGTTATTATTGTTTGTTAATAATAAAGTGAAGTGCTTAGTCTAGGTGCTAATCTAGTGGTAGGCTAATGATAATCAATATGATGCTTATAAAATGGTTTACTATCCAATCTAAGCATTTTGGCAAATGTATGAGTCAAGCCAGCTCAGTCTTGCATGATCCTTGGTGTCTTTTATGTTGGTTAGACAGGTATGTCTAGCTGAGTACATCCTCGTACTCAGGGTTTATTCCCACTTGTTGCAGATGATGTCTTCTATGATGGTTTCTGCAAGACCTGCCTTCATCCCGCTGGGGATGAGGACTAAACCGTTGGGCGCAGTTCTCTAACGACTTCGTACCCCAGAAGCTTTTGGTGGATCTGATGAGACTCTGGCTGTAACAAGAACTCATGAAATGTGTGTGTGAAAACTATGTTGCTTCCGCTACTTCAAACTTGTGTTGTAATAACTTAAGTAACTCCGATGTGGTGCCGCTTCGTCGGCAATGAATGAACTATGTAACAATCGCAGTATTGTGTTGAACTATTACGATCTTAGTATATTGTAAAGTTGGTTTGAAATCCTTCGTGATTTCGGATTACTACCGGGATTATATGGTTTCAAGTTTGGAAACTTGATTGCTAGTTCGATCGTTTCTACACTTCAACTCTTATAATTTGGTCGGTTCTATGACAGATTTGATCCCACAGATACAAAAAAGAAGACACTGACAGATCCATTAAAGGGACCCCTTTCTAGCTAATTCTCTCTAGAAAATATGAATTAGGCTTTCTGAATCGGCACTGATCCAAGAGCTAGGGGTTTTGCTTATATAACCCCCTAGGAGGCACCACAGTCCTCGAATGAAACTGATCTTGATAGATGGCCAAGATTACTCTTCAAAGGCATTGGAGGCAGGATCCGCGAAGGTTCCACCTAATTGGTGGTGACCGTCGGGCGGCCGCCCCTGCCACCTGGGCGCCCGCCCATAGTCTATGGTAGGTGGGCCCTAGCTTGCAGGGGGTGGCTTCTTGAGTCTTCTAAACTATTCCTAAGTTGTCGTTCGCGTATTCTCTCTATGTAAATCCGACATATGGACCATATTTGGTTGTTTTTAGCTAACACCTTGCAGAAACAGATACTCATCAAAACTCATAAAATTCTATTAGTGATAACCCTGTATCTACTAGGTGTTTGCAAAAAGATCCATTTTCATGTTTATTTGACGGTTAAAATTAGGAATTATCTATCGTCAACAACACCCTGCCCATGTGGGGCATAGCCCACGCAAAGAACTCTAAGACCTCCTCACCCGGGTGCGCAGCCTCCTATGAGAGAGGCTGGAAGATGGTGAGAAAACGGGCATAATTGAGTATCAAAATAAATGAAAGGAATTACTTACGTATGCTTCTTTGTATGCGGGGAGGCTGCGTGCCTTGATGGTGAGTTAGACCTTGCCTCATTAGACGCTATTCCCGCTGGCTCTCGTGCGTGAGTCCTGTAACAACCACAACCACTTATCTACGATCATAGCGTAGCACTCGAAAAACGATCGGCACCACCAGAGAATCACCTATAAATCATCGACTATTTGACATATTAGAAGATGAAATTGATCACAAGTGGAGATGTCTAGGTTTTAGGCATCCAACGTCACAACCTGCAAAAAATCATCTTAATTTTTTACCATAGCCTACACATGCGATCACGACAAGTTTCATGAATTTTGGACTTCGTATGGAATTTATATAATTTTAAAACACTTTTCTGCGTTGTTTCTGGTCATGTTACGTGAACAAGATTCGTGAAATTTGATGTGATCTCGTGTATAGGGAATCAACGTACACCAAATACTATGAATAATATTTTTCAAAGCACCAAATTGCATTATTCCATGCTCCTGCAGCTCAAATTTAAAATATTCAGAAGATATGAACGAAACAAAATAAAATAAGAAAATATATTAAAAGAGATAAATTTGCCCAAATTTTAGAAAATGAGTTTTAAATAATGTATTATAACATCCAAAAAATCTGGGTCCAAAAAAAATTCGCCGAGGGCCTAGTCTGGCTCTCGGGAAAGGTGATCTTTGTCGAGGGCCTCTCCCATAGCTCTTGACAAAGAATTTTTTTTTTTGAAAAGAAGATAAAAATCTTTGCGAAGAGGGCTATTTTTTTTGCTGAGAGCCAGACCTTCGGTGGCTGGCCCTCGGCAAAAAGAGCCTTTGCCGATTGTCTAAGATCCAGCCCTCGGCAAAGCTAGAAACCCTCGGCAAAAAATGTGTTTTCAGTAGTGTCTAACATCAGCTACACATTCTATTTTTATTCTTTCTCATTCTATACGCACTCTCCACCTCTCAACAATCCAAACCCCATGCAACCTCTCAAAGAACCTTTGTCCATCAAGAATTAGATCACAAGGCGACTAGGGAGATCAAGATCGATCTAGATTAGGCCAGCGGACATAGATCAACATCATGGATTCTACAACAGAAGAGGCTTCACCGTGTGTGGAGCCGGGATTCGACGGGCTGCCATATCCTGGGTTCTGGGAGCAGGTAACCTTGCGTTCCATGGCCATCGCGGTGGTGCTGGCAGCCATCTTCTCTTTGGTCACACTGCGGATCTACATGACCATTGGGGTGGTAGGAGCACTCAACATGCCCACAAACGTCCTAAGCTTCTTCTCCGTGAAGAGCCTCGTCTCCCTGCAGCGGCGCTATGACATTGCTTCAGCTCCCTTCACGCGCCAAGAGAATATCTTCCTCCAAACCTGTGTGATCACCTGTGTTAACAGTGCAATCTCAGGTAATGCTGAAAATAACTTCTCTCTACCTGTGTTTGTCGATCGTCAACAATTGTGTTAAGGTTATATAGGTGTCTGCTCTTCTTAATTTATCTGCATGCTCTGCGTGCAGCAATGTAACAATTATTGTAGGCATTCAAAATTGATTAAATTCTTGACTCTATTCTACATATAGGTGGCTTGCCAAATTACATTATTGCAATGAACGCTCAGGTGGCAAAATCTCTTAGAGATGATCCAGATAAATCAGACATTATTGATCGCATACCAACAGGAAAATACGCGCTATTCCTTTTCCTTACTGGTCTGGTCGCGATTACATTGATGCTACCATTGGCACAGGTAATTTATCTTTCATTTACCAAATACTGGACAGGTTTTAGATTCTCTAGATACATAACATTTATGCAACTAGCTTAACACCAAATCATCTTGTGCAACTTCGTACCGAAGACATAGCCATGCAGAATATCATTGAATGGTCTGCTAACATTGACTAAAAGATTCAGTGATCACTGAATTTCAAATTATAAATATGTTTGAACACCCAGCACATGGAATTTGTTGTGAGTCATGGTCTCCAAATAGTGTGTGAAAATGAGACATTAAGTGGGGCCAAATTAATTGAAGAGGAGAAAGAATGTCAGAGTGTTCAAACACTATAGTTGTTTTGTATCTATTGTCTTCGTGCCTCTATAAATAGGAGGTCACTCTCATACTTGAAAAAGACAACCAGAAAAGTGAAATAAAAAGAAGCAAGCTCCCTCTTCTTCCCCATCTATGTGTGTCCCAGTTCCTGTGTTGTGAATGAAATTTGTGAGCATCCGGTGAACGATATCTAACACGTTATCAGCACGAGTTCTACCGAGCTAAGAGTAAGAAGGTAGAAAATCGTTTCATTCAATGCTCACTCTTGTTCATGAACAAACCCACACAGAGCACAACACAATACTACCTTGGCCGTCATCCTGAAGATGCGGTGCGAACAGAATCGCTGCCGTCCCGAAGACATGCTTGCGGCATTCAGACCCACGCAAATACCGTCCCTGCAGGAGCATGAACGTCGTGGTTGCGATGCCGTGCGCCCGGCCACATCCGATGCCACCTGACGGAGGGGAGCCGCGTTCCCCTAGTCGGCCCGCCGAGCCGAGACCGCATCCCACGCGCACCTCGCTGTCCGGACACGAGCCGCCGGGGCCGCGCCGGCAGCATGGACGCGAACCGCCGTGACCGCTACCACGGGGAGGCCGCTATGCGCTCGGGCCGGGCTGCCGAGCAAGCCGCGCGCGGGGCCAGCCTCGCGCCACCGCAACCGCGAGCCAAGGCCGACCACCGGCGGGCTGGCCGCCGCCGCGAGCCAGGCCAGGCCGCGAGCGAGCCACGCAGGCCGCGCGTGTGCTTGCTGCAGGATGCCGGTTGGCCGTGCCGCCGCGGGTCAGCTGCTGGCGAGCCGCGCCGCCGCCTCGCGCCAGCCGCGGGCGAGCCGACCACTGCGCGCTGCAGGCCGCTGAGCCAGCCGCGTGCCTGACCGTCGTGCCCCAGCCACACACCGCTTGGGGCTGTGCCGCCTCAGGCCGCGTGCGGTTCGCGCTGCCACATACCAGAGAGGCCGCCCGCCATGGTCAGGGCCGGCTCTAGGGGGTGGGCAGACAGTGCGACGGCCGGAGGCCCATGGAGATGGAGGGCCCAGCAAGATATAGTTAATTAGTAGATATAATTTTCTATTTAGCAAATAACATTAGCATGGCCCATCTAAACCAGCCTGGCAGCCCATGTACATTTACGTAACCTTCTCCTGGTCAGTTCTCCTGATCGGCAGATCGGGATCGCTTCACCTTCAGTTTCTGTAGCCGCCGCCTGCTGCACGCCAGAAGTTCAGACTCCATCGCCAAAGTCCAAATGCCAAGTCGCCGATCGCCGTGCCGCCGACGTGCAGCAAGTCAGCAACTCAGCAACCGTCCGTAAGTAGCACACAACAGTCAACAGTATGATTAGATTTTTTTCTCAATTATTTTCTTATTTTAGGGTTATGAATTTCTAATTTAAAGTATTTATTTGAATATGATAGATGTTGCCTAAGAAGCATTTGAGAATCTTAAGAAATTTGAGAAAATATTTGGGTTCTTATTCAACT
>Ga0182004_10001319_pt1 | contig 17901 bp, 20 predicted proteins | sample Sormic07211540_1_FD_120479 | JGI IMG/M metagenome (GOLD analysis project Ga0182004, IMG submission 120479) | Endophyte microbial communities from Sorghum bicolor roots, Mead, Nebraska, USA - 072115-40_1 MetaG | ecosystem: Host-associated > Plants > Roots > Unclassified | place: USA: Nebraska...
AAAAAATCACACATGTAGATGATATGATGATACACAACCCTGTAAAATATCTTATCCAAACTCGAATTCATTTGTGAGATATAAAAATAACAAATTTCTAGCAAATTCTGTGGACACCTTTCTCGCTTGAAATTTGTTATTTTTATATCTCACAAACAAAGTTGAGTTTGGACAAGATATTTTACAATGTTGTGTATTATCAAATCATCTACATGTGCGATTTTTTTGATGAATTTAGACAACTTTTTTGCCATGGTTTGCATAGGTTTTCACGGAGGTTATGGTTTGCACTAGATATGTTCCCAAACTAAATTGCACAAATCTAGAAACAAAAATGTTAATTTGTGCGACTCATTTGCAAGGAGATGCTAGCTTACAAAAATAACTCGTCAAGGTGATTGTCTTCAGATCCAAACAAGTTAAGCAGCATGGCAGATTAAAGCAATTTTCAAGAAAGGGTTTAGTGGAGATAGTGAAATAAGGAGGCTATAAAGAACGAACTTTGTCAAGATAGTCAATATGCATAAATTATTTCTAGAACCATCAAATTTCATATTCTTGACATGCCGTAGATTATGGATAAAAGTAACCAGAGAAAAATGGAGATAGATAGCATCCAAGGTCCAACACAGTACCTCATGAGTTCGGGCAGTAGAAACAACAGAAATGACAGCATTACAAGTAGCACGCAAAATCCTGCAAAAGCTATTTAGTACAGCATGCGATGAAGTTCTCTCCATTCTCATAAGGTAGATACATGTAAATACAGTCTGAGCTAGAGTGTGCCCCTTGTGCCATGTTGCCTGATAAATAAAGCATTAAAATATGTGGTTTAGTGAAATTGAAAAGGTTGCACATATTACATGCAAGAGGACTTAAGTACCTCACATGAGAAAAGATGATCCATGACATCAATAGAGCGTTGAACATCAAGTGTCCTGTCCAAGCTAAGTGGGATTGGTGCAACACCATCTTCTATGGCCTCTTCAACGGAGTTGTATCGACTTCTCTCAATTCCAGAATCCATTTTTGGATCCATTATCTATCAGGACGGAGTACTACTGAGAACTAAAATCAAGCAATAGATTGGAACAATAAAACAACAAACCATTGAAGTGCCTCACTCAATGGACCTCACCAGTATGATGTTTGGCTTAGTCATTATGACATTAGCATTATGAACTAAAATGCCCTTTGAAGCATTCATTAATATTTTGAAAGGTTCCTTAAACATGTCTTCCCTTTTGATCCATACCACATTTTGAATTGCCTACTTACATGCATGCTTTGGATTTTGAAATAGTGAGCGAGTTCGCTCGCAGAGTATGTAATTAATGTTCTGTCTCATAGTTTTCAATGAAACTGACATCAGTGAGAAGAAAAAAAAACTGACCAAGCCAATCAAAATTTTTTAAAAAAAATTGCCTATCACATCAATGAGTGAATTGTCAAGAGATAGCTTTTCACAAGGATGCATGCATCCAGATCCTCAAGTGACCCAAAAAGTTGAGTGACAGTCAAGAAAAGCAACTCAGGTGACCGAGAAAATACTATGTCTACAAGGAAAAGATCAACCAATTGCTAAATCATAATAATAACTAAATGCACAAAATAGTTCAGTAAAACAAGAGCATCATGAGCCTTGATATCCACAATGCAGAATAGAAAGGAAAAAGGAGATGAAGCACAATCAAATAGCAGGGGATGTGGTGCAGGCTTACTTCCAATGCAGACATTGCAGCAAATAGACTAAAGTTTTCTCCATGTACAAGTTCCCCATCCTGGAGATCTACAAGCATGAACAGTCAGTAGGAGACAAAATAAAAGATAAGTTAGCTATTAGATCTGAGCATAGGCTCAACTCTCAGCTGTCTGTTTCTATCAGTACGGACAGAGTCTGAGATGCATCTAAATCCAGCATCAACATTTCCCATAGTGGACTTTGGCAACAAGCAGCCCTAGAAAACGACAAACCATCCCCACTTGAGATTGAACTAACTAATTAGTTTTGAAAAAAGAAGACTGCACTTCTACCAAATTGTAAAATATTTTAAAAAGTGCACAGATATATTTTCATGTGCAGCATTTTAACTTGATTACTTTCTCGAAATATGTTGTTCAAAGCGCCAATAATTTGTACATAAATGTTTGAATATAATAATTCTATATTTATAGAAAAGTCACTTCCCAAACAAACTTCACGAAAGCACCATGAGGCAAAGGATACATAATGGAAGATCAGAAATTTTGAGCTCAATTTGAGCCAGGGGGGTTTGCACAGGAGCCTTGCCACCCACAAACTTGGTCATTCCCTAAGTGATCGCATCTTATACTTCGCTTAGTTACAGAACTAATCCTCAAATAGTGCCTCCAGGCACATAAGCAGACAAGAGAGGAACATCAAGTTTGCTTCTCTTACTGCACATATACCAGTAGGCAGTAGCTCTGTTGCAACCCAGGCACCTCAATGACTAACCAATGCTAGTCAAAAGACCTTCCTAATTTGTAAAACAGATCCATTAAAATCCATACAGCCCTCCTAAAACCCTTAATCCATCCCTAAAAGGGAAGGTTGGTTACATGTTATCAATCATGAATTGAGAAAATCAGTAACTCTCGGGGCATGAAACTACATGTTCTCGATTCTCAGGTCTTTCAACGACACATCACTTACAGGTTACCTCAGAATGGGCAGGTGTTTGAATCTAGCGTTTAAAATGCAACGTAAAACAAACACCAAATCCTAGGACCTAGACAACGCATTCTACAGAATATCCCTATTGCCAGTACAGTTCTCCCACTGCAACGGCAACCCATTCATATTTACTATTGAATCAAACACAGTATGCGTGTTTTTTTCTCTACGGTTTAAAATTGACTGGGTACATCCCATATGCTGCTGACACCAAAATCTCCTGAAGCAACCAAGCATCTCGCATTGCTCGGTGCAAACCAAAACGAGAAACCGTCCACACCAGTATCCACATACACCGAGATCTACACGCACGATCCACCGCACAACAGAGCCTGCATGCAAGGCCTCCGAACAACAGAGACTAGCACGTTTCACATCAGCAAACAGCAAGGGGAAGGCTCTGCCTCGAGGTTTACCACAGCAAGCGGCGGCGAGGAGCGGCGAGACGTCAGCCCAGACGCCCTGGTCGCTGGACGAGGGTATGGAGGGGGGCGGCGGCACGGCGGCCGCAGAGGACGAGGATCTCGCCTCCATGGAAGAGAAGCGGGCGGCGGCGGAGATCTGGAGCCGCGTCCGAGGTCCGAGGGATAGGTCGCGTCCCTTTCGCGCTCCTTGGCCACGGCGGCGGCGTCGGCGGCGGAGGGGTTCGGGGGTGAGAGGTTTTTACTGGTTGCGTGGTAGTGAGGGGCAGCGAGACGAGGAAGCCGAGCCGCCGGCCGAGGACCGCAGGTCGGGTCGGATTGGTCGTGGAGCCTCCTCGTTCTGATATAGCAGTCTTCAAATCAAAATTAGGCCTTGTTTAGTTGTTAAAAGTTTTTGGATTTTGACACCGTATTATTTTTATTTATATTTAATAAATATTATTTAATTATAGACTAATTAGACTTAAAATTTGTCTCATAAATTATAGATAAATTGTGTAATTAGTTTTTGTTTCTATTTATGTTTAGTGTTTCATGTATGTGCTACAAAATTTGATGTGACGATGAATCTTGAAATTTTTTTTGAATTTTTGGGTGAACTAAACAAGGCCTTAGTAGAATTTCTATCAAAATGATACTTCGAGTACTGCAATGATAATGTGAGTACCAAATTACAAACGGACAATGCATTTTTTTTGTGCTCTAGCATGATTATCATATGGTTCATGCATTTTTTACAAAAATTATGGTTTCAGCTTATTTGTTTGAGCTTATCAGCCGAATCTATTAGTCATTCAATAATATTTTTTTCTCACAACAAATCAACCGACAAATATTTTCTAACATGACTTATCAACTAAACGAACAAGACGGACGAAACTACAGACTAACGATGATGTATTGGTATAGTACTACATAAAAGCTACATTCCACTCGAGTATTCTAGCAAATCTACAAATTGATGATGACATAAATGGTATAGTGCTACAGAAAAGTTACATCTCACTCGAGAGGAATACTCAGATTCTTTTTTTTTCTCTTCTTCTCAATCTCTGACGCATACTCTAGCAAGATTGGCATATGGTTCACGCTTTTTTTACAAGAATTATGGCCAAGTTATGTCAAGCACAAACAAGAATTTTTGTAAAGCTACAAATTGGCGATGACGTAATGGTATAGTGCTATAGAAAAGCTACATCTCACTTGAATGTTGGAGCACTTGATTCTTCTATCTTCTCTTCGTCTCCCTCTCTTCTTCTCCATCTTTGACATCTCCTATTGGCTTAGAAGATATTTTGGACAGCAGCAATGACGCCACCGCCGATGGAGCGAGCAGCGAAGGCAGCGCCTGAGCCAGATTAAGATAGAGGCAACCATGGTCATGACAGTGGCGTGAGAGGGGAAGAAGATCGTCGTGGGCACGATAGGGTCTCATTAGAGGCCCATGACAACAAAGCTCCAACAAAACAAGGTGTTAAGAAAAGAAATCTGAGTGTTATAGGACCAATACACTCGAGTGATCATAGACAGATTCTAGTACTATCGCATCTGTTACTTCACATCCCTTGTCGGCAAATTCAGCGGGAGAACTAAGGCCGTGTTTAGTTTCGGAAGGAAAAAATTTCACGTCACTGTAGCACTTTCGTTTGTTTATGGTAATTATTGTCCAACCATGGACTAACTAGGCTCAAAAAATTCATCTCGTAAATTCTAACCAAACTGTACAATTAATTTTTATTTTCGTCTATATTTAATACTTCATACATACGTCTAAAGATTTGATGATGGGGAATCTTAAAAAAAATTAAGTTTTGGGGTGGAAGTAAACAAGACCTAAGGGCAAGAAGAAATCAGTTGTTAGAGAAGGCTGCAGCTCCTAGCAAGACAAGGAAAAACATAGGCATCTAGACTCCAGAGAAATGGTTATTACAAACAGCTTCAAATACAGCATTGCAATACTGGATCGAGCCATCTCGGGCCTGAGCGTTTCTCTTCTTGCCCTTGCTCTTCTTCTTATAATTAGATTTGGCCAAAAGAAGGGCAGATTTGTTCACCACCTCTATGCCTTCACCTTTCTCTTCTTGCCCTTGCCCTTGCTCTTCTTCTTAGATTTGGCCTTGGTGGTTGCTTTGCTCTTGTAGTCAGGAGCTTTGTACTCTGGCACATCGCGAAGCCCCAGCTTTGACAGAACAAGACAGTACGAATCCCAGTCGGTTCTGCGCAAGTATTTCAGGTATTTCTTCCTCCTTTGGACCATCTCCTGAAGCCCCTTCCTAGAATGTTTATCCTGCATCATAACACGGTGCACGAATTACTTCTCTGAATCAAGATTAAACAGTTCCAAAAGCATTGCTGCCAGATGTTGCAGTGAAACAGCACACTAAATCATAAGGAGGACCTAGGATTTTGCATACCTTCTTGTGTAGAACAGCTGACAGATGCTTGATTTTCAGAGTCAGTTGGGCAACTGGAAACGAAATATGGACATATCAGTAACACGCATGATTCACATACAAAAGGCATTGAGCCACAAGGGCATACAAATATACAATGCTCGACATCTTTAAACGTACATCAGAGCGCTATCAGACCTCATGTAGAAAAATAAATAAATTAAAGAGATACAAGGGATTGACAAAGCAGAAAGGTGTGTACTGTTTAGTTCATATATAGCTACAGGTTTGTTTCAGATATAAGAATCAAATAACAACCAATAAAGGTAAACAAACACAGAATCGTGGACAGGGTTAAGTGTTTACTTCAAACTCAAGAAGAATAAAGTGAGTTTACTTTGAACTCGTGCAGAACCACAGTCACTCTCGGACATCTTGAACTCGTCCCTCACCCTTTGGAGCTCCAATTTCATCTTCTCTTCGGATGACATATGATCTGGACGGAAGTACTGAAGATAACAGCTTTGATCAGCAGTAGTAGATCACATCCTATCCTAAGACTGTAAATAAGCTAAGGAATTACTTTGATAAAAGGCCAATCTCACTCACCTTCTCTAACAACTCCTCCTGCGGAGGCCGATCCATGTAGTCCAGCTGGCCGCCAAGGTTCAGCAGTGAACTCATGTTTACCAGCGGAGCCGGTTTTCTTTGTTTCTGCAGGTTCTCAATGCCACTCCGGAGTTCGGAATACGGGTGCCTGGCAGTGGCACTGGCAAACCGGTACTCCTGCTTCTCCAACTCTGCCAGCTTGGCGATACGCCCCTGCAGCTCCGTGAGCGAGAACCACTCCTTGCCGTCTTTGCCCGCACCCACAGGCCGCAGCTCCCCTAGCCTCTTCCCAAGCTCTTCGTGGCTGTAGTGCCTCTTAAGCGCAATGGCAGAGCCCTTCTCTTCCTGCCCCGCACCCACAGCCTTCGAGTTCCTCTCTAGCTCCGGGCGGAAGGTGCTGCTCGGCAAAGGGGTCATTAAAGGCTTCGACGAACGGGGGGCCTTGAGGCTCCCTCGGACGGCATCGAGGCCGAGCACCCCCTGCCCGGCGTTGGGGCCCTGGGCGACGCTGGCATTCTTGAACAGGTCCGCGAACAAGGGGGACGCTCCGGGAGCGGAGGGTGACGAGGCGGCTCCTGGAGAGGAGGTGGAAGGCACGCCGCCGGTTGAGCGGAAGTTCAGGATCATCCGGCGGATGTCTTCAGGGGTCCGTTGCGAAGGAGGAGCTCCGCGCGAGGGGTTGGGGCGGGGCAGGTTCGTCGGGATCCGGGGCGGAGAGGGCGACGCGGGAGACGTGTGGAGACTATCTCTGATGTCCTGGAAGGCCGAGGACGCCGGGTTCCGCGGCGCGCCAGGGTTTGGGGAGGAAGAGGAGGATGGGGACTGGGCGGCTTCGGGGTCGTTCGCCGGAGGTGGGGGCGGACGGAACGGCGGGTAAGAGGACGAGGAGGAGAAGGCACGGGTGGCGGGGAGAACGGTTCTCCTCCGCGCGGTGATCCGTAGCAGCGCCATGGCGGCGGGCGGGTGGAGCTGGGCTGGGGGCTCCGCTTCTTCTTCATCCCGCTATAGGGTTTTGGTGAAGACGACGAGAGTGCCGACGAGCGGAGTGCAGGCACTGCTGGGCCGCTACGTCGTCGGCAGGAAACTGGGCTGAAGCCTGAAGCCTGAGCCTGCAGGCCTCGTGGCCCATCTCTTGAGACAGCCTTGATAGGGTGATGGTCTGACCGGCGGATGGCGGATCCGGGCCTTCGGGGTTAGCGAGCCACCACATGCGTGCACCAAAGCTGCTGCCTGCGTTCGTCAAAGCATGAAAGGCATATAAAACTTGTGCATATTCCGTGGATCTTTTTGCTCGTTGTGAGATCCGGATATACCGAGGAATGTATACCAGTAACACCAGTCACGCTAACATGTCCACGTCAGCAGAAGTACATCCTCCCTAGATTATATAAGAGCATAGAAAAAAAAAACACATTTGGTTTCTAATTACAACTTTATTTAGGACTATTTGGATCAGTCTAAAAACTCCATGGTTGAGCGACTCTGAAAACTTTTAGAGCACCTTTACACATGCTCCATCTCGAAATAAAATAAGGGGAACCTTCTTATGCATTTAGCTTTTCACTCCAAAATTTGGTGGAGTTGAGTTGTTTCGCAGGGAGTTAACTTCATGGAGCGAAAAAAAACATAAAGCGGAGGAGTTTGAGACAATGTTGTAGAGCCTATTTGGATCCTTGGAATTGATTCATTCTAATAATTACAATTTGATAATAGATTAATTAAGCTAATAAAATTGTATATGGAATATATTTGTACATTATTGTTAGCGATACAAGCAACACATTTTATAAAGACTTTTATATGTATGCCATTATAGAAGTTGGTAATTACCTATAAACTATTAAAAAATGAGCTCTCACATGTGCCATTGCAAACTCTTTTGCCATTCATGTCATTTCTGTCAGATTTAGCTTTAACGGTGCCAAATCGTGAGTGTGAAAAGTCAAAAATACCCTCAAGACTGAATATGTAATTAATTTTTTTGAGCATTTTAATAACCTCAAATGAAAAACTCAGAACTACAAAGTTGTAAATTTCGACAATATCTATCAGTTTTGTATAAAAATTATTTTAATTGAATTCCATACAAAAAATATATGATTTGATATGATTAATCTGTCTTAGGGAAAATATTTTTATACAAAATCAAATAAAAATTTTTTTATATAAATATTGTAGATCTCGACAAGATCTATGACTTTCTAGTTTAGAGTTTTTTCATTTGAGATCGTTAAGATGCTCAAAAAATAATTAGATATTTAGATATGAGGGTAGAATATCAAGCTTTAACTGAAATGACCTAATCCATTAAAGTACAGTAGATTCTAATTCCTCTCAAATAAAGAACCGACCCTTACTGAAAAATAGTTTAACCATCACGAGAGCCCGGCACGGCCAAACGGAAGTCTCCTGTCGTGGCATCCGACTTCATGAGTCATGATACGTGCGAGACTGGTACAGTCACAGCCAATTATGGCACTGCACAAATCGTATCAAAAACTACGTACATGTGTACATACTTTTTATTTACCATAATAACAGAATGTTTAATGCCTCTGATGATCGCATCTACTGAGCGCACCATTTTAATGCATCTCGAGATTCCAAGGTCACGTGCTCGCGGTGCCATTCAAGCCAAAGGTAAAACAGCCGCAGGCAGCAATCAGCCGATCACGCTTCGTAGCTGTCCTGCTTCTGTTTCTCGCGAGCATGCTCATTGCGCGGCGGGTGCGGAGCGCGGAAGCAGAGCCACCCGCGCGCGACCGGTAAAACGGCTCTGATTTCGCGGGACGACGCCGAGCTGAGGCCTTGTTTAGTTCACTCAAAAAAACCAAAAAGTTTTTAAGATTTTCTGTCACATCGAATCTTATGGCACATACATGAAATATTAAATATAAACGAAAATAAAAACTAATTATACAGTTTAGCTGTAAATCACGAGACAAATCTTTTAATCCTAGTTAATTTATAATTAGATAATATTTATCACAAACAAACGAAATTGTTACAATACCGAAAACTTTTCACTTTTTGGAACTAAACAAGTTGGTTTGGTTACCACTGTGTCACTTGCGGGTGCGCGCGTCGGCAGTATACTGTGCAGTAGACTAGTAGACTGTAGACGAGACGTGGAAACGACGAGCGAGATAAAAACGAGGCCTCGGGTGCCCTGTCTCCCCCCTTCTCCTCCATCTCCATGGAGGAGAGGGAGGGCTTCCTCCACGTGCTGCGAGCGCTGCGGGACGCCGCGCGGAGGGTGGAGGCCGGGGAGGTACGAGGGCCGGCGCTGCAGGCGCTCCTCGCGCTCGAGGCCGGCGCCGACGACCTCCTCGCCGGCGACCCCGATATCGTCTCCCTGCGCCGCCTGCTCTACCGGCTCAGAGCGCTGTCGTGCTCCCTCGACCTGTGCAGCGAGGGGGCAGCTGGCTCCGGCTCCCTGTCCCTTCGCGCGCGGTGCCGCCGGTGCGCCACGCAGAGGGCGGTCGCGCGCGTGGCTGGCGCCGTCGCCGGCGAGATCCAAGCGTGGGTCGACCGCGAGGCCATCGCGCGCCTCGTGGCCGCGCTGCGCGACGGAAGGGCGGACGCGGCGCGCGCGCTCCTCGCGGAGCTCGAGGCAAGGCTGGTGTTCTTGGGCGGGCGGTTCGACCCGCGGCTCCAGCGCGAGCTGCTTCGCCACGGCGTGTTCCCGGCGGTGGAGGCCGGGCTCGCGGACCCCGCCGTGGGCGACGGCTGCGCGGCCGCGGTGCTGGCGCTGGTGCGCTTCAACAAGGACGTGTTCGTCGGGCCCGTCCTCATGGGCCCCGCCGTCGGCGCGCTGGTTGAGTCCGCGTCCGCGTCCGGGTCCGGTTCCCCGGCGGCGCCGCTGCGTGCGCTCAACGGCCTGGTGGACGCCCTCCGGAGCCCGCTGGTGGACGAGCTCCACGCGCGCGGCGAGCTCCCGCGGCTCGTCGCGCTGCTGTGCGCGCCCGACACGCGCGCCCGCGTCCCTGCGCTCGGCTTCGCGCTCCGCGTCGGGTACTACGGCCGCAAGGAAGTTGTGGACGCGCTCCTCGCCGAGGGCCTCGTGAAGCGCCTCCTCTGCCTGCAGCGCTCCGACCTCGGCGGCTTGCTCGCGGACACGGACACGGACGAGGACGACGACGGCTGCCCAAAGGCGGCGAAGCCCGACGACGCCAAAGCCGGCGGGTCCTTCCTCCTGGCCTGCCTCCCCACGGTGTGGCGGCGTCGCGAGGGCGACGGCGACGCGGACATGGATACGGAAGAGGGGCCGTTCGTGAGCGCGGTGGCGCGGTTCGCGGTGCAGGTGGAGGTGGGCGTGGGGCTGAGCCCCCGGGAGAAGCGCGAGATGAAGCTGGAGATCCTGCGGCGAGTGCGGGAGGCGGCCGTGTCGCCGGCCGAGGAGGCCACCGTGCTCGCCGAGGTGCTCTGGGGCGCCACGCCGTAGCCCGTAGCGGTGGCGGCGGCGCGGGCTCCTGGCTTCACCGATGACCGTTGACCCGCGGGTCCACGTGCCGCGTACGCTGTTTGCTGGACTTGTGGTTGGTGTGCGCCTTTCCTCTTGTCCTTTTTCCCTAGTTTTTCCTTTTGTTTGTAGCATAATATAGTTTTTCTTTTTGTTTGTAGCATAATATAGCTTTTTCTTTAGTTAATCTTTCTGTGAATATTGTTAGATATAGATAGATCTCCCGGTGTAGATAGGACTTGGTATACGGGAGACGACTCCAATCCATGTACGCACATATATATGGATGATGTACAAGAGAGTCAAGATGTAACCATTTTTTATAGCCTGTGAAAAGAAGTGGTAGGAGGAAATGGTTCATGATGCAATGACAGTGGTAGATTCTATTCTTTGAGATTGAGATACAAGGAGCGGTTAAAGTTGGTGCAAAGTACTTATACCCGACTATAAAACAGAGCAATTTTGTTTCAACACTCTCTTCCTATAACATAACAAACTAACTAACAAACAAACGTTGATGTCTCGTCGGCACCGTGAGAAGAAAGTAAAGAAACCAGACGTTTGATTTTGATGGAGTAGAATGGTCGCGAGGAGTTGGATTGGAACAAGACGTGTGGCTAACCCGGCAGAGTTCAATTTCCATACGCCGAGGCCGACGTTGCTGCATTTGGCGCGTAGATGTGCCAGTTTCTAGAGCGTACCGGGGCCATGAGGTTCGTTTCCAGGCTTTGCCAAATGTCCGTGGGGGTGTCGGAGCCTAGCACCGTTGCTGCAGGTCCATATACTACATGGCATGGCATCGATCGCTTTCGCCCGCGCGTCTTGATCCAGATCCACAACTAGACGGAGAAGCAGGCAGGCAGGGAGCCAACAAAACCGAGCGGAGAGCGCAGCTGCTGCTCCACTGATGCACAGCACAGTGGCGGCAACGCATCGGCCGCCGGTTTGTGCGGGGAAAGAGACAAGGCAATTGCGATGGAGCAGACGGGTCGCGGTGGATCGGCGAACGCGACCTGACCGAGACCGACGATGGGGGCCGGGGGCGGGCGTCGCGCAGGCGCAGGTGTGAAGTGCGGAGGAGAAGAATGCACCTGAAAAAGGCCACCCAAATTGATCCGATTCTGGTGGCCCCTGTTAGGCATCAAGCGTTGCCTTTTGCCTTTCAAAAGGGCCGGGCTTCATCATTGTCAGGATGAGTCCCCGGTCCCTCGCACTCACGCTGCTCCTCTCCACTCGACTCCTCTCTGGACCTGAAATCCGATTTGAACATCCGATGGATGGATGGCTGGAGACAGAACGGCCGGACTCGTTCGTCCAATGACGGCGCAGGAACCTGGCACCGGCTCTGGTTTAATGTCCCTGACCTGCCGCCGCAATCGATACAGAAAGGCCAAGCAGTGCCAACCACTCATCAGAAAACGGCAGCACAGCATGAGGTCCTACTACACCTACTCTGCCAGTTTAGTAGTCGACGGGGTTCACGTTCACTTCAGTTTGTTGAATTCTTCAGTAAGCTTTCACTGAACTGAATGACATTCTGGTATCGAGTTCATTGCTCCCAGATAATGTGCATGTCTCAGGAGAATTCGTGAACATCAGATTCATCTGATCCATTTTGTTATCAACACCTGATCCAGTTTGAAGACCTGATGTAGCTGTACAAATAGAAGAAGGCATGTTTGGTTGCTGCCCAGGGCAACAAATTCAGGTCACAAGGCACTTGAAACCGAGGGCCTGGATTTCTACCTGGCCAGGCAAAGTTGCCTAGGCAACAAACCAAACAAGACCTAAAAGCGCTGTACAGATAGAAATTCAAGGCATGTTTGGTTCCTTAGGCACATTCAGTTCACCACCAAACTCATACACCAAAAAAAACATAGGGAGGTACAATTCTGATCAATCTGCAGACAAAAAGAAAAAGAAAAAAACTTCCACTCGAACAATCTGTCATCATATTATACACATCTTCCACTTACACGAACGGATCACGTCAGTTAGTATACACAATAAGGGTCTGACATCTCCATGCACAAAATTTGAGTGTATTTTACAAGCCACCACCACCAATTCCCCTTTCATGACGGGGGAAGCCAGAAACATGATATGAATGAATGTGTTCCTTTTTTTTTACAAAGTTAAAATGAAGCCAGCATCATCACACACGAGAACCTGTCAGTCAAACGAGCCTGCCCATAACTACCATGGGAGCACATGAACCGAAAGTTGTGGAATCCCAGTACCAACAGCTGATGAGAAAGACTGCATGAAGTTCCATTTTTCAGGTCACGCTGTTGGGAGAATGCCAAGTTCACAGTTGCAAGAATAGAATCCTAGCTAGACACAGCTTGATGGTTTCAGATAAGTTGGAGAGGTGTGGTTTCAGGTGATGGTATGAAGAAGGATGAAGTCAAGGAACTAGAGATCTGTGATATCACGCCTTGCTCCTGAGAGAGCCCATGAATGTCTCTGACAATGTCAAAGACAGCTTCTGGCTGAGCCAATTTCAGTGCATTTTCTGACATTTTTTTCAGTTCCTCTGAATCTGGACCAAACCAGCGGGCAACAAGGTTAGCAGTTTCCTTAGGGCTTTTCGAGAACACACCTGCACCATTGTCCACAACATAAGGGACGTTGCCAACTTCCTGTCATACGAAACATAAACGAATGTAAGATCACGTTGACACATTAAAATACACCTTTAATTCATATATATTGCATTCAATCAAAGTACAATTGTTTTTAGGATTATGCTTTAGTGTGCTTATGTGATAGAAAAGATATTTGCTAGTCCTGTTCAGCAGGAGTGAAGAACAGAGGGTCATGCCTTCCGTGAGATTATCCCTTTCCTAACAATCTAGATGTGGTATATTGCACAACAAAGCTTTCCAAGGAATGACCATAATGAAGTAGTTCCCCCTAGAAAAAGAACTAAAGGGGCGTTTCACAACAGCAAAACAAGGTACAGAATCCATACAATCTTGTAACAACATATGATCCAAACAAATCACACTGTGAGACCCTTTATTAAGGAGATCAGAAATGCAGAAAGACACACTTTCCGTGCAAATTGTGACAAAACTACATGAGTGGAGAATGATAGTAGGAACAAACCTGTCCAGGTATGAAGTCATTAAGGATTATAGGAAGACCCCTTATCAACGCTTCAGCAATGGTTCCCGGTCCAGCCTAAGAAACCACAGCAGAAGAGAAACAAAATTAGGAAAACCACAAAAAACTTTCGAAAGAAAGCAAACATGATAAGAATCAATAGTTGTGGAGGATATACCTTTGTTATAATGCAATCACAAGCTCCCATCCACTTCTCCATTTGGGTTTCAAATCCCCTAACCTGTTGGCAAAAGAAACCGACAATGAGTGAAGAACACTACAGCCATCTGGGCTATGGACCAATAAGTTTGAATCCTTTAGAAAATAATTAAAACAGCACGGTTCTAGATTATACCTTTACTGGTATTTTCCATTCAAGTGCCTGCAGTGAGGAGCTTAGCGTTTTGTTCCGGCCACAAATGACAATAAGCTGCCCAATTGGTTTTCCAAGCTCTTTGTCAAACAATGATTCTCCTAGAGCTCTGGCAGTCTTCTTGACAGGACCCATGCCCTCTCCACCTCCCATGAGCAGCACTGCAGGAAGCTCAGGATCCAATTCAAGCTCCCTCCTCAAATCATCCTGATATAAGTGGTTTCATACAAAAAAAAAAAAACTTAAGTTCCAAAAAAAATGATGACAACAGAATAGCATTTCAGACAATTCAATGCACAGACAAATATTCATCTGTTTTTTTTGAAACTTGAACGGTAACGCTTTTAGGAATACAGCATATTCATTGAACACAACAGGTCAAAACCTTGAAAAGTGAACATCTCAGCATTTTGGAAGACCATGTATGATTTATTGAACTAAACTTAGCAGGAATAGAAACATTATAATTAGTGTGAACTAAATACCTTAACAAGAACTGCACGGCAGAATGATGGTCGAATTGGAAGACCGAACACGCGAATTTGAGAAGGTTGTAGATCATCCAGTGCTGCCCGCTTGGCAACTTCTTCTGAGGGGCAGTAACATCTGTTCACATCAGCATGGAACCTGCGTTTTTTTTCTAATTGTGAGATCAAGTCAACAAATTGGTTTACTATATGTTTTCCTTATCATTAACTGAACATACCATGTAGGGTGGCATGTGTTGAGGTCCGTGATCACAGTTACAAAGACTACTCTGTTCTGTAGGCCTTGCCATTTGAGAACCCACAGAGGAATGTGTTGCATGAGAGGATGGACGCTAATTATGATGTCTGGCTTGTATTTCTTCAGTCCAGCCTCCACCTTCCTTCATCCATAAACAACAAGGCATTCAGAAAGAAAACAATAAGCAACAGATCACGCAGCAGATAAGATGTGGATCATGGTCATGGTATATAAAAAACAATGAAACAATTATATAAAAGGAAATACTGCAATTCTGAAAGGACATACTGTATGTAAGATAAATGCTGCACAAGGAATGGCAGCACCGCAATGCACTACAGATTTACAGTTCCCCCAACCCGTGTTAAGATAAATGTTGCACTAGGAATGGCAGCACCGCAATGAACTACAGATTTACAGTGCCCCAAAGTCCCCAAGAACCCATCTGGATCTGGTGCCAGAGTGGCCATTTTGGTGGCTTCAGGCACATGGCAGTGGAACCAATTAGTTTGTTGAGATTCTTTATCATCATGCTCCTGTCCTACACCCTGGCAGTGGCAACCCATACCAACAAGTGGCTAAACATAGTGTATCTCCCACCTCAGTAGCAGTTTATTTGAAATTGCATTTCAGTTGCAACAAATTTATATGATGCATAACAGTGATTTCAGCATGGATATTTTAGTATCCGTAGACAAGGTCCAACCTCACAATTTGATAACTGTACTCAAGAGAATTGGCTGGGGGTCTATACAATTATTAGTGCAGAATCACGCGTTTAGATCCGACATTATAATAAAAGGCGTATGCGATAATGACAAAACTTCTGGGCCATCCGAAAAATCGGGCGATTAGGTGAGCAATGTGCAGTATGCCACCAAACATGGATACAAAGCCACAATTGACTGTGTTGTTTATTTACAATCCCGATGCCGAGGATGAAACAAGGGAAACGTTCCAAGGACAAATCGACCTCCCAGAACCAAAAGCGCTGGAGGGGATACGTGTATCTTACTTGGCATAGAATGAGGCGAGTGCGGCGAGGTAGAAGTTATGGACCCATCTCGGCGAGGTGCTGTGGAAGGCCACCTTCCAGAGCTGCACGTGCTTCACCATGAACTTGTACGAGCTCTCCATGTTGTTGAGCGGCCACCCGGCGTGATCCTTGCACAGATCCTTGACGAAGACCTGGCAGGCATGCCCAAAACGATTGATGATTATTACGAAATCCGTCGGTGCATGCGAGCGGACAGCTGACGAGAGACCGTGGTGCAGGAGGACAGCGCACCCACCCGGTACTCATCGCCGAACTCGATCCGGAAGGCGTCCTTGATGGCCTCGGCGGAGGCGCGGTGTCCGCCGCCGGTGTCGCTCATGAGGATGAGGACGTTCTTGGCGCGGTTGGCCCCAAGCTGGACGAGCTCGACGGTGCCCTCCTCCTCCTCCCAGAAGGGCTCGTCGTCGTCGTCGGGCCCGCAGAACGAGGAGACGGAGGTGGATGCGGAGGCGTCCCCGCGGGCCCGGCCCGCGGAGGAGAGCTCGCCGCCGGCGTAGGTGAGGCTCTTGCGCAGCTTCCTCCTGGCCCTCTGCTGGTGGTGGTACGCCGCCACGGTCTCCAGCACCGTCTCCCGGATCGACCGCCCCCGTGGCGACGCCATGGACGCCGCCATCGCGGTCGCGGAGCGGAGGAGCCGAGGCGCGCGCGGGGGGAGGGGAAGCGCCGGATGTGTGGGAGGAGAGGAGAGGCGGGGCGGGGCGGGGCCGGGAGGGGAGGGGAGGGAGGCGAGTGGGCAGGAGAGAGAAGGGGAAGTTTAAAATTGGGGATCGGGAGAGCGGCGGAGGGTGCGCGGGGGGCTCCGAGCTGAGCTGGCACGACCGGGGACGGGGGAGGAAGACAACTGGAATTGAAAGGCGGGGGATGGTGGTGGTTGTTGTCGCGTGTTTTATGCGTGCTCGGATGCTCGCCTCGCCTGCGTTGTTGTTTGCTTGCTTTCTGGTGATGGACCGGGTTCGCCTGTTCCATGTTGCCCTTGATGATTGCAGGAACTCGAGGGGTTTCAGTGAAAAAAAAAAAAGATGCTGACGATCAGCCAAGACCAAAGAGCTCCTACTCGTGTACGAGTACGTATGTGCTTGGAAAACGTAATCGTCGGGGGGCACCCTATCTGCTTGGAGAAAAATACCAGCTCTACGGCAATCGTTATACATCAGGTACAGCACGAGAATTCAATTCCCTGGGCAGCAACGAACGATGGATCCACGCAACGCTACCGCGTGTGCGCCACTACCGCCGCTTGCTCCCCTCTCTTTGCTGCGTTTCCTTTCCTTCGGATAAACGGACCCGTCGTCTGTCTCATCTCCCTTTCAAGACATCAATTCCTGAAAGGGAAAACATACGGAGAACCGATGCCGCTCCCGTCCGTGCTACTGCTACAGCACCGTCATCTCCAGCCAATGGCTGCCTCGTCCTCGTCCAACGCCCAACGGTATGGGAGGCGCAGGAAATATCAGGGCCTCAGGTGCGAATACTAGCGTCTGTGAGGGTGGCCGCGCAAAAGCGGGCGGACCGAATCATTGGCATCGGTGGAAAAGATCCGGCGCGACAGGAACGTGGGGGTGCGGCAGTGCCCACGGATGGCTCCGCTGTCGCCGCACCCAGATTCCGGAATAATTCTATTATTCCCCCTCGGCAGCCGCTCGCGTCGCGTCCTCCCATCCCCACCGCGAACGAATCCGCCTGGTCCGTGGCCCGTGGCCGCTCGTGCTCGGCACCGAGCGCTTGGTCGCTACGCTACGCTACAGCCGTCACGGGTTTCCTCGGACGCGGGTGCGCGCGGGGGCTATTTTTGGCGTGTGGTCACGCCGTTTTCTGGCGGAGACACGGAAACAGCGCGCGGCGTGGGCGTGTCGTACTGCCACCCTACGTCGTCGTGGGTGCCAAGCAAGGAAAACGGGTTGAGTTGAGTCGGGTCTAAGTCTTGCCGGATATAGGCCATGTTTGGATGCATGGGTTAGAGTTAGATTTAGCTATTTGGGACTCAAATAGCCCTAAAGTATCCAAACATGAGGGTTAGATTGGGGTTATTTACATCTAACCCACCCCAAAAAACTAT
>Ga0182004_10001320_pt1 | contig 17899 bp, 12 predicted proteins | sample Sormic07211540_1_FD_120479 | JGI IMG/M metagenome (GOLD analysis project Ga0182004, IMG submission 120479) | Endophyte microbial communities from Sorghum bicolor roots, Mead, Nebraska, USA - 072115-40_1 MetaG | ecosystem: Host-associated > Plants > Roots > Unclassified | place: USA: Nebraska...
CTGCTTACGGGATATCACCCACGACTACGCACGTACCCGTGGAGACCGGTTCCACCTCCGTGATATCACCCACGACTCATCGTGGGCACGAGTTTACTTGGGGCAAGAGTTTCCTCTCCCCCCGACTTGTATAAATACCCGTGATCAATGAATAAACAGATACCCGGAGTTCATTCTATTCCTCTCTGTTCTCGTACTCTTGCATTCTACTCGCAACATGTTTACGTGGGAGTATTGTTGTGGCCGCTGCCCGCTGTTTAGTGGAAGGAGATGGAGAAATTAAAGAAGCGATTTTGGCGTCGGAAGATTGGCGCTGTCGTCGATTCCACCTTCCCATCGCATCAAATCGACAGAAGAGTCGACCGAATCGAGAGAGGAGGAGGCATCGAATGAGAGCTTCTCGTACAATCCTGCTTCAGCCGGCGATTTCACTTTAAAATTGGAACACACATCCATTCTCGCAATGCAAGACTCTATCACAAATTGGAACACACATCCACCTATGACCTCTGCTACCGTTACCGTGCGTAGTTACATACGCGCACGAGACTGGCAAGCAATGCAAGACTCTATCACAGTTACATACGCGCACGAGGCGGGCAAGCAGTCACGCACACGAGACAAGCGGGGCGCAGAGCCTCGTGCGCGTTTGGTAGGTGCCCACCACCGGCGGCATAGGCTAGAGCTATAGGCCGCGCGCGTGGCGAAGCGGAGCACAAGGCGAGCACGCATGGCGAGCGCCTTGGCCGCTGCCAGCACGTATTGCAAGCATCGCGTCGTCCGTGTCCATGGCGAGTCGCGTGCTCCCACGTCCCGAGACTACGCACGTACGGTAGCAGGTCGTAGGTGTCCGATCCGCCGCCGTCGAAGCAGGCTGTAGCTAGCAGAGCACATGTGCGGCGTGTTTTAGCGCACGCACACCGGCACACGTACTGCCTAGATGAAACGACCTGAATTCGCACGGGCGCAGGCACGTGATTGCTTAGTTTTGGGCCTGTACGTGATTGCTTAGTTTTTGACTTAACTAACACTTAGCCCATACGTGATTGCATTGTTTTGGGCCTGTACGTTTGATTGAGTTAGCTGCGTAATTTGGCGAGAGGTGGCTGCCTCTGTGCCGACTCTATTCCAGACGTGGACACTGCTCGTCGATTAGGCACGTAGCGAGAGGTACACGACGATAACACTGCACGTGGGGTGTCCGACACGGAGCGAGGTCAGTCGAGTCTGTCTATCTAGCAACCATATAGCAACCATATGTTTCATACACTTTTGAACACATAAATTTTTTTACCATAGAATAAAGATTCAACGGCCTTCATCTTTCTTCTACCTCCAGCCTCTAGCCTTCTTCTACCTCCAGACAATCACAAACCACATATTAAAAATCACATAATACAATTTTTTCTATGGAAGGAGAAATCACAAATCACGGAAGAGGAAGAGGAGGAGGAGGCCTACTATAGCCGGATCCGCTGCCGCCAGCGGCGAAACCGCCGCCACCGCTGCTACCATGGCTGGTGTCGGCGGGGGCGGGCGCTAGGAGGCGCGTCGAGCACGGGTGCTGGGAGGCGCGTCGGGCATGGACGTTGGGTGCTCGCCGGCATCGGGGCAGGGAGGAATGAAGCCGCGTCAGGAGGGAGGCGGCGGTCGGGAAGGAGGGAGGGAGGTAGGCATGTCTGAAAAAGGAGGGACGGAGGGAGAAATTGGATGCGGGTCCCAAAGTCATAGACACAGAAAAAACCATGTATTTTTTGTTAGTAAAAACATGGGTGTTGTATAGCATTAGTTTTGTTGAGTAGCATATATATGGACCGAGACGATTGTTTTGATTAGTATAAGACGATGACTAATAAGCGTCGACGGATGGAGTGGCGGATATAAGCCTAGGCTAATATAGCCATAGCTCTAGGTGTGTGAAAGAACCGCTAGAGTAATCTCTTTGTTTTTTTCCAGCTAAATCAATGTATTAGTATTATTTTTATCATTAGCATATGATCCGATGTTGGAGGTTTAAAGTATTGAACATCGTCACTTGCCGGATGTACGTGTGCGCACGGCCTTGGCTGGCCGCTGGTGAGGTGAGGGCCGTCGCCGCCAGTCCGGCGGTTGTATAGGGAGCAAGCTTAGGAGTGTGGCACGCAAAGTTTGAGCAATATCGAAAGGCAAAACGTGATATCATGTAGACGACCGTGCCGATCGAGCAGGTGCATGTAGCTAGCAGTCCTCCTAACTCCTAACAGCCAGTACACGTTTCACTACTAATCACTAGCTAGCCGACGACGGAAGATAGATCTCTCGGCTTGGAGACATGCACGCACGCACGGAGGAGGAGAAGAGGACGACGTGCTGGTAGTACAAGCCGGTACGTTTTTGCTTCCTGGCGATTACGACTGCGGCCGGGTCTCTGGTCCGCGCGCGACGACCGCGTTAAATTTGCACGTCGTCCGTGTACGGTTCGGGCGCGCGCAGGTGGTGTGGCCGTGTGGCCGTCGGCGGGGCCGTCGCCCGTCGCCCCAACCACCGCCGCCCGCCGTCGCTTCGCTTCGACGACCGCATTCAGTGGCGCGCGCGGGGGCCGGCGCGTGGCAGCCATCCCTTCGCCTCGACGGCATTCTTCGATCCGCCATTGTTATGATATCCATCGTCGTGCGCGTCCCTCTCGCTCCGAAGGCGACAACTCGCTCGTCGTATAATAATACTCCCGCGGCCATGTATGCGGTCGTCGCATCCGGCATCGATCGTATGGATGGATGGACACGACCACACTGATCTCCCTGCCATGTGTGTCCATATGCAGACCGCGCCGCGCGGCACAAATGCTCGCCGCAGAATAGTGATACACTGCCAACTGCCATGCCCTTAGCCTTAGCCCCATACCGATACCATTCACTCCTGCTTCAATGTGCTCCTCCTATATAATTATTAGTATGTGTTAGTATGACGTCCTCAATAACAACTTGCAAGTACTAGCTAGCTAGATGAGGCTTAAAAATAAAAATAAAAAAATATTATAGTGGAAGATTATGTGAGTTTTGAGTAAGTTGTTTATGAAATATTGTGCTAGACTAGCTATTTAAAAATCGTTAACTATTAAATTTTTTTAATAACTAATAAATTTTTTTTTAGACAAGCTATTTAAAAACTATTGCGAATGACCGTAGGAAGTCAGCAGTGAGAGAACTACGCTCAGCAGGCCAAATGAATGCTGTAGCTTTCGGTCAGACAGTGTTCAACATAATGGCAGATAGGGATGGGAATAGACCGGATCGATTCTACTCATAAAAATAAGGTTACTACAGGTCACAGAAACCGAGCTTAATAAAGTTTAGAATACACCGATAGAATTGAAACCTATTGGCCTAGTTAATAACATGGATCGGTCCAATCACCATACATGTAACAATCTTGCTTTAAATAAGGGTTTGTTTGGCACTACTCAACTTTCCTAGTAAAGCTGAGCAACTTTATATGTATATGAAGTTAAGCTATTCTATTTTGAGAAAAGTGTTTGGTAAAAATTGCTTCACCAACAACTTTATGCATAGATGAGAGAAAAAAAATTAGGGAGAGAGCTGTAATATATAAGCTACTTTTTTCAGTTTCATCTCAACTTATATCTTTGTGAGAAGAGAAAAAAAACAGCTTTACTCATGAAGCTGTTTTAGAAATATATACATGAGGATTAGGTTGATTTCACCAAAATTTATGAAATAAACTCATAAAATACGGGATGACTCTACGAACTAAACACACCATTAATTTGCATTCTTAGTCGACAGTACTAGCCTACTAGTACGTGCTAGGAGGAATGCAATGTATTCATATATCGTATAAAAAGGCGGCTACAAGCCAACAAAAGGAGTATATGACGACGATCGTCGACGATTCAAATGGGACTGGAAACTGCAGTTTGATGAACGAAAGCTGACTGACGCTGCAGCTCGTGTGGCGACTTGCGACGACCCCTTTTATGGCGGTGTGGATGTGGACACATACGAATTTTTTTTTCTGTGGAGGACGTGATCTCATTAATCATTGCTACTATGGAATCAATTTTCAGTCGCGGTCCAAGTCCATATCGATTTAAAGAGAAGATTTCTCCAACTACTTCTTTTCATGTATAACTATAGGAATCCATTACTCCCTCTATTTCAAATTATAATATATTTTGATGTTTTTTACATAGTACATATCTATCCATTATCTAAAAATCTAAAAAAGTTAAAATATCTTATAATTTGGAAATTAAATGGATACTATGGAAATAAAAAATTGATTTTTAAAAAGAACTTTCTCTAATCTAAAAGAAATAAAAAATTAAAATTGCCTTGATAAATACAAAAAAAATGCCCGCGAGTGCCACACTACTACACTAGGAAAGTTGACACTAAAGGACGCTAATTGTAACTAAAGAATGATACTGGTCCTGTTCGCCTGCTGATCCCAGTGCTCGTCAGCAGCCATCATATAGTATTTTACGCTAACAAAGGCCACAGCGGCAGCCGAGGTAGCGCTGCCTTGAAGTGCAGCCGAATGGAGCCACTGGTGAATCTGGTTATAAATATTTGAGCTTCTCAATGATTTTGAATTGAATGAAAAAGGTTTGAACTATAAAATTTAGATTAAGTCGAAACTACAGGTTTGGTTTATAACATCTTTTCATTCACTACTAGAAATCCAACTTACGTGCCAACCGAGAAGTACAATAGCCAACGGGCAGTTGGGAAGATTATAAATGGCCAACGATTAAGGTTTTAGCTATGGTTAGAAGTTTAACCGTACCGTCAGTCATTGTATCAAATACACAACGATACATAATATTAATGACCGTTAGGTATTGACCAGTCATAAAGATCGTAAAAAAATCAGTGCTCAAATAAAAATTGAAATGCTCTATAGTATTTTGTAACAAATTTGTTCATTAAACAGTTACTCATTGTGTTATTTAAGGCTTTGTGTATTTCGAAATTTCATGGCCGAGATTTTTTAGAGTTGAGGTTTGTCTTTGGATAAATCATATAGAGATTTAAAGAAGGGAGTATAGATCCTTACTACTTGTACTTTAGGTAAATCTACCATATTGATAGTGCATTGTTCTTCTACCAAGAGTGGCCGACAAGAACTTACTGACGCTATACACTTGGCTATTATCTTGCCAAAGGTGTAGGACAATGCCCAACGGTTTAAAAATTGTTGGCCATTCTCAGGGCACTCTAAATTTTAAAAATTACATGTAGTTTCTATAGCTATTAACTTTTATAGACACCATATCGTTGGCCATTCTTACTCTCAATAACTTTTTATCCAATCACATTCATTCTCTCTGTATTCTCAACCAATCATATCACTTCATGCCGTGGATCTCGTGTAGACATGATTTCTAACTTAGACCCAGTTTCTATGATTTTTGCTCACTCTCTTCAATAACTACCTTGTCACATCAACAAAATGCTTAGGTGACACTACAATTAATGTCTATAGAAACTATGATTGTTTCTGCATTGGGAGTGCCTTTACAATCCTAATAATGATTAGAGATAGTTTGGAAAATTCAAAATATAATTTTTAAAACATAATTCCAGGACCTTAATGATTTCAAATAAAAAAATTCCAACGCCCTTACAACTTTTACATAAAATTCATCTTGACCTAACTTATTTAGAAAAGTAACATTTGTTTTTGTGCTACACCTATGTTTAGAGGCTGGTTATTATATTGCTAACTGCCTTTAGAAAATTTTATTTTTTGGAGGTGAATATTGGAAACACTGGCCACCTTTAGAAATAGGTTTCTAGAGGTGCTTTCAACCATCTCTAAAAATAAAGGACATTTGTAAAAGGTGTCTAGAAGCATCAAACCCTTTAGATTTCTAGAGACGAACTACTCTGAAATTATTTTCGGATATGGTTAAAAAAAATCATTTCTACAATGTATAAGATTGGCCGACTGAAGTGATGCATGTAGAAGACGCGCACTGCAATCACTCAACGTCTAAGTCTCCTAGCTATTTATGGAGGTCAAATAAACATGATTGCCTGGCGTAGTGGCGTGAGAGACAAACCAGCTGGGTTTGTACTCCAGGTTCATTTGAGGCACATGCAATTTCTTCCAGGGTTTGAACCAAACTAGTGCAGCTCTATACAGGCATGTCATGAGAACTCATTACCTACACTCCGTACTTACGTAGTACTCCTACTAGTTTTTGCGTATTTTCGTGCATTGTACTGCCTGTCCCGGCTGTCTGTGGTGGAATTAAGCAGAGCCTCACATCGATCACAACTGGTCCTTGTTGAATAGCGGACAGATAGTTATTATTGTTTAGTTGGTAAAAGTTTTAGATTTAGCTACTGTAGCACTTTTGCTTGTATTTGATAATTATTGTTTATTATGGACTAACGAGATTCAAAAGATTTGTCTCGTAAATTATAAGCAAACTGTATAATTAGTTATTTTTTATTTATATTCAATGTTTTATGTATGTATTTAAAGATTTGATGTAATGAAGAATTTTAAAAAAATAGAATTTTTTTTAGGATTTAAGGCCATAGACGGTGTACCGCTGCCACGGGTGAACTGAAGGGTCTTTGGGTCAGCTGGCTCTAATTTCCGATCATGTTTTATGTGTTCAATCGTCATGACCATGCTCTATATCACTATTCCAAGACGATACGTCTCAACTATCGGAAGGAAAGGAACGTGCGTACATTTGTATAAAAAAAATACATGTAGATGCTCCGACATTGTGTAAGGCCTTGTTTAGTTCGTAAAATTTTTGGTTTTTAGCTACTGTAGTATTTTCGTTTTAATTTTACAAATATTATCCAATCACAGAGTAACTATGCTTAAAAGATTCACCTCACAAATTACAGATAAACTGTGCAGTTAGTTTTTATTTTCATCTATATTTAATGTTCCATGCATGTGACCAAAGATTCAATGTGACGGAAAATCTTAAATTTTTTTGCCAACTAAACAAGGCCTAATAACTATGCTCGATATGACCTAGTAGAGGCTACTATCTTGTTTAGAGCAAGGTTAATAATATAACATTTGGTTGGCTGAGCTTACCTACATACCAACCCACTCATTTAGGCCATGTTTAGATCTCTTTAGTTTTTTTTGCCAGTTTTTAAGATTTTAGTTTTTAAAAGCTACTCAGTCCATATCAAATTATAAGTCATTTCAAGAATCTTGGAGAATCAAATCATCTAAAGTTTGACTAAATTTATGTAATAAGATAATAATATTTATAGTGTCAACTTAGTATCATTACATTCTTCATTAATTATATTTTCATAGTATACCTATTTGATGTTATAAATCGTTTTAATTATCTCTATAATTTTGATCAAAGTTGAGATGCTTTGACTCTCCAACATTCTTGGAATGACTTATAGGTCTTGTTTACTTCAAAAAATTTTGCAAAATAGGAACAATACCATTTTCGTTTGTATTTGACAAATATTGTGCAATCATGGACTAACTAGACTCAAAAAAATCGTCTCATAAATTACAGGTAAATTGTGTAATTAGTTATTTCTTTTATTAGTACTTCATACATGTGCAGCAAGATTCAATGTGATGAGGAATATGAAAAATTTTGTAAAATATTTTAGAAACTAAACAAGACCATAATTTAGGATGGGGGAGTATATGAGATCCAAACAAGCTAGTTTTTGTACTTTAACTCTAAAATTTAAAGGAGGAAATCCAAAGAAGTTCTTGGTGGCGGCACTCGACTAGCCCGTTGGTACCTACCTCGCTAGGACGTGTGGAGAGGGCATTGGCCATTCAGGTCACGTAACGTGCGTACGTGACAGAACTAGCAACAGAAGTGCACTATATATGGTAGCAGAAACGAAGTTAGAAACGGGCTGGAAAGTGGACACCATCTAGGCGTGCATACCTGTCCGCCTGTCCAGAGTCCAGACAACCCAAACCATCCAACTGTAGCCGCAGCGGCCCGGGCCCCGGGCCGGCTCGAGAGCAGAGCAGCAACAGCCAGCCAGCCGAGGAGGGAGGGAGAGAGGCCAGGCACGGCTGGGGCCCAACGAACCATGGTGGGCCCAGCCTGTCAACGAGTCCGCTGAGCTCAGGGTAGCGGCGGCGAAGCTATATGAGAGCGCCCGGCTCGAGATCGATCCCTCCTCCCAAATCAAATCCCCAAACCCCCCCGGGCCACTGCTTCTGCTCCTCCTCCTCCTCCTCCGCCGCCGCGCGGTCGAGCGCCGACGAGCGAGCCCGCCCGCCCTATGGCCATGGAGGTCCGCCGCAGGGTTCCGCCGCCGCACGGGAGCACCGCCCCGCGGCGCCAGCCGGCGGCCGGGGCCGGCGAGGGGGAGCGGGTGCGTGTGCAGGCGGGGGACGCGCTGCCGCTGCCGATCCGGCACACGAACCTCATCTTCTCGGCGCTGTTCGCCGCGTCGCTGGTGTACCTGATGCGGCGGTGGCGGGAGAAGATCCGCGCCTCCACGCCGCTCCACGTCGTCTCCCTCGCCGAGATCTTCGCCATCTGCGGCCTCGTCGCGTCGCTCATCTACCTCCTCAGCTTCTTCGGGATCGCCTTCGTGCAGTCCGTCGTCTCCAACAGCGACGACGAGGAGGACTTCATCATCGACTCCCGCCACAAGCAGGCGCGGGCGCCGCTGCCGCCGCCCGCGCCGGCGCCGGCCCCGTGCTCCCTGCTGGGGAGCCCCGCCGCCGCCCCCGAGAAAATGCCGGAGGAGGACGAGGAGATCGTGGCCGCGGTTGTGTCAGGGAAGATCCCGTCCTACGTGCTCGAGACTAGGCTGGGAGATTGCCGCCGGGCCGCCGGGATCAGGCGGGAGGCGCTGCGCCGGATCACCGGGAGGGACATGGACGGGCTCCCGCTCGACGGCTTCGACTACGCGTCCATCCTCGGCCAGTGCTGCGAGCTGCCGGTGGGGTACGTCCAGCTTCCCGTGGGCGTTGCCGGCCCGCTCCTGCTCGACGGCCGCCGCCTCTACGTACCAATGGCCACCACCGAGGGCTGCCTCGTCGCCAGCACGAACCGCGGGTGCAAGGCCATTGCCGAGTCCGGTGGCGCCTCCAGTGTCGTGCTCAAGGACGGGATGACGCGAGCCCCGGCCGTCCGGTTCCCGTCTGCACGCCGCGCCGCCGAGCTCAAGGCCTTCTTGGAGGACCCAGCGAACTTTGACACCCTGGCTGTGGTGTTTAACAGGTAAGGACGCTAGATTCCAAATCAACGTCATATCGTCCCTTTCGCTTTCGACCCATGCTCCACGCGCTCAACGATTACCATTAGGCTAGGGGGTGCTCTTGTGCTTGGCGACACGTCTCTGTGCATCCATCCCGATCAAAGCAACAGTTGCCATCCGACAATTTTTGGACCCATAAATTGCCTGTCCTGTTGCCCTGTTTTTGAACTTGAGGATTTAGACTGATCATGTGACCAACCTGTTTTGGGAAATATTTGTGCAGATCGAGCAGATTTGGAAGGCTGCAGGGAGTGAAGTGTGCGATTGCAGGGAGGAACCTGTACATGAGGTTTAGCTGCAGCACAGGGGATGCCATGGGGATGAACATGGTCTCCAAAGGTGTACAGAACGTGCTGGACTACCTCCAGGCTGACTTCCCTGATATGGATGTCATCAGCATATCAGGTTTTCCCATGTTATAAATTCTTAAGCTCTGTTTGTGAATTTGAAGTTCTTTATTGTGCATCTGGTTGTTTCTGTTTGAGATAAGCACATTCGAATTCAGGAACCAGGTAGAAAAAAAATCTTACTGATTATACTTCCTTTGATTCAAAATATGAGTCCATTCAGGCATCGACACTGTCTCTAATACAACACTATGATTATTGACTAGCAATATGTATGAAATACAATATCTTAAATGGAAATAAATATAGTTTATGATGAAAATTATTGTTCATAATCTGTATAGTATGCTAATCTTATGTTGGAAATCTATAAAGAATCTTAAATATTGATAGTACAAAGGTAAAAAAAAGGTTTGACTTGGAGCAAACATAGATGGACTTATATTTATGAAAGCCATTTTTCTAACTCAGATAGACTGGGAACAATCTAGGCATGATCCCAGTAGCTGATGTTGACAGTTGACTTCAGCTGCGCCTTTCTGTCTGGTTCGTCCACCTGTATGCAATGAACATTTGAAGTACTAGTACTTATATGGATAATTCACCCAGAATAAGTATATATTTTGTCGTTTTTTTGGGTGCAATCTTTATTAGAACCCAAAAAATTATCTCTTGCCATGTATCTTTGATGCCTTGTGTTTACCTAACTAATATAATCTGTAACAAAATAGGTAACTTCTGTTCCGACAAGAAGTCAGCTGCTGTGAACTGGATTGATGGCCGTGGGAAGTCGGTGGTTTGTGAGGCAGTAATCAAGGAAGAAGTTGTGAAAAAGGTTCTCAAGACAAACGTTCAGGCTCTTGTAGAATTGAACGTGATCAAGAACCTTGCTGGTTCAGCTGTTGCTGGAGCTCTTGGGGGTTTCAATGCCCATGCAAGTAACATTGTGGCAGCCATCTTCATTGCCACTGGTCAGGACCCTGCACAGAACGTGGAGAGTTCCCAGTGCATCACGATGTTAGAAGCTATAAATGATGGCAAAGATCTCCACATCTCCGTTACTATGCCATCTATCGAGGTTTGAAACATCCTATGTTAATTATGTCTTGCTCTTCGTGGAATTTATGATCCCTAATAACTAATAATTTGGCATCCATGAATCTTTTTAAGACCTAGTGTTTGATTGAAACAATTATATACCATGCCCCACTAAAAATAGTTAATTAGTAATTACAATAAATATATTGATAGCATCAAATTCCCTTGTTTAAAACTTTTAATCTGTGGTACTCTCATGGTAACACTATTTGCTTCATCATTCTAAAGTATCCCTTCATTGAGTATATACATGGAACCTAGGAACTTGATCAACAAATCATTGTACAGTTTAATGACTAGCTATGCTGTTATGATCTTTAGAATAATGGATGGGGACTATGTCATTACATCATGGCCTTACCTATATTAGTTATTACATTCCTACTTGATCTGGTTTGTATATAAAAAAAAAATCTAGCAGTTGTTCATTCTTGTTTTCATAATCAGCAGGCGCTGGCAGTAGCAGTCCATGTCTGTTTGATTAGCGTTTAATCTTGTAATTTTCTGTTTGCTATTATTGAGATGGCATCTGGAATGTTAACGGTCTATGCCATACACTTGCAGAAGATTGTTTGCTAGTGTCATTATCTTATGGCCATGCATTATGCTATAGCTGATGAGGTGTTGTCCTAACCCAAACACAGGTTGGCACAGTTGGTGGAGGCACGCAGCTGGCCTCACAATCTGCCTGCTTGGACCTGCTTGGCGTCAAAGGTGCTAACAGGGAATCTCCAGGGTCCAACGCGAGGCTCTTGGCCACGGTGGTTGCTGGTGCAGTCCTAGCTGGGGAGCTGTCCCTCATCTCTGCGCAGGCCGCTGGCCATCTGGTCCGGAGCCACATGAAATACAACAGATCCAGCAGAGACATGTCCAAGGCCCTTGCAGAGGCAACAACAGACATACCCAAGAAATGCTGAATAATATCCAGTTGTTGTTTTATACCCCTTTGGGTGAAGGGAGCAGAAAGGGTCTCACAGGATGATTTCCTTGCGGCATGCTCAGGTGGAAAGGGGGAAAAAATCCTTCAGGCGAAAAGAGAGAATTAAGTCGACATGTCATATTTACCAGGCGGTGAGACCTGTTGGGGATCCTGGAGTATGACCTATTTAATTCGTTGATGTTGTTGTTATAGTTCCTCTACCGTCGTTGACCCTGCTTCTAGCATCTTGTTTTGCCCGTCCCTTGGGCATTGGAGAATCTGATCTGACCATGGGTTTTGTCCCAAGCTTGTATCACAGTGGCGTATCCAGTGACCCCATAGGGATCTCTGCTTTGCCGCGGTTCCATCGCAGAAAAGTTTTGCGCTGGCAACTGCCGGGTGCTTTGTATTTCAGCTTTGTAAATTTACTTTTTTATTGTCCAAACCTTTTGAGTCGAAGAGTCAGTGGAGTCGGTGATGTGGTTGTAAAGAAGAGGGTGTGGTTCAGAACAGTTTTTTATTATACATCATGATGTTGCCTCTCCGCTTTCTCTATATCGTGCTCATCTCAATTGCATGCTCCGGTCCCGGTTGGCTGCCTGTCCACGGATCAGGTTTATGATTTAATATAAACCTGACGCTTTAGCAAAGCCAGATGCCGTTCACCATCTTCTATCGGTCGTCAGTGCTTTGGGATCCAAAGGTTGTTTCTAGACAAGTAGGAGTAACACTAATACACGGGAAGATTTGTCTCTCTTGCGAAGCAGGAATTTCAGCAATTTGCAAGGAGGTAGAGATTCCTTGGAGGAATACTGGCGTGGAAAATGGTCCACCGCTTGTCAAACAAGCCCATCTTGAACGAGGTTCGCGTGCTCCAGTGCGTGGTCAGTCTACTCCTCTGCTCCTGTGCGCGGTCTAACCTCTTGCCGATGCACGCAACGCAAGGGCAAATGGGCAATGCTTTGATGCTGCGCATGTGGAGTGTGGTTACTGTACTTGGTTAGAGGTCAAATGCAATGCACGACCGCTACCGATTTGGACCAACGGCCCGGCATTGCACATGGCATGGCCCCTTACGGATTTTATAGTACGCCTTTCCCCAGCCCTCACGCCTCGCTAGCTGGTGATCCGATTAAGACGATCGCTCGTCACGGTGTGCCGTGTGCAAGTGCCAGTTCGCTTCAGCTATCGACTACCCCTCCGTCCATGAAAGAGTCAATTTCTAGAGTTGTCCTAAGTCAAATTTTTTAAACTTTGACCAAATTTCTAGAAAAAAATGCTAAGATTTCTAGTATCAAATTAGTATTATTAGATTCATCATAGAATATATTTTCATATAATGTGTATTTTATATAATAGATATTGCTATTTTTTTCTATAAAGTTAGTCAAACTTTAAAAAGTTTGACTGGCACGGATCCTAGGAATTGATTCTTTCGTAGATGGAGGGAGTATTTAGTAGTATTTTTTAATAAATTTATCAATTATTTAATAATATTTTTATTTTATAGTAAATTAGCTACAATATTTTCACAGTTAATCCCGAGGTCCGCTTCAGTCGATCGTTGTTGCCCGGCCGGGCGAGCCACCGCTCCAGACAGCAAGTACATCGCATGTGACTGGCTGGCGATTTGGCTGCTTGCTGCTGCCACTTTCTCCGTGTCGCAGCCGTCAGTGGACCTACTGTGTCAGGGTACGAGAAGCTCAGCCTCACTGGCGCGCATGTCCGAACCATTCTCACGACGGGCTCCGCGCCTCCGCCGTCCCCTCTTCTCGACACCTCCGGCGTTGACTGGGTCTCCAAGTCCACGGTTGATTTGGTTCGCAGTACACGGACGCGCGGTGCCTGATACTACCTCCGACAATTTATTGAAGTCATTTTAGTGTTATGTGCAGTGACTAAAAAATTTAATTCGGCCAGTGAAAAGAGGTGCATTCGGATAGTTGAATTAATTAGATAAATAAGAAAAACCATATGTGTTTGGGAAAAGATAAAAATAGTAATTTTTAGCATAGACAACTTTGATTCTTAAGAAATTTTTTAAAGATAACTCTCGATGATAAATGGATGGAGAGAGTATCTGCTTTTTTAACTGGGAAGTCGCAAATGGACCACGGCCCAGCACCACGCAGATCACCCAGCTCTTCATCCGGTTGGTGGGCAAGATCATACAAGTGGGCCGGCCCCAGCGAAACCCTCACCCCCTAGTGTGGTAGGCGTCGTCCTGTTATCTTTGGTGCGCAGTAGTCACGAAGAGGCCAGGCTTAATGTTATCTGGGCTGAGTTTTGTGGTACACACGTACCGGGGTTTTGTGGATCATGTACGACTGGGCCTAGATACTTTGGTGCGCAGTCGAACCTAAGAGGCCGGGCTCCATTTTGTCAAAAAAAGAGAGGAGAGGCCGGGCTCAAGTCCGGGCCGTGTTTTGTGGTGTAGTACAAGGTTGTCTTGGCCCCTTGGGAATCTTTGAATCTCGAACGTGGTGGTCACGACGCGGAAGGTCTCCATTGCGCTGTGACGGTACGCGCCCGTTTTGTCTAGACGTACAACGGTACAAGCACACAATCCTCCGTTCCGTATCTGATGATGATGATGATGTGGACGTGGCGCACGATTATTTTTCTTTTGTTTGTTCTGATCACCCAGCAGGCCGGCTAGTATTTGTTTGTAATAATGACATTTTGCACTCATGACCATCTGCTGCTTTTTTCTCTCCCCCTTTGTTGGTTTGTTCGTTCATCTCATCTGCGTTTTCTGGTACATAGTCTCTCTGGACTCTGGAACAACGGGTGGAGGAGGATTGGCGCACACGAGTGGCCTCATCTCATCGGCCGGAGATCTGGAGTGGAGCAACGTTACTCGGTCCTGGGCAGTTGCTACGATACAAAGCAACATGCGTTTTTTTTTTAAAAAAAAAGATATAAGCAACATGCTGCAAAAGCATCCCGATCGGTCATCATCGTGAACAGCTAGAATAAGAAACGCCGAATCGGAGGCAATTGTAAACCTGTATACTGCTAGGGAACGCTAGTGAAAACTACAACCTTCATGAAAACCCCTACAAACCACGAAAAAAACTTGTCTAAATTCACCAAAAAATCACACATGGAGATAATATGATGATACAAAAACTTGTAAAATATCTTTTCCAAACTCGAATTCGTTTGTGAGATATAAAAATAACAAATTTCTAACAAATCTTGTGGACAGCTTTTTGGCTTGAAATTTGTTATTTTTATATTTCACAAACGAATTTGAGTTTAGACAATATATTTTACAAAGTTGTGTATCATCATATCATATATATGTGTGTGATTTTTTGATGAATTTAGACGACTTTTTTGCCATAGTTTGCACGAGTTTTTATAAAAGTTGTTGTGGGAACTAATGAATTTTCGCCGTCTGTTCAGGTCTAATTTTATTGCTTCCTACTCGATGCGTGAAGGTGTTCAAAGGCTGATTCAGGGGCTGTTTGGTTGCTAGCCACAGTTTGCCACACTTTTACCTTAGACATGTTTGACAAAGTTGGCAAGTGTTTGGTTGACAACTAAGTTTAGGCGTGATTATTTTGGGCTCCACATGTCATAGAGTTAAAAAGTTTGGCAAGATTCCTTTAGACATGGCAAAGTGTGGCAGCCAATTTGCTAACCATACTTTTTTGTGGTTTGCCACACTTACCTAAAGTTAGTTGTGGTAAACTATGGCTAGCAACCAAACATCCCCTGTCCCAGCGAGGACCCTTTCAAAAAGAAAAAAAAACCAAGCTAGGCAGACACCCATACATCTTCCTCCAAATGTCCCCCATAAAGCTGGGCCTTGTTTAGTTCCTAAAATATTATACAAAAATTTTCATATTTCTCATCATATCGAATCATATGCATGGAGCATTAATAAAGAAAAAAGAAATAACTAATTACATAGTTTAACTATAATTTGCGAGACGAATCTTTTAAGCCTAGTTAGTACATGATTGGATAATATTTGTCAAATAAAAAAAATATTACTATTTTTATTTTACAAAATTTTTTTGAAGTAAACAAGGCCCTGACATGGTATCTGAATTCCTTCAAACGGCAGCATTATTTATGCAGATTGTAGGAGTATAAGTGACTGTATAGCAGTTCGAAATGGTAATCGCTCCATATACTCCTGCTAGCCCCGGACGGAGATGACAACTCTAGACTACTCGCAAACACCCCAACAAGACCACTCAATTACTAGTCGGCTAGTCGCTCTCTTATCTTGTTGGGTAGGAGGGCCAGATCTGCGTGCCGTGATCTCAGATCCAGTTTCTCTGCCTCTCCAAGAGCATTTACGCGAGTCGCCGAGTCTCACTGTTCCGCCCGTGGCCGGTGTCCAGAAGAGCCCAGAGATCCAGTGACAGGAGGCTGCCCACGCCCGCCACCAGGCCGGCGCACGCGTGATTTTGCTTTCGATGCCTGGAACAACCTGATCCTGATCCTGATCCGATGAGCTAGCTGTACTAGCTCGACCTGTGCCATGCGCATGGGCTCGCTCGCCCCGTGACGCCTCCGCGCCGGCCTGGGCGGCCGCGTCGTTGCTCGTTCCAACGGCCTGGGCATAAGCACGCGCGCCCCGATCGTTTCGTGTGCCTGTGACGCCAAACTCACGCGCGCGCTCGACGCTGCGGAGGCCGGCCGGTGGGTGTTTCACTGTCCAGGGAAGCTAGCCGGCGCTGCACGCCACGGCAGTCGGCGCCTTGCCGGCCTAATCGTGTCCAGCCACGGCGCGCGCTCTGCGTGGTTCCTTCCTCCGTGGGCTGCAGCAGTCCTGATCAGAAAAATGGACTTCCGTGCAAGGAAGAAAAACCGGCGCGTGCTTTGCTTTGGAAACAAATTTCCTGAAGAAAAGAAGCCGGCGCTTCCACAGTGCCAGTGGTGGTACTGGTACCTGCAGGTGCATTTTTTTTTTTCCCTTCAGGAAATGCAACGCGATTTTGTTCTTACGTTGAACAGGGAAACGCGTGGAACATTCTTGAGCTCGAAACAAGGAGGCTGTTTCGACGGAAATACTACGTGCAGGGTGGTTACGTAAACTACCGGTAGCTGGTAGAGATATGGCGTGGTCAGGTCAAGAATCCCTGCTGGTGCTCACCACGTCGTTTCGGTTCAGTTAGTTCATTCTGCGTAGGTAAGCAAAAGCGGTCATTGATGTCGAACGGAACCCTATTCTCAGGGGTGGGGGAGGGGAAAAAAAAGGGTGAACAGAAGCATGGACTATCGACCTATCGTACAGGGGGAATGGGAGCGCACTCAAATTCTGGAGAAGCGGCTCAATGCATTGATGGCGTTTTCGGGTACAGAGAAAAATTACCATGAGGCAATCACCGCCTGTCATCTACGGAGTGGAGTACTCATCTTTCCATAAAAGTGTACTCCCACGTGTGCAGTGGTTTCTGTAAATGGTAAAGTTGGACATGGTGTATGGAGCTCGCCCACCACGAACCAACCCGGGTGAACGACAATGATCCTGATAACGCACTTGCAGGACAGACTGGGCGCGACTACAGTCTGCAGAAATGCTGATGAAGATGAGGCACTGATGATGATGTGCAACTCCCTTCTCTCTCTCTCTCTCTCTCTCTGAGAAAGTAAGGCCTTGTTTAGTTTCGAAAATGAAAACTTTTCGGTACTGTAGCACTTTCGTTTGTTTGTCACAAATATTATTCAATCATAGACTAACTAGGATCAAAAGATTCGTCTCGTGATTTGCAGCTAAACTGTGTAATTAGTTTTTGTTTTCGTCTATATTTAATGTTTTATGCATGTGCCATAAGATTCGATGTGACGGGGAATCTTGAAAAATTTTTGGTTTTCAGAGTGAACTAAAAAAAGGCCTAATAGAGAAAAGTAGGAAGTGGTGCCTGTATCCAGAACAAAAACAGCGAAAGCAAGCAACATGCTGGCGCCTCCGGTCAGTCAAACGCATTGGCCGGACACAAAGCAAAGCTTCTTCTGATCCACTTGGCTGTGTGTGTGAAACGACCCGAGGATTACGCCTTTACCCCACGTGCACGCCTGCCTGCCTGCCTTGCCCTTAAGGCCTGTTTAGATTGGGAACGAAAATTTTTTAGGTGTCACATCAGATGTTCGGGAGGATGTCGGGAGGGGGTTTTAGAAACTAATAAAAAAACAAATTACATAGCTCATCAGGAAACTGCAAGACAAATTTATTAAGCATAACTAATCTGTCATTAGCATATGTGGGTTACTGTAGCACTTAAGGCTAATCATGGAGTAACTAGGCTTAAAAGATTCGTCTCGCGATTCTC
>Ga0182004_10001321_pt1 | contig 17898 bp, 19 predicted proteins | sample Sormic07211540_1_FD_120479 | JGI IMG/M metagenome (GOLD analysis project Ga0182004, IMG submission 120479) | Endophyte microbial communities from Sorghum bicolor roots, Mead, Nebraska, USA - 072115-40_1 MetaG | ecosystem: Host-associated > Plants > Roots > Unclassified | place: USA: Nebraska...
ATCATGGACTAACTAGGCTTAAAAGATTCGTCTCGCGATTTTCAACCAAACTGTGTAATTAGTTTATTTTTTTATCTACATTTAATGTTCCATGCATGTGTCCAAAGATTCGATGGGATGGATAAAAATTTTTTAGGTGGGGAACTAAACAGCCTTAGAATTTCGGTACTCATCTACTGTAGGAAAATTTATTTTTGGCAGCGAGCTGCCTGGTGCTTTTGTGTGTATAATTGATTAGTTGGGCCCCTCTGTCTGCAGAAGTGGCCTATCCAGAATTGAGCTCTGAGCAAAGTCATTTCCTGTGAATCATTTGTGATTTGCTGAAGGTTTCTTGTTTGCCCGCATTGATCCTGTATGCTGACTGCATAACATGTAATGGCTGCAAATATCCTCATTGGTTGTGTTTCTCAACTACAAGGATTGGTGCAGTCTTTCACAAAAACACTTGGTCAATAACAAGATAATAATGGTTCTGGTTCGCAGGGTGAGGCCATGGGGAATGGAGCGAGCGCTGGTGATGGTAGGGAATGGCAGCTTCAGACCCCGGAGGGATTCGTTGTACATACTGCTCTCTACTTGGTCTTGGAGAAGATAACCTGAGGACTCCCTCAGGTCAAGCCCCAGCGCAGCCGACCCCTCTCGCAAGAGGAGTTATTCGTCTGCACGTGCCCATCAACTACTCCTGCAACTATTCTCCACAACACTGATGAGCTCATCCGGGTGGTTCTCCATCAAGTTGAGGTCTAGTGATAGCTAACTATATATAGTATGCTACTACCACCCTTAGTTTCTCCTCATTTCTGCAAAGCTTGACAGCGAGGTTTATTTTGTTCTGCTCGACCCCCTAAGGTGAGCTACTGTCCCATGTTTATGCTGCGTGCTGAAGATCGTGCCGTGTGCTTTTGGCGTGAGTGTATCGTAGACTGGAGAATGGGGGTTGTGCCTTGCTACTGAGCCCCCGTTAGACCAATTACTAGAATGGAGACTGGTGGACTGAATGCTTATATATTACTAAATTTGTAATGTAATGTACTCCTATACTGATCCTGAATCATCGTGTCACCCGTGCTATACAATTCTGATGTGGTTATCTTAAAAGGAAACTCAATTTCCGCCACAGGATTTCCTTTTTCTACAGGGCAATGTAGGCATTTCAACAGCTGGGTGTGTCGATAAGGACAGCGCACATAAAACAAGTCCGAGATTACGATGCCTTGGCTTGACCTCCATTGCCCTTTCCGAAAAAGACTAGCGCGAGTGCGTGACTGATGTCCCACCGGATCGATTCCAGCGTGACGAAATCGAGAGACAAGAGTTGCCCACACCACAGCCACCCCATGTCCGGCGCCCTCATCCTGTTTATCGCCCGCATTCCGTCAGTCCAGTCCAACTGAAAAGCACCTCTTCGCCTCCTGCTCCTGCCCCTCCTACTGCGATAGTCTAGTTAGTCGTCACTCCTTTGCGGGCACTGGCCTCGTAGTAGCAACTGCCGATACGCCCGAGAGTGCGGGCGGAGCCAGCGAGAGGGTGGAAGGCCATGAGGTCGCAGCTCAACGCGTCCGTCTCGCCGTCGCTGCTGCTGCCGCCGCCGCCGCCGCCGTCCTCGCTCCGGCGAGCTCTCCCCTCCGCCACGCCCCGCGCCCTCAGGTACGCCACACGCACCACCGCCCACCGCACGTCGCCTGCTTCTGCTTCGATATACGCTGTGAGTTTCTGGACGGAGCCTGAGCACAGAGCACTCCCTGATTCCAGGTTGCACGCGTTCCCGTGGCGGTTCCGCGCTACTCCTCGTCACCACGGCCGCGGTGCTGGAGCTCGCCGCGCTACCAATCTGCCCGCGCCCGGCAGCCAAGGTACGGTGAAACGGTTGCTCTGTCGCGGTCTGGTTTTGTCAGTTTACCTCGTCCGCTCCTTGTTATTTATAAGCTTTGTCTTGTATATTAATCATCAGGAGTTGGAGTGCTCGCCTCCGAGAGGAGGCCAGATGATGGGGACACTACTACTGTGATGAAGAATGCAGAGGCGCCTAGCACTTCAACGGCCACTGCAAATTCCTTGCGCTTTCCCACACAGGTGATCTTTCTTCGCTCCTGTTGTGAGCCAACTACTATGTATTGAAATATGTGCCACTGGCTGGCTGCCATGTGATCTGAAGGAATCGTATCGTATATATAAACTGCAAGTACAAGGCACATGGCAGCATGATTCGAGATGTATGCCAAATGCCATGTTTTCTATGACAATGTTTATGTTTGCCAACTAGAGTCTTTTGTCAGAGTATATAAGTGGTGCTTCATGTGCGGTGAGGATACCCTACTTCTGATCTCCGAGCTGCATAGATGGGGAAATGAATCAGTGCATTTTAAATTCTGTGGAACGTTCTCTACCAAACTGGTCACCAAATAACTGCAGTCCGTCTATGACTTTTGCGGTGATGGTTTGATTGTGGTCAACCCTCTGAATGTGTTTCCATTGGACATGTTTGATACCATGCTTCAGATTGGATGCTATGCTTAGTGTCGTAGTGTGAGAGGATACTGAAGGATACTCATATGCAAGGCCCTCTGTCTAGTCAGAGCACTCTACAGTGAATTGTCCATTTAATTCCCATTATGTTTGCTTCATGTTTTTTTTTTGTTCTATTTTCCCAGGGAAACTTCAACGTGGCTGCCATTGTTAGCATAGCATTCTGCTTTCTACACAGAATTATTTCTGGTCGGATGCAGTCGCTGATGAATTTGTTCCCGTCGATGTCAAGTGGCATTACAAGTTTGCCATTTGCTTGCATATCTGATCCTACCAAAAGACCCATGCCTCTTAAGCTAGATTTGACTCTTCCACCACTGCCTAATTTCGGATGGAGTTTTTCGCGATTGTACTATCTGTTCAACTCTCAGCTTGATCGGAACATTGCCTTGTAAGTGTGATTCTGTGATGTATATAATTTTGTACTTTCTGTATGCTATCATTTCATGCTTCTTTTGTCAACTTTTTAGTTACACCTAACAACTGAAGTTTATGAAAATTTATTAAATTCACATTTTATCCTGATTATATTTACAGGTCTATTGTTACCTTGCTCATCACATGCTTTTCATTTGTCATTATTGGAGGATTACTGTTTCATAAGTTCAGGTCTGTTAGTTATTATTTAAATATGCATGCATTTTCTTCTTCCCTGTTTTATGAGAGGACATACTATAGCCTTGACAGTTAATTTTGATGTGAAAATGAGGAAGTACCTTGGTTTAAAATTCAGGAAGCAACAACAATCCCTGGAGGACTGCTTTTGGGAAGCTTGGGCATGTCTTTGTTCATCATCTACCCATCTAAGGGTAAGTAGGGACTAGGGAGAGTACTGCCAGTTTCTGTAAGGCTTAAGAACTGATATGTTTTTCGCAGCTGTTTTCCTACCCGTTTCTTTAAATTCTTTTCCTTTAATGATCCTTTTCTAATATGTTGTTTTGCTTGCTTGAACAGCAAAAGACACGTGTTGAGCGTGTCATTGGGTTCTTTCTTGCTATCTGGGGTATATTATTCTATTCTCGTTTATTAAGTGCAATGACAGAACAATTTAGAGTGAGTTATTTCAAAATTATCTGAAACTGAGATGAATTTTTTCTATGTTGATGCACTTTTTTGACATATACTCACCTGGTTGTCTACAGAACCAGATGCATAAAGTAAGGGAAGGGGCACAGGTGCAGGTTATTGAGGATGATCATATCATTATTTGTGGAGTCAATAGTCATCTGACATCCATACTGATCCAATTGGATAAGTACCATGAATCATCAATTCGCTTAGGTTTAGCTACTGCAAGGTAATGAAGATGGCGTGCCATTTTGGTTGGGTTCATTCACCTTTTTACTTTTAAGGATTGGTAAGGTCTATGTACACTGTCTAGTCATCTAGTGCAGCTGATTGTTTTCTTATGAACAATGTCAAGGAAGCAGAAAATCCTCCTTCTCTCGGATATTCCAAGGAAGCAGATTGACAAGCTTGCAGATAGCGTGGCGAAAGATTTAAACCATATTGATGTATTCACCAAGAGGTAAAGGGATTTACTAGTCATAGTGTTTCTTGTCTCAATATGTGGCAAGTTTATTTAATCTATCTACGTATCTTTATCCCAATTTCACTTTTGTGGAGAACACAAGCACATCCCATGAACGCAAATACTTTCTTTGATATGTGAATACTGAAAACTGGTTGTGGCTTCTCATTTTAACTTGCAGTGCTAGTCTTAGCATGTCAAAATCATTTGAGAGAGCAGCAGCACACAAAGCAAAGTCTATAATTATCTTGCCAGCAAAGCATGAAAGGTAAGTATGTATCATGAACCTTCGACTTTGCTCACGTTAGAATGTTTTTTGATGAATAACTGCCGAGTTCCTCACAGGCTCAGGCTAGCATGTATTATATGATGTCCTGTACCGAGTCATTTGAGAAAGGGGCAGCTTGTCCAATTTCTCATAAAGTTCCTTTATATTGGTGAATCAAGATTTTGCTGCGAGCTAGCAAGAATTGTAACAGCAGGTCATCTGGTTTTTGTGAAATATGGTTTATATTCATTTAATTAAACATTGGAAGACAGTAACCGTTAACTTGATTTTTTTTTGAATGAATGGCTTGAAACAATCAGCTCGTTTCTAATTGCCAAAAAATATAGTGAGACAAGTTCTTTACATTTTGCAAACTTTAGCACCACCTATCCATGTTTGCATTATGTTCTGTATTGTCGGTTACTTTACAAACCTGGTGTGATAGTTGATTGTTGATATTTATTTTTCTATCTACCCCCATGAACCTGATCAGATATGAAGTGGATACGGATGCATTTGTCTCTCTATTGGCTCTGCAACCCTGTAAACAAATCGCGCCTATCCCTATCATTGTTGAGGTATATGCACGTAGACAATCTATACTATGGATTTTATCAAATTTAAGCATTTCTTCTTACAGTTTATATCAATGTAGGCTTCTAACTCAACCACATGCGAACTTCTGAAATCAATCACTGGCTTAAATGTGCAACCTGTGGAGATGGTTGCGTCTAAGTTGTTTGTGCAGTGCTCTAGGCAAAAGGGCCTTCTGAAAATCTACAAGCACTTGCTTAATCAGCACAGTAATGTTCTTATCTTACTGTCATATGTCTGTGGATAACAACTTTTATATTGGTGCACTTCCAAGTCAAACTCTGTTACCCAGGTCTTTCACGCTTCACTTTTTTTTTTGCTATCCTTCTTTCAACCAGTGTCTTAGCACATAATTTCTACTGCAATCACCTAAAGACCCATACTCATACATAGAAGTTGAATGTACTGCCATGCATTATATCACACTGTCTTTCTCTTGTTTCAGAAATCTTTGTGTTGCCAGTTTTGTTAAATCTACATGCCAAACATGACCTTGTTTGTCATTCTTCAGAACTTCTGAATCAGCATTCACTTTTTTCGAAAGCGTGCTTTGCACGTGCTTCATTAAGAGAGGTTAGAGATCGTACAACACAAACCGGCAGTGAACGACGGCGAGATATCGAGGTCGCTGCACGGTTACACACTGACACAGTTCACTGGCTCAAACGGTGCAGCAAAACAGGCGTACTAAGTAAACAAGTGTTGTGACAAAGCTTAAGCAACGCCGATGCCAGACTAACTCGCCGCGGCAAAGAGCGCCGCAAGACACCAATACCCAGCAGCGATCCATGAGTCAGCCTCGTTGCATAGGCCGGCGACTTGGCAAGGTTATCAAACGTCCGCCTGTTTTGCTCTTTCCAAACCACCCAAGAGACAAGGAGGGCGAGCGAGTCGAAGCCGTGCCTTAAGCTCCCTGGGATCTCGGCTCTCGTTTGCTGCCACCAGTCGGCCAAGCGAGAGTCCAGGTTAGGTCCTATGAATCAGCATTCACTTAGGGAATATCATACCAATATACCTGCCACAGCCTTGCTAGGGGGTGGTGGTGGCTGGTGTTGGTGCAGGGGGAGAGGGAGGTGGCGACGGCTAGGGCAGAGGAGGAAGGGGGTGGTTGGTGCAGGGATAGGGATAGAGGTGAGAGCAACTGCTCAATTCTTGTTTAAGATCCAAATGGTTACATGACCCCTATATTTATAGTCCCTAGGGGACTTGACTCCCAAGCAAACTAGAGGAGGAGTCCTTATAGATTTGGACTCTCCTTTCCTAACAAACCACTCTTATTTCCTAAACAAACTCTATTTCTATTTATTCCAAACTTATTCAAATCTATCTCTAATTTCTACTTTGGATTCTCCTGGATGGGAGGGGGCCGTGGGCTGTGGCGGCGGCCCCCTAGTCCGCGCACCCCCTGGCCAGGGCCCGGTGTTGGGCCTTGCTTGCCTGCTTGGCCTGATGCTGCAGTCTATATTTAGGCTCGTGATAACACCATAAAATGTATTTCCTATGTGTGCAAATTGTTCTGATATTGCCATGTTTCTGTAATTTTGTCATTCAACATTTCTGCTTTACCTGCGCTGTTAAATCTATTCAGCAGCATTGTGATTACTTTAGGTTCTAGGTATATAGGTAGTTATGCTACATGGTATGTTACATTTGTTGTGTCCTGCAGAAAATGTTTTCAACCTTTTCAGCCGGCCTGAACTAGGGGGCATGAAGTATATGGATGTCAGACGTAAAATCCATGATGTATGTTCTTTCCAAACCATCAATTCAAACCCTGCTGTATTCTCCGCCTTTTGCTATTACATTTTCCCTTTATGTTCATGGTCAGGCAGTCGTTTGCGGTATCTTCCGGTCTGGAAAAATTTATTTTCACCCAAGCGAAGAAGAACTGCTGAAAGAAACAGACAAAGTAAGTATCTTTCTGGATGCTGGTTATCGTTTGACATCAGCTAGGAGAAAATTATGTCCCTTGACATAGGAATTCATGATAACAGTGTAATTGTTGAAAGCTTCAAGCCCTTGTCTAGTTATCCTGAATGGATGAATCATCCATCAAAGTGAGCTAATGAAATAATGTCATGGTCCTAAAGCAGCAGCTGGCTCAGCTGTTAATATCCAACCAAGGGTATATTATATCCAGCTTGCTCATCAAAGTGAGCTAAGGGTGTGTCTGGGAGTAGGCTTTGCTTCTCCTTTGTACCTTTTCTTTCTTATTTAAATGATACACAGCTCTCCTGTGCCGTTTGAAAAACATAGCATTAGTCATGTGTAGATGCCTGTCATGGGCCTAAATACAGGCCGCCGTAATGGGCCAAGCAGGCTGAGCAAGGTCCAATGTCGCGCCCTGGTCAGCCATGGCCTCACCCTGGGCGACACAGGGCACCCCCCTCCCCGCGGGCCCCTCCCACCCGGAAGAGTTCAGTTTAGATGAGAATTAGAATAGATTTGGATAAGTTTGGAATAAATAGAAGTAGAGTTTGTTTAGGAAATAAGATTAGTTTGTTAGGAGATGAGAATCCTCTTCTAGTTTGCTTGGGAGTCAAGTCCCTTAGGGACTATAAGAATAGGGATCATGTAAATGTTTGAATCTTAAGAAAGACTTGAGCAGTTGCTCTCCCTTTTATCCCTCTCCCTCTCCCTTTGCCTCCTCCTCTCTCCCTGCGCCTGCCCTCTGCCCTAGCAGCTGCCTCCCTCCCTCCCTCCCTGCACCATCTACAGTAGCTGCACCATCACAATGGCTGACATTTTATATTCAGAATGTTGACTTAATGCACACTTGGTTTTCTTTTTCTTTTTTTGCTTCACAGTTGCTTCTTATTGCTCCTGTTCATGGGATGAGAAGAACAAAATATAGAGTGTTAAGTGTACCAAAAGAAACACAAACATCGAGCCATTACCCAGAATCAAGAGAGGATCAAGGATCATTTAATACGGCTACTACCATGGACAATGAAACACGGCTAAAGAACATTGTAAAGCGCCCCTCAAAATCTCTTTCTAAGGTAAAGTTTGATATAATGATGTATCTATGGTAATTCATCGCTTTCCAAATTATGGGGTTCATCTGTGGTTAATTTTATGCAGAGTAGTGATTATATGCTGGGACCGAAGGAACGTGTGCTTATTATTGGCTGGCGACCAAAAGTTACTGAAATGATACGGGAGTATGATAGTTACCTTGGACCTGGTAGTACAGTGGTATGTATAGGCAGTGACAAAAATAAACAAATCGTGCTAGTCACATTGTAATCATGGCTCATACGGTTATACCTATACTATACAAAAGTTAGGGTATAATTTTACTAACAAATTTAGTTAAATGTGCAGGAAATTTTGTCAGAAACCCCTATTAAAGAGAGGAGCAGTATCATCAATCCCCTTTTGCAGAGCCAGCTTAAAAATGTTGAAGTTACTCATCGGGTATCTCTCAGTCTCTAACTTTGTTAGTGTGCATGAACAGACAAAAAGTTGCTCTCTCAATTTTATCTCAAAACATACTAATACAGGTGGGGTGTCCTTTGAACTATGATACTCTGAAGGAAACGATACTTAACATACAGAAATCTGCCCCTGATAAAGAGGTTCCACTTTCAATAGTTGTGATATCTGACAGAGACTGGTTTGTTGGAGGTACCAGTAAAAGAACTATGATGTTTATCTATCATCATCATTGCTGTTGTTGTTTTTTGTTATCATTATGATAATTATTATAAGTGAATTTTTATTTGTGACTCTGGTTCCAGCAGATGCTGCACAGGCTGATAAACAGTTGGCATATACCCTTCTTCTTGCTGAAAACATTTGCCAGAAACATGGCGTTATGGTCAGCTCTGCTCACCAATACTTAACTGATAATGTTTATAATGCAATAAGTGAACCAGCATGTTTGCATCAAAGTATCTATTAATCTCAAATGTGACCCAGAATGTACAAATCATTGTTTAGTAAGATACAATTGGTTCCATGATGCTACTTTATTCTTTGTTCTCCCTTGAGCTGTGTTCTTGAGTTATACATTTAAACACTTGAGTCACTTTCAGCGAGATGCACATGGCCACAGGCATGTGTCATGGCGCTAGGTGGCACGTCCAAGGCAGCCAGCCTTTGGGGCGTTTCTTGGCTTGCATGCGAGAAGTTTCTTCTAAATGCAATGCTGCAGGGCTGGTCTTTCCCCTGCAGGTTGAGTTTTTTGATAACGGGACTTAAATTGGATCCTGATGTGGTTCGATTGGCCATTATCCAGTGTTTTTTTTCTTATAAATATAAATATTCCTAATCTAAAATCCAAAAAGACACCTATTTGTTTGTGTTATCTGATTTTTCACTTGAAATGCCTTTTAGGTTGAGAATCTTGTATCAGAAATTGTTGACATGGGACTGGGAAAACAAGTAAGACTTTGCTAATATATTAAATTGATCAAGTCATGAAAACTATTTGATTTGGAAAAGAATTCTTGACTTCTGCATTTTATATAGATATCTAAAATAAGACCATCCCTTTCATTTATTGGAGCAGAGGAAATAATGAGCCGTGTAACAGCACAAGGTTGGTTGTCTGTTTTGTTCCATTTTCTTTGAAGTTCTTTTTCTAACGCTAACAATGAAATGTAGTTGCGGAGAGTAGTGAGTTGAATGAAGTATGGAAGGATATCCTGAACGCTGAAGGCGACGAGATCTACATTAAGGTACTATTGCCATAGTTGGTGTTCCCAAAACATTATAGGCTGCCTGTGGTCTTTAAAGCATTTACCCTGCTGCGTTTATCTCATTTTAGGAAATTGGGCTGTACATGAAGGAAGGAGAGAAGATATCATTCTCGGAGCTTTCTGAAAGAGCAGTTTTACGTCGTGAAGTTGCGATTGGTTATGTCAAGGATGGCAAGCAGGTAATTTGTTTTCTTTGTTATTTGTCAGTTTATGTGTAAATGAATTTCTGAGTACATAAGGTTTTGTTAAGATCATCTTTTTGTTCAGATGCCATTAAAATTCTATTGACCTGATTTGCTTAGACATGAGGTTCTTTGTCATTTTGAACGTCAGTCCTAATAACGAATATTTACTTTATCCCATGGCAGCATATTAATCCTATCAACAAATCGGAGCCACTGTTTCTTGAAATGAACGATTCACTCATTGTGATATCGGAGTTTGAAGGTGAACAGCCAATTGTGATGGACGAACAGCCAATTATGATGGACGAAGGAACTTCAGGATAGAATTTTCATCTTATATCTCTTCACATAAACTTTAACAGCTGTTGCTACAATGAAGAGATAACATATACCCTGTTTATAATCCTTTTCTTTTTGTACAAAGGGAAAGCAAAATATAGACAAATTAAGTTTTGTTCCTTCCATAGCTATAGAACTTATTTGGTGCAAATATTTTACTGCACAGTTCAACTACAGAGTTCAACTGACTGTAAACATAGTGAATAACACGGACATGGTCCAGATGTCTGAATAAAGAAAGGATAAAGGAAAGTTGGTTGATTGAGTATGCGCCTTGTTGTTTTCTTCTGACTAATGAATACAATGTTTTGTTTTTTTTAATCCTGGGGATAGACAAAATCAGCTAGGTATTGCCTGACTGTTTTCTTTTGTGAGATAAATTCGTCCCCTCTAGCATTTGACATAAGAAAAGGCTGTTTTACCCTTAGCTTCTCACCAAACCATCCAAACCTTTCAACTGCTTCAGCTTTTGGGGGATCTATCTTTGGCAGAGCAACTAAGAGTAGGGGAGGTCTGTTAAACATTCTTGTTCTCTTGCTTGTCCATTTGTTTTACCTACAGGCTGTATCTGACTTGATCTCCACATATATACTTGCCCGAATTCAGGCATAACACAAGGATGGGAGTGATGAAAGTTCAGGTCCGACAGCTCAGAACCTTATCACTAGGGGCATTTTTTTTTTTTGACAAAATCACTAGGGGCATATAAAAACTTATTTGTATGCCAAAGGAAATCCGGTTCTTGTTACCATTCATGAGGTGCTTACAAACACGAGGACATTCAGGCGATCGACAGAATGACATTCAGGCTGCTCTTCTCTGAGCCAGTTACTGACACACGAGGACATCATTTTGATGCTTCTGCTTGATGGATGCTTTGTTATCAACAGTTTATTGTGGCATGATTGGAATAATGGCAGAGAGTAAAGTTAGATGCTAGATGTCTGGTTGAGGAACATGGAACTCCAGTGGGAGATGCCCTTGGAGTGAAGCTTGGTGGTGGCCATTGACATTCTCCTAATGAGAGCCAGATTTCTTTCACTCCTGTCATGATCTCGTTCGACATTTCCTCCTTTATATAAAGCACGACTTACCCCACAGCATGCGCAGAGAGCATGTTGAAGAAGTACCTCCGAGCTGGAATGCACACCTTTTTCTTAATTTAATAAAAAAAAGAAAAGAAGGGGTAAGTAAAAAGGCTGGAATGCGCACAAGCCTCCACTGCAGTCTGCAGCAATGCACGCTGTCTGAATTCCGGACCTAGACTGATGGATGGAGCCATGGTATTTCAGTATTATTCATTCAGTATCAGAATCTGGACTCGTTAAGGAGCTGTTTTGATTACTGGACAAGTGGACATCATTTTCAGCCGCGCCGTGGTAAAAATCCATCGGCTGGAGATCTTCAACCCGAACCAGGACACGGAGTGACTATCACTATCCTATCCACTGTCCAGGTGCTCTGCCCAATCAGAACTCCGGTAACACAGGAATTACTCCATTGTTTGTATGCACAAGAGAAAAATCTGGTGGATCTCAAAACAGAATAGGAAGGACTACGGAGTCAAAGTGTCGAACTTACACCAGAATTTAACATGCGAACCATCCCCATAATCAAGGACTCCCTCCATCCATAAGAAAATATAATTTTTGTTTTTTGGGAGTCAAATAATTTAAGTTATAACTAAATTTATATAAAAATAACATTGATGACACAAAATAAGTATTATTAGATTAGTTATAGAATATATTTTTATACTTAATATATTAAAGATATAAGTGCTAATATTATTTACTATAAACTTGATCAAACTTGAGTTAATTAGACCATTTCGAAGTCGTGAATCGAGAGTGAGGTTAGGAAGACAAACCTGGCAGTGTCTGTCTCGCAAATTCGTTTACGTACTCTCCTAATTACGCCTTCATAATTGATTAGCAGGGTTCCCAAATTATACGCCTTGCCTTGGGACCGGAGGAAGACGTATTCTCTTTCTCTCCACACACACACTAGACGAATCATCTATCTGGCCAGGCCTCGCCTCGCCTCGCCTCCCCGCTCCCTCCCCTCCCCCACACTCTCGGTCTCTCGGAAGCGGCGCCGCCGCCGCCGCAGCGGCGAGGAGCCAGCCATGGCAGCGCACGCGACGCTCCCCTTCTCCTGCTCCTCCACGCTGCAAACCCTGACCCGCACCCTCTCCCCGCGCGGGACCCACCAGCTCCGCCGCGGCTTCCTCCGCCTCCCCTCACTCGCCGCGCTCCCGAGGCTCGCCCGCCCCTGCCGCCGCCACGTCTCGGCGTCCGCGGCTGCGGCTCCCAACGGCGCCTCCGCCGAGGGGGAGTACGACTACGACCTCTTCACCATCGGAGCCGGGAGCGGCGGCGTCCGTGCGTCGCGCTTTGCTTCCACGCTCCACGGCGCGCGCGTCGCCATCTGCGAGATGCCCTTCGCCACGATCGCCTCAGACGAGCTCGGTGGCCTCGGCGGCACGTAAGTGGATGCCTCTCCTGTTCATGTATTGTATTACTCTACACTCCGTGTATCTTTGCTTGTCCTGATCGTGCCCTTGCCACAAAGTTTGTCTCGGTTTTGCATCTGCCGTTCGCATGGTTGGGCTGAACTTCTCATGGAGTGATTCTAACTGGAGAGTGATTGCTAGTAAACTGCTGTCTGTACTATCATTCATTTCATTTAATTGTTAGTGTTGTTTATTGGGACTACACACACTGCAGTGCTACCATGTTTATTAATGATTTGTTGGAATGAGTGTCAGTCTATGATTATTGACTGACGATGTCTGTTCTTGTGATGGAGATGTTGGCCTGATGTTACATCAGTGTTTGAGCCACATGATTTCCACTTGCACTATTTGTTGTCATTCCAACTTTTGTCCAGTGGCAAATATATGCTCATCAAACTCTGACTCTAACTAGAGTGTTAATTGAAGTGTGCAACTTTTGATACATGCTTGAAGCTTTGCTGTTTCTACTAGAGTGTTAATTGATGAATTTCATTGGATATACATTAGGCTCACCTGCAGAAATTGCAAACCCTTTTGCATTGCGCCTGTGCCACTGTAACCTGTTTTAGCATTGCTCCAACATTTGCAGTTTAATAATTTTGGACAGAACTGGACCTCATGTTTAATGACCCTCTGCTTATTACTAAATACTAGTTGAGGAGATGCAAAATGCTTATGCGATACAGTCAAAATGAATCTGGAATTGTAGTTGCAGAATTTACCACGTCACTACGACATTCCTTTTTCTGTCTAATATCTATCTGTCTATTCCTGGTAGGTTGTTAAAAAAACCTTTTAGGATAAGGCATTTTTCTATGAATATCTTTTAGCCTGTGTATCCTGTGTTTGCGATTGATTTATATTCCAAACTGGTATTCATGAAATCTGCTTAGTACTTAGAAGTCAGTTCTATATTTAGCCTTAAAAAATGCTTTATTTGTTGACTTTTGATGTATAACACAATACCTTTTTTTTCACACCACAGATGTGTGCTTCGTGGATGTGTTCCAAAGAAACTGCTGGTGTATGGATCCAAGTACTCTCACGAGTTTGAAGAGTCTCGTGGCTTTGGATGGACATATGAGACTGACCCGAAGCATGATTGGAACACTCTCATAGCCAATAAAAATACTGAGCTGCAGCGCCTAGTTGGCATTTACAGGAATATTTTAAACAATGCAGGAGTCACTCTGATTGAAGGCCGTGGAAAGGTTGGGTGATGTTTGTATATCAGGTTATATTTTGGATAAGACTGTCTCTGAGATGAATACTGCGTAAAAAGGTGTGTTTGCTTATATATATTCTTTTTCTTAGTGCAGATAGTTGATGCTCATACTGTCAGTGTGAATGGTAAGCTCTACACTGCTAAGCACATACTAGTTGGTGTTGGTGGCCGACCATCGATGCCAGATATCCCTGGTATAGAGCATGTTATAGATTCAGATGCAGCACTGGATTTGCCTTCAAAACCTGAGAAAATTGCAATAGTGGGAGGTGGGTATATTGCTTTGGAGTTTGCTGGCATTTTCAATGGCTTAAAAAGTGAAGTCCATGTGTTTATTCGGCAGAAGAAAGTTTTAAGAGGATTTGATGAAGAGGTGAGCGTATATTTAGAAAAGCAAAGATAGCGTTACTAACAGATAAAATGTATTGCTTCTTTGTTTATTTTTTGTCCTTCTGTTTTGGATGCACAGGTTAGAGATTTCGTCGCTGAACAAATGTCTTTAAGGGGCATCACATTTCATACAGAAGAGAGCCCTCAAGCTATAACTAAATCAAATGATGGTCTGTTATCTCTGAAGACAAATAAAGAAACTTTTGGTGGGTTCTCACATGTAATGTTCGCAACAGGTCGCAGACCAAATACAAAGGTAGTAACAAAGAGCACTTGCAGTTCTTGAGATTTTACACATATATTGATTCATTCATTCTAATTCCTGACATAGTTGCAATCCTTGTAGAACCTTGGACTGGAAGAGGTGGGGGTCGAAATGGATAAGAATGGTGCGATAGTGGTAGGTTATTACAATAACTGGTGCCAAGTTTATTTGTTTATCGCTCTGTAATCTTTGGAGCTTTTGCAACAATTTCGTGCTAGGTTGATGAGTATTCTCGTACCTCAGTTGATTCCATTTGGGCTGTGGGAGATGTTACCAATAGGGTCAACCTGACACCAGTTGCACTGATGGAGGGTGGGGCATTTGCGAAAACTGTCTTTGGCAATGAACCTACCAAACCAGATTACAGGTATGTATATTTATCATATCATCAGTTCATCACCAGCAATCTTGAGCACCACATATTCATGGTGGTTGTCCTGATGGTTCGTTTGGCTTACCTATCCAGCTAGAACAGACTTGAGCTTTCTACTGAAAACCATAATTAATCTCACTACTTTATTGTTATGGGCAGCCAGCTGGGCTCCCTAGGTTGGTTTGGCACAGTAGCATGGCCCTTACTGTAGCACCCTCTCCCTCAGGCTTACGGTTAGTTAGAGATAATGTTAGGTTTGTTAGTAGTAGATTAGATCTATTCGTTAGGAGTCAAATAAACCTTTCTATGAAAGGAGAGATGCACCAAACATAGACAAGCAAGAAATCAATATAATCCCCCTCTTGTGTTCCTCCCTCTAATCTATGATCTAGTTCTCATCCCCAACAAGCCGATTCCATCTGGTGGTGTCTATCCCGTCATGGACGCTGGCCATGAGGCCATGATATTTATGGATATCAACTGGCTACTCTTTCACTGTGAATTTCAATTTTTGACAGAACTATACCTTCTGCTGTGTTCTCCCAACCACCAATTGGACAAGTTGGTCTTACTGAGGAGCAGGTGATGATACATAGCCTGCATCAGTGTCATAACTTGCAACAGACAGAAATTCATAGATGCTTATTTTTGCAGGCAATCGAAGAGTATGGAGATGTTGATGTCTTTGTTGCCAACTTCAGGCCTCTCAAGGCCACTCTGTCTGGACTACCTGATCGTGTACTAATGAAGATTCTTGTGTGCGCTACATCAAACAAAGTTGTAGGAGTGCACATGTGTGGTGATGATGCACCTGAGATAATTCAGGTTTGCATGACTTCATTTTTACTCCCATTTCTGTTTCATTCTTAACTGGTTCCTGAATTTACGTGTTTTCTCTCAGGGAATTGCGATTGCTGTTAAAGCTGGGTTGACAAAACAAGATTTTGATGCCACCATTGGCATTCACCCAACATCTGCTGAGGAATTCGTCACAATGAGGAGTGCAACTAGAAAAATTCGGAAAAAATCTGCAGATCAGGTCCACAATGCTATCCTGATTCCTGAAATGACATCTTTCCTTGGCTTACTGGCATATTTACTAGTACTAGGAAATATAAGTTCTGAGAATAATTTGCTTTGAACTGTAGAATTATTATTTCTTGTCTTTTATGTGTTTGATTACACTTTTATCCCCTTCAATTTCAGGTAGAATCTAAAGATGAGGTTGTAAGTAAGCAGTAGATACCAATTTTTCCTAGGAGGTAAGCAATTTCTTCTTGGCTTGCACATTTATGTTTAGGCAGTGTACATTGTCTTAAAACTTGTTTCTATTAAAACAATTTATCACATCGATTGTTGAATTTTATTTAAGTGATGGGGATTTCAAGTCTTTATGGACTAATGCTATGAGCTCTTTGATATTTTGCACCACTAGTTTGAGTAGCAAAACCCACTTGAAAACCATCCTGAGTGACACCCAATTATAGGTGGTTTCTTCCATTCTTTTTTCTTTGAATGGTGGATTTGTGAAAGTGTAATTAACATAAATTCGTAACTTCCTATTGTTTTCCTTCTGAAGAAAACCCCTGTCATCCATTGGTTTTTTGACATATCTTTCATGGCTACCAAGGAAATATTTTGCCAGCATTGTCTTTATATATAGTTTATGCTGCAGGTGTTCTCGGGGGAACTATTCCTGTTGCAGGACAACAGCTGGACGGAATTTTGGAATTACACGTGCAGAGTAGCAGAAATAACTGCTAGGAATTTCTGGAAATTCATGTTAGGGAACCAGCGATTCTGTATCGTAGTATGGCTGTACATACCTGTCCGCTGAGCTATTATCCTATTCCTTTGTCTTGTACGTTGGAATAAAATGCAGCAAATGCTTGCCTTACGGTCAGGAAATTTTGTAATAAGTACAAGGAAATGCGCCTTCCTAAGCATTTGCTATGATATTTGACAAACAAAATTGCCTGTTTTTCTTTTCAAGAATTGAGCTAATGATCTCTGCGTTTGAATATTTTTTTCTTGTACACTAAAAATACAGATTGCTTCATCTTGCACTTTTGATGTTCTGAAATTCTTGGTACTGTAACAAGTACTCCCTCCGTTCCAAACTGTAAGTCATTCTAACTTTCTTGAAACTCAAAATATTTCGAGTGTGATCAAAATTATAGAGAATTATAAAGATTTATTTATGATACCAGATAGGTATATTATAAAAATATAATTAATAAAGAATCCAGGTATATTATAAAAATATAATTAATGAAAAATCTATTGATATTTATTTAGTATCATAAAGTTATCATTTTATCATATAAATTTAGTTTAACTTGAGATGTTTTGATTTTTAAAAAATAGAATAACTTATAATTTAGGATAGAAGGAGCATGTATTAAGTGTGCGAATATTGTAGCTTCTTTACAACGTGTTTCTCGTGTTATAAATGGGCTTATATGCAGTGAAAATCAAGTACTATGTGAGTGTGACCGTGACATGCATTTCAGTACTACGCGTAAACAAAAACATGCATACAGTTTTGGACGTTGAAGTCCGTGTCTTCGCTGCTTGGAGTGTCAACTTGAATCGGTCGCAGTCGCAGGGTCTTGTTTGTACAATTGACTCACGTTCCCTCGGACATAGGTAACGTTATACCACACGGTTCGTGGCTTAAGTTCTGGTCGATCAGGTCTTGTGTTCTTGAGGCGTGAATACATACCTAAGCACATGTTTGTAATTAATAGGGCTAATTATTATTCCTTGTGCAATACTACATAGAGTTTTCCTTGTGCAACAGTACGTAGAGTTTCCAGGGTTAAGTGTTCCTTGAATAGGATTTGGAGTAATGGAATGTTGGGAAGATGCTCTCCGCACTCCCCAGCAGTACGGTGAATAGTGAACCTTCTCACTCGGTGCCGTGAGAGGTCTGAGCTCCAACGGGCAGTAGGCTCAACAGTAGGTGAATACAGTGA
>Ga0182004_10001322_pt1 | contig 17892 bp, 17 predicted proteins | sample Sormic07211540_1_FD_120479 | JGI IMG/M metagenome (GOLD analysis project Ga0182004, IMG submission 120479) | Endophyte microbial communities from Sorghum bicolor roots, Mead, Nebraska, USA - 072115-40_1 MetaG | ecosystem: Host-associated > Plants > Roots > Unclassified | place: USA: Nebraska...
ACACCTGAGAAGTATGGGTCTGATTCTATAGATGATAGTGATTATGAGTGCACCCTTCGACGACGACGCAAACAAAAAGGTAAAAGGTTGACCCAAGAGGTTTTACTATTTGATATTTGTCTGAACCTGATCCTGCATATCTTCAAACCACATTGTACCCACATTGAACCAGTGTACTGTTGGTAGACTATCACTTAGATAGCTTCTTGCCTTGATGTGAATTTAACATTGCCTTTGTTGTTATGTTTTTACTATTACCATTATACTTAGTTTCTTCTTTTATGTGTTATCTGTCTAGACAGCTTTCATAAAGGGGTGATACTAGAGTGTCCTATGGTGGTGCACATGCACCAGGGAGAAGAAAAAAAATCAATATCAACTAGCTCATTTCAACCATATAATACAATATGTTTTTAGATATTTATTAGATCCGTGCACAAGGATAGCTTATGCCTAGTTTTGCACGTTTATTCACATAAAATCATTGCGCATTTCCATATGTTTAATGTACAGATATCTGATCACAGTTCCATTTTCATGTTTTCTAACAAATTTCCAATTTTGTGTAATTAGCTGTTGAAAAACCGACTCAAAAGGCTGAAAGACGGCGGCGCTTGAAGAAGCACCAAGTAGATAGCACCGATGACAATTATGATGATACTCCAGTCACGAAGCCTGTTGTTAAGCGCAGTGCTAAAATATTTGATAGCGGTGATGATGACACTCCAGTCACGAAGCCTGTTGACAAGCGCAGTGCTCCCTCAATGTTTGATAGCAGCAGTGATGAAGATGATAATGTACCTATATCTCTTGCATTGGGTAAGAAAGACAATGCTAAGGTTGCTGAGGAAACTGACCCTCAAAATGGACAGGCAAATGACATCACCAAAAAAAAGATTGTTGATGTCAAGAAAAGAAAACATTCTGCCATCAGTGAGGATCCTGCATTATCAATGTATATCTTTTGGTTCCTACTTAGGCTTTTATTTATTTCTCATATCTGCAATCCAATGATCTATAACTTATAACATCTCATGATCAGGGATACAACAGATGTTAATGCAACATCTGTTTCAAAACAAGGCGATGAAATAAAAAAGAAATCAAAGAAAAAGATGAAAAATCAATCAGGGGAGAAGGATGAGAAGCAGTCCAATATAAGAACATTGGAAGATGGGTTGATGGTAGAAGATCTATCAATAGGAAACATTGATGCAAAAGTGGCTTCTGATGGCTGCAAGGTAGCTGCTTTTAGTTCTTTCCAGAGAGTTCTGTTGGATATGCTTTTAGTTGCAAATTTCATATGAATAAGCTTGATAAAGTTCCCTCTATGATGACCTTTCTATCATCAGTTTCACACAGATTTCTACTGACAATATATTGCTAGCAGTTACTTGATCATGCATGGCTTTACGGTCAATACACTAAGTTTTCAATTTCACAGGATTGTGGGAAAAAGAAATGATGCCAGCTATTATGCTTTTTTTGTGCAGGTCTACATAAAATATGTTGGCATGTTGAAGAATGGGAAAATTGTTCAGTCTAATGCTAGTGAAAAGCCTTACAAGTTCAAGCTTGGTAATATATTTGCAAACACGCTCACTTTTATACTACATATTGAACTTCTTAATATAAATAATAATGCTGTACATTGTGCTGATTAAGGTGCTGGAAAAGTTATTCGTGGATGGGATGTTGGTATTCGTGGTAACCACCTCAGAGCTTGTTTTTTTTTCAAGGTCATTTGAGTTAGGGTTATAGGTTATAATTCCATAATTTATTGTAGGTATGCGTGTTGGGGAGAAAAGAAAGGTTACAGTCCCACCTTCCATGCTGTACGCATTCTGACATCTTGTTCTTTTTTGTTGTATACACATCCCTCCAGAGAATTTCTTTTTTTTTCTTTTTTTTTTTTGCGAACCCCTCCAGAGAATTTCTGTATGAACACTTTATTTGCTTTGCTTATTGATGGTTTTGTATTCTGCAGCTCTGGCGGTAAATCAGTGGGAGAAGTACCTGATAATTCTTCAGTCATATATGAAATCGAGTTAGTGAAAGTGAAATAGAGAAAAATGTCAAGCTTTTGCATGTGCCCTATGTCGACATCTGCAACAGTTACAGGAATTTTGTTGATACGCAGATGATCATGCTCATATTTTGCTTCCTTCTGGAAGAATTTCTATGTGTCTCTCATGCTGCGCCATAGGACATTTAGCAATGGACTGCAGCGGATGCTTCTCTATGCATGCCTTAAGCAGAAAATTTTGTCAGACTAGCAAATGTTGCTACTTGGTTTTGCACTGCCTAGCTACATTACTTTGTAAACTGCATATGATGGGTGAAGCACTATTGTGGTCTGGTAACTTGCCATAGTGACTACTACACGGTTCACTGCTTTGAATCGTGTTTCTTGTCAATGATTGATTTACTGGCGTAATAGTTTGATCAGGGTCTCTTGGAAACTCGTCTTTGTTACTATAGAAGTGGGTTTTTTATTTCCTTGTCATGTTCTGCATACATTGAACCTGGTTTTGGTCTAGTCCCTGTGTTTCACGATAATATAGTTGCAGGTGGCCTAGGTGCCCACCGTTAGCCGGCGACGATGCGCCTATTCGCAGAGAATTGGTGGCAGGAGACTCAATGTTTGGAGTTCAGTCCTTGCCACCGAGGTTTTCAACTTATGCCAAATTTGCCTCTAAAACTTTACCCTCAACACAACATGGATAAGATCCCAAACTAAAGAAAACTAAAGAGGCAGTGCGTTTGCCACCTGTAGAAATTCCTGCAGCTTCTTAAAAAAAACCTGAAAGATCGTTTACGATGAAAAATAAATAAAAAAAAAGATTTGGGCTTGCTCTTTTGTTTTAAAGAATTGTGCGTCAATTTTGTGATATATTTTTTTTTGCATCTGAAACCTTTTCAGAACTTTTTTTCTGTAGTTGCTCCACCTTGAATGCCTGTTTCTAATTGCCGTTCCGTTACCTGCTGACTGCTGAGCCCGGCATACTCACATCACACCTCCAGTAGACCTTGTTCCATTGGTATAATTCATTTCAATTCACAGGATTCTGGATTCTGAGCAAAAACAACACATAGTCGGCTATCCCAAAGCCGAACCTCTCTCTCCCTACATAAGATAGAGGCCTTATTTCCTGGCACTTATTCAGAAACAACAACATATGAACAAGTCCATAAGATCAATCCGGAGGCATCATGCAGAACAGTGTGTCCGTCTGCCTCTTGAAATTGACAACTGTAGCTGGAAGCTCTACGAAGGAGCGCCGAGGTAAGACGCCAGCCGCAGAAGGTCGCAGAAGACGCCACCCGCAGTCACCTCCGCGCCCGCGCCTGGACCCCGCACGATCAGTGGCTGCTCCTTGTACCTAGAGGTGGTGAAGGCGATGATGTTGTCGGAGCCGGAGAGCTGCGCGAACGGGTGATCCCTCTTGTATCTACGTAGCTCCACCTGTCCTTTCTTGTTCACCGTGTCCACCACTCCAACGTAACGCAGGACCTTCGGAAAGGAAAAAGGGAAGCTGAATCACCTCTGCTCAAGTAATGTTGGAAATATGCACCGAGAATGGACCCAACAAAGCAAAAGCTAGAGATGTCATGCATCTTACAATCCAATTGCCATGTCCCAATAGAAATATATCTGATCAGAGTCACGACATGGGAAAGCATATTGTGGGAAATAGAGGTCTACTCACTTCGTCTGCAGCTTCAGCATCACTGCGTTGCCTGGCCCAGTCCTCATCAAAGGTTGGTAGCTTTTGCATGAATTCATCTGCTGACGAGCATGACTGCGTGATAAAAACAAATTAGGGAGAGTGAAATACAAGGCATTAGTTGCTAAGAGGAGAACAATCTTACTGCAAGTGTTTCTGGCACAAGGCTCTTCACAGGAATATCAGGAAGTTCGAGCCTCAAACCAGATTCCCTTGCAAGGATAATGACCTGCTCCAATAGGGGGAAAAAGTATGAGTCACTAATGAAGAACAAGAAAAAAAAACTACATTAAATGTAAGTTTGTTTTTTGTGTTTTTTGAAATCCTTACACAGACACACATAGTCAAGGCTAGGAATTTTGTTACGTTGGTCAATCAAAAAGTGTGAAGATGAGGGCATAATGATCTTTTCTTCCTCATCTAGTATTGTAGTGTCCTGGAGACAAACTACAAATTTGCGGTGGCCTATGGCGAAATCAAACATGATAGATAGTGTCCTATAGGCAAAGCCCTACTCTTCAGTGTCCAAAATGCACTCTCCCCATTATCTTTGGTCATATCCTCAATGTTTTAGTTTTATGTGTTCTGCAAGGATTCTTGTTGATGCATATACAGAAATCAGAAATTGTCCCGCTCAAAGAAAAAAGGAAAATAAATAAAAACCCATCTACTGTGCTGATAAATTGAAATACAGTGGCTGGAGTAAGAAAGAATAAGTATGATATTCAATAACCGTTTGACAGAAAACAGGGTCTACCTTTCGGGCAACATCAGTTCCAGATAGATCATCTCTTGGATCAGGTTCAGTGTATCCTGCCTCTTTTGCTTCAGCAACAACATCACTAAAAGGCCTTGTTCCTTCGAAATTGTTAAATATATAACTCAAAGTTCCACTGAAAGACAACTCTTCATATCAGCCATCAATAGAATGGTACTGAATTTATTGAATAAAGAATTTACTATGGTTCGTTTGTGGTTTAACAAAGTTGCAGATTGGCACAATAAAATTCCCCTGTAGCCTGGTCGGAAGCATACACACAAACCTGAAAATGCCCTCAATACGCAGTATCTTATCACCCGTCTCCAGAAGACCTCGCAGGGTGCTAATGATTGGGAGGCCAGCACCAACAGTTGCTTCATAAAAGTAATGAGTGTATGAGGCACGCTGCAGAGTCCGTAATTTCAGGTACTGTATCCAAGAAAAAAGAAACATTTATTAATCAATAAACACTGCAGCAGCAAATGTGCATTCTGTATGGAATGTGCTTAAAATTTGACATCTTTATGTAACAAGCAAATAGATCTCAGTTAAAGTGATTGTCTTAAGATTCACAAATCAGTTTCATGTCTTCCAAGATTCACAAAAAATGAAGTTTATGAATTCTGGATTAGCCATGATCAGTTGATCAGTCATTGATGCAGTTAATGGGCACAAACTGACAGTCAATTAAAATACAGTCAGTGATCATTAAAAACAATTATTTCACACAGAAAATATACAAATTTTTCACCAACCAAATAATTACCCGATCAAGTGGCCCAGAATTTGCTTTCTTATTCGGCGTGATGACATGAATACCCTTCTTTAACCAATCGTAATAATGGGATGCCACACTTGTATCCGCTGTGCAGTCCACCAAAACTTTGTTTGGAAATATATGATTATCAGATAAATGATGAACAAAACTATCAATATTAGCTGGTTCTGCTTCCTTTTGTAGAAGCTGTTTCCACTGGGTTAAGTCTATTCCCCTACAGAAAAACAAAAAAGGAAAGTTTGTGAAATATTAATGAATACATAATTATAATAGCAGACCCCAAAAGAACAAATGTAAAGCGGTCAGGGAAAAAATCAGTAAAAACAAATAAATAAATATCCACTGCTCTTTGAATGGCATGCAAAATTTCTTAATTTTTAACAAAATTATAAGCTGATTCCTTCCTTCCTACCATGCGCCTAATAATACAAAATTATTTGCAGTAAGTGAGCACAATCACAGAAGAGGAAACAAGGATTCAATTACATACGTGTCGCTCAAAAGCATTGTACTTGAACCAGTTATTCCAATGACACGTAGATCAATGTTCATATTTTCCTTAAGAACAGCAGCCTGCAGAAAGGTCTAAATCAATACGACTGGGAAATTTCTGGTTTAAATGAACTCTGAAAGTCTTTCAAAGAAATGACTGGATGCAATTTATGAAATTACAAGGCTGAAGATACCTGATCCTTCAGCTGGTTAAGGAGTGTCCCACCAATTAAACCAGGTCCTATGATCCCAACAGCAAGTGTGGTTTTGGAGAGGAAGAACCTTGAGTGAGCAGCTCTCAGAGCCCTTACACAATCTTCTTGCTTCAATACAACAGTAATATTGTATTCACTGCAACCTTGAGCTATTGCTCGAACATTAATGTTTGCCTGAATCCGTTATAATAGGTTAATAAGTCCTAGCATCAATAGAACTCCCATTTCACCAAACCAAGAATAAAAATACCTTGGCTAATGCATCAAAAAGTATTGCACTGACTCCAGGAGTGCTAGCCATCCTCAGTCCAACAGCAGCCAGAATGCTGCAACCTTTAATAACTTCAACCTGAAATGAATTGTTTGCATTAAAAAATAGAAGTGATACAATGCATATAACAAAGACTTTGCTATACATTCACATCACAAATTCACAACTCATTGAGCTACTTCCCTTGCTAATAATATCACAAACCTGTAAACTGCAAACAGGGATAGGAAAATGCAGGAACAAAGTACATCTGAGAGGTGCTCTATTATCTTTCATTTTGTTCAGCGAGGAATGACATCTTTGGGAGATAGCAGGCACACAAAGCCTCTCTTCCTTAACTACCCCGGCACCTTTGCCTTAGAATGGCCTATTTGTTTGGTTTTGTGGTTGTCTTTTTATATTTAGCAGGCAAGAATGTAACCTAAAACTTTACCTTAGCGTGTGTAGAGCGTGTATGTGGGTGTTTGGGTTCTTGTCCCATATTTTCTTCTTAATATAATGAAGTGCAGCTTTCTTGTGTTTTCGAGAAAAATCTTTCATTTTGTTGCTGAGTTTTTGGAGGTAATCTTTAATCTAAAGTCATGGTTTCGACGAAGAATGGAATGAAATTTATCTTCAATGTATTCTTTTTTGTGACCGTAATATTGAGTTAGCATCTTATTGTTCACTTGCTACTGCTTTGACAGGTGTGTCAATCCAAGTCATGTTTCGCCAGATGAGCAAGCTTCACACATTTAGACTGGAAATAACATTATTCCATTCTGAAAAGTGAAAACTAACATGATTCGCTCAAATAATGTCAAAGGCCTTGTTTGGCACAGCTTATTCCTCAGTTTCTCCACAAATTAAGCAGAAGCTGTGCTGAACACAAGGATCCTGCAACTGCTTATTATTAATAAGCAGAATCTGCGTTTGACCAGCTTTTCCAGTTGCAGATCAATGTTTTCAGGTCATCCGATTAATCGCGATTAATCACGATTAATCGTCCTGGTCGGTCCCAAGTGTTCAATCAGGAGGTCCGACTCGACCAGCTCGACCAGAAAGCTGGTCGTCTGATTAGTTGATGACTAATCGCGATTAGTCGTCCGACCAGGACATGGACAACCAGTTTGGTTACTCTGTTTTTGGGCCCTGTTTAACCAGGTCATGGACTTTGGTTATGTAATATGCTGGCTGTGTGGCTGCTATGGTCTGCAATTAGTTATTTGTTATTGCAGCAGTGCTGCTGTTAAGGTGTGTCAAGATCAAGACTGCATTAGTGTTGGTGCTTGCTAATTATGGCATTCCAGGCTTCCAGCAGCAAGTCAGCAAAGAAATGGAGTTTGAGACTTGAATATGGACCTCTGGACAGTGCAGAAAAGAGAGGAAAACAACTTCCACAAATAAGTCACCAGCTAAACACTAATGCAGTCTAGATGCTTCCTTTATTGTGTATAATATAGTATATATAGAGAGGTATATATATAGGTATATGTCCTGATATACATGGACGACCAGATGGACGACCAGGGTCGACCAGTGTCGATTAATCGACCTGGTCGACAATTAATCACGATTAATCATCTGATCAGTCCCAGGTCGACCAGGTTCGACCAGCCGACCTGAAAACATTGTTGCAGATTATGCACAATAACAGGCTTTGTCAAACAGGGTCATTTAAGTCATGTTTGCTGATTCGAGTATTTAAAATAATTGCTGTACAAGATGATAATTACCTTAGATAACCTCCCTGCTGCTAATGCCTCACGAAACCTAACATGTAATGCAGCAGAAACCGCAGCAACTTCCTTTTCTGGAACAGCAAAGCATACTGAATGTTCACTGCTAGCCTGCATGATATTTGCAGTGAGGAAGAACCAAGATGAATCATATGTACATAGCAAAGATGAATGGACATTATCTACCTGAGATATCATGATAACATTAGCTCCAACATCTTTAACAGCACTAAATATAGCACTTGCTGTACCTGGAACACCAGCCATTCCAGTTCTGCAGTGAAGAAATGTAGAATATTAGGTAATACAAGAAATACCTTTTATGAGTCACACTCACACAGTCAATAGTTAAGCCATCTTGTGTGTAGTTAGTTAACATTGCTACATCAGCCAAAAGCAGCATCTAACATAGATGTCTCTCTAGTGGACATGGCAACCAATTTCTATTGAAAGCTACATACAGAAGATCATGGAAGTTCAGTTTCACGAGGTCGAGGTTAATTGCTAAAAGCATAAATAATCAGTTGTACAGAACTTGGAGGTTTAAAATAATAAATTATGATAGCTTACCCTTCAACATTAACAAGAGCTAAATTATCGATAGTAGCAAATGATTTCACACATGCGTCTAAATCACCATTTTCATTGGCAGGCTGCTTGCAAATCATGGTTCCAGGGGCACAGAGATTGAACATGTTCTTAATAACAATGGGAATGTTGTCTTTCATCACAGGTATAATGGTGCGCGGATGCAAAACATTTGCCCCAAAATATGACTGCATACAATAAGTAAATCAATGAGACTTAATGTGGTAGGGATATAATAGCTTGGAATGCAAAGAAAGAATGATCATAGAGCATAATTGCATAAAATATGTTGTGCTCCATTGCTCAAATGTAGTTAAATGACGAATGACTTGCATATGAACAACAGTCCCAAGAATAGAGAAAATACCATTTCCCAGGCCTCCTGGTAAGACAAAGTTCTTAAGATCACAGCCTCACTAACTGCATTAATCAGATGCTTATTAATCAGATATATAATTAACTCATTGATACAAGAGAAGGGCATTGCCCTGTTTCAATAAAGAACTAGACAAAGCCACCATGTTTGCTTTCCAATATCCATAATGTGGTCATAATGATTTTCTGGATAATTGAAGTTTAAATATTTCATTGGAAGATATATTTGCACCTACATCAAAATGGAGAGATCAAAGTACTTGGAGGCTTTTATCAGCACATCCAGTTCTTTGATAAGTACTTGAGAGAATACACTCAATACCGTGAGTGACAGTATTAACAAATAATTACTGTTCCAAGTTTCTAGTTATGTACATAAATCACACTATGACAGGATTTTACTTAAGCAATGTCAACCGTATTATGGCAAAAAAAAACAGTATTATTGTGCTTCTGGCCCTTCACATGAACTGTTTGACATATGGATAGACAAGAATTAAAGGGGTGTGAGTAGGCACCCTAATCCATGTGACACTTTCAACTAGTAACAATTATCTCCTCTTTGATCTGATCTCTCAAAATCTCATCCAACAGGTGATGCAAGGGTTAGCACCCAAACATGATTTTGCACTATATGCATCCCCTAAATCAATTATGCGTATGCCAATGCCAACATCAGCAGTTTAAAATGGATCAGAAACAGTCAAAAAGCAAAAAACTCCCTTAGGACAAACCTTTTCTTGGATCAGCGCTAAATACCCCGTCAACATCAGTCCAAATAGTGACCTGGCGTGCCCTGACAAGAGAACCAATTATGGCTGCTGAGAAATCACTTCCATCCCTTTTTAGAGTTGTAGGAATGTTTTCAGCTGTACTTGCAATAAACCCTGTAGCAACTATTATGTCAGCTGGTTGCCGAGAAAACCATTTCTGAAGTCGCTTCTCAGATTCCAAACAATCAGGGTCTACTTGATTAGAACCACTGGGTTTTACAACAAGAACTTCTCTTGTATCCATCCAACTGCAGGGTGCCCCAGACTGCATGGTTTAAATACTGCAGTGTAGGTCAGTTTGTAAAGAAAGGTAAACACCGGATCGAAATACCGGTATCCTAACCTTCCAAAAAAAAAACCAGTATCCTGTAACTGTAACAAAGGAATGGAAGTACAACTCGTAGTTGTAAATGTTTCTGAAAGAGACACACATGTCTAATGGGTAGCATTTACTATAAATACTCCTTCAATTCCAAAACGTAAGGTATTTTAGTTTTGTCCAAAGTCAAACTTCTCAAACTTTGACCAAGTTTATAACAAAATGCATCAACATCCACAACTATATGGCACTTGGATTAAATTCCTATCCAACTATATCCTGTGACATGCCAATTCTATGATATTGGAGTGGATAAGCTCGCTGCAGCCTTAGTAAGTTGTTCAAATTGCAGATAACTATAAAGTTGTCTAGCTTTTCCCACGTGTACCTTCTTTATTGCATATGAAAGCATCTGCGAAGACCACAATTCTCCATGCCCAACAACAAAGTCAGAGAAAGATTCTGTCGCATGCCCAGCTGCAAACATATAAATAATAAATATTAAATACAGGTATTATACATCACTTTTTTTTCTCGAACACGCAGGAGAACTGCGTATCATTATATTAAGAAGGTATTATAAATCACAGACATTACATATTTCAAGTTACCACTAACTTTGGGTACATTTGGTGCTCCTGCCTAACGTTATGTATCAAGGATAGTAATAGTGAAGACAAACAGCACTAGTGGATACATGGATACAAGTGACTGCTACAGAAAATACAGAACCCCAAAACACATATAAAACCTCCATGAGAGACAAAGAAGATGATGCTATGTTTTGATGTGCAAGTCAAAGCATGATCAACTCAGCATCTAGCAGACTGCAGAAATCATGAAGTCAAGTTTTCCAAAATCCATGATAGCAAAAATAACAAACAAGTAAGAATTCAACAAGCTGAGAATATACTTCCAGACCTGAGAAACAAGATTAGTTACTCAAGAATAGAAGAACATGAGATGTGGAGAAATTAGCAGCTCAAACCTATATAGATAGCACGGAGCATGGCTCGCAAGTTGCTGACGTCTGAGTGCAGCTGAGACAAGAAACTTGCAAGATCTTCTCCATCAAGGAGATCCTTTGCTGCAGCCATATGCTTCTCAAAAACTTCTTCCAATGCTATTGTATATGAATCATCCCTTGACTGAGCCTTCTGTACAAGGTTGTACATCATGTCGGTTACTTTGGACATTGCTGAAACAATTATCAGCTTCCTCTCAGAAGAATCACCGAGAACTATATCAGCGACACTCTGGATTCTTTGGGGTGTTCCCATACAGGTTCCACCGAACTTGTGCACAGACCACATATCACCTTTTGGAAGATAAGTATTGAGTTCATCTTGTTCAACTGAAATAGCTGCTGCAAACAAAAGGCGAATATGTAAACGAAAGTGACAAATCTTTGATAGTAATAAGTTCAGGATGAGGAAAGGCTAGTATTTTCAGGGCGAAGCAGGGTTAGCATGGGATGCTGCTAAGAGTAAGATATTCAAACATTGGATGATGGAAGGTAGAACTACCAGCAGCTGGTCTGAGCAAATTTGTTGAGCGATGTCTGTGCAAGCTTCCTTGAGACTGACTTATCCTGAACAATAGAGCAAGAGAGAAAAGAGGAATATTAAGGGGGCGTTTTTTTTTTTTTGCAAGGCAATGCAAAGTAGTGGTAAAGAATGACATGATCCAGTAGACCACAATGAATAATTTATTAGTGGACAAGCACAAAACACTACCTTAGGAAGCCTCCTAGATATTGATCTCGACTTAATTCGTACTTCCAGCATTGTGAAACTGCTTCCCTGTAAATCAGCATAACATTAACATAATGCATAAAATGATTGAAAGGATGGCAGGTTATACTCAGATATGATGCATATTTGTGATATTAGATGGGGCGAACTCCTGTAAATCTAGCAAGGAAAAAAGAGTAACAGAAGAGTGCAGACTGTCAAATCCAACTACGTATAACCTGAAACCAGTATATGACGCAAGTTTGTGCATCCATGCTCCCCATTTTTGTGGAAGGGGAACAGTAAAAGCAGACAATTCTAAATTCGAAGCTCATGGTTCATAACTTTACATTTAAATCTCATGCAGATCAAATCTATCGATGGATTTTCCATTTAGTAGCTCCAGAAAATTTGAGGGGCCAACCAAGCCCAACTCGTATACACCGAATGGCATCGAATTTCTGATACACCGATGAAGTGCATAAGAGAACCAATATAGCACGGGCGGTTAGATACAACTATACAAGGTACACAGAAATTGCAACTTAACGCCGCTCCCAAGAGCTAGTTTACTAATCCCAACAAATCAGGATCTCGTGATCGAGTTCAGCAGCACCAACAAAAGGAAACCATATCCATCAAATTCCCAACATCGGAAGCCCCAAATTAGGCATCCAAAACCCATCCCCACCCCCACGGAAGTCGAAACCAACCGCAGCCACGACTCTCTCACTAGTATAATGCGATCACGAGCTCTCGAGCGGGAGCCCCCCACTCCTACCACTCTTACCGAAATAACCTCAGAGGCGGCGGCAAATGTGGGAAGATGGCTGGTCCTTACCTGGTAGAGGAGGACGCGCGCGGCCGCCGCCGAGCTGCGGCCGCGGCGGGAGGAAGCGGGCTTGCTACCGCGAGGCCCTGCATCTCGCTCGCGGCGACGGCTAGAGCCGAGACCCGAGAGAGGGGAAGAGGGCGAGGAACGCAATGCGGGACGCAGCAGAAAGGGACTGCTAGACGCCAAAAACCCTTCTTTAACCCTAGTACACAGAGCCTGCTGCCTGCTGCTTTGGCCTGTGCTGCGGCAGTGCGCCTGGCTTTTGACGACGTCGTTGTCGATCGACAAATGCTTTTTGGCCACTTCAAGGATTGTTTGGTTTTATAGTCTGGAAAATTTTGACGTCTAGGTGACAGTCATTAAAAAAATAAAAACCCATTAGCTGTCTCTCACATGGTGCAAGTAAACAATGTTCGTGTTCACTCATTCGGAGCAATAGATTCTGATATCTGTTTGCTTGACATTATCAGTCACGTTTATCCGTTATTTAACGATGTTTTTCTCTTACAATAAATTAACAAAAAATATTTTTTTATTACAATTATGTAGCCAAATGAACAATGATTCTTATGTATTTGTGTACAGTAAGTACATCATACCGGACGTCCCCTCTTCGCCAATATTTCTAAAAGCCTACTTCAGTCTTGTTTGGATACATAGGAATAATTGTTAGACAGCTAGTTCTTAACCTAAATTTAGTTCTAGCCCATCCAAATGGGGCTATAAATGGGTAATTTGTTAGCTAAGCCTATAAATAGTTGTTAGCTAACTAGTTTGCCAACTTAACTAATTTGAGTTTATTTTTAGCAACTAGTCTTAGCTGGTCCTTTGTTCTATAATCAGAAATTATTATAAGGTCCTGTTTGGTTCTTCTTGCTAAATTTTAGCTAGCTAAACTTTAGTCCCTTTAGTACCTAAAGTTCCAAACACATTGACTAAAATGAGCTAAAATAGTTTAGTTCCATTAGTCACTCAAGAGTAGCTAAAATAATTTTAGCTAGCTAAAATTTAGTAAGGGGAACCAAACGGGGCCTAAGTATTCATGACGTATTCTTCAAAAAACAACGTATGCGATGGTACTTTTTTATTTCCCATGTTTATGGAGGGTTCTAGCTCCAGTCATGATTGATTTGTAGTATTAATATATAGTTAGAGCAACTCTAACAAAGTTGGTAAAAATAGATGACTAAACTTATGATTTAGGTAACCTTTAAAATAGAAACTCGATCAAAAAATATAAAACTCCAACAACCTTTCCAATACAGTGAAGTGAATGGCTAGCGGCACATGCAAGCTATATCTAGCATGCGAGAATTTCGGGATACATGACTTGCTATTTTAGAAAGCCAGATACAATAACTGTTGGACTCTCTCTTTTTTCCTAAGATAGTCAAATATAGATTACATAACATAGATAGTTCTTCTCTTGGGTTGCTCAAGCTCTCTCGTGAGTGGTGAGCAAGATGGGGTGTTATAAAGAATTTGTAGGTGGAGTTGTTAATTTGTTTATTTATATTTATTGGATAGTTCGTGCCTTGTGTCTCCTCATGACCAAAGGAACACTAGGCCCCTTCTGCCAACACTCTTTCTCTCTTATTTCGGTCACCCATGTTCTTTGACATTGGGTTGCAACTACGTTGAGCCCTAGTAGGTTGGTGGTCGCAGCCAAAACTGTAGGTGTCGTCATCCAACCATTCCAGGTAGTTGGATCTCTCATCCCATAAATCCCACCTCCAATCGTTAGCTCTTCTCCTAATCTCCCCTTTTAATTAATATGTTTCAGTCGCCATGGCAACCCTAATTTGACAGGGACACTTCGATGCGGGGGACAAATGCTACTCGCTCTCATAATGTTATTGAAAGTTGTCGTGCTATTACTGAAAGTTATTGTAGGTTCTTGTTTCTATCACCATGAAAGCCCTTGCTCTTCTATCATTTGATGCATACAACGACCATGGATAGTCTTTGGTGTTGAAAGCCCTAATTTGGTTTTGGATAACTGATGAAACTTAAGTGTACTAACATTTGTCATGGGTGAAATACAAAGATAGATTCGTACAAACCAAATGATGGAGCTAGATGGTGGTTATGGTGCTGGAGGCAACCAAAAGATAATATCAAGCGCTCCAACTTGGAAAATATGAAAAAGGAAAACAAAATGGGCTCAAGCAAAGGTATTTTTAACAGGGCCATTTTGTTTTGCCACTCAAGACACCTAGTGGTGTGAGTGGATTTAAGATAGATAACCGTACTACAAAGAGGGGAAATCTTTAATTAGCATAGAAGAGAATAAGAAGAGGATAGCTAGGTGGTATGATAAAAGGGTAAAAGCTAAAGAGTTTACTGATGGAGATTTAGTTTGGAAATTAATTTACCGATTGGGACTAAAAGTTCGAAATTTGGAAAATGGTCTCCTAATTGGAAAGGTCCTTATCGGATAAGTCGATCTGCTCCTGGCAATGCATACATTTTGGAAACTCTCGAGGGAGTTGAATTTCCCAGGGCATTAAATGGAAAGTATTTAAAAGATACTACCCTAGTATCTGGGTCGATGCATAAGAAGTTTAAGTGTCGATAACAATCCTATCGGCTGGATCAAATGCTAGTGTTTTCAAAAGAACTGATGAAACATGTTGCCGATGAAGAGGTTTACAAATTTAGCAAAGTTTAGATAGCTGATATCGCACGTAAGCGAATCTGGTTGGCTTCCTCTATCTCTCGATGTCTTCATCGGCTGAGCCTTCTACTGGTTTTAGCTTCTTCTTCATCTGCAGTGCCTTGCGAGCTTGGGCATCCCTTTCCTGCTGGAGATTTTTGAGCACATCGGGCAGTTGGCTTTCTTCCTGCTTAGCCTGGGTTAATGCTTCTTCAACTTGTTTAAGTTCGGCAAGCAGAACCTCTCTCTTTGCCGATAGATCAGAAATTTTCTGCTTTAATTTGGTGCCTGAGGATTGCAAAGTGTCGATGCTCTTGTGCTTCTCATCGACAGCATGCTTTACCTGTAGCATTTCTTCTTTAAGTTGGGTATAGGCGGCTCTATCGGCAAGACGTTGAATAGCTTTTTGGTACTGGAGCTGGTGGCTCTCCAGATGGGCAGCTTGGAAGAGCATCTCTTCGACATCGGTAGGGATCTGACCGTGAAGAGTTTTGAAAATAGCCTTAGCCGGGTCGGAGTCGTCTACCAGATGAGCTGTGTCTTGCTGTAGTAGGCCCAATAGGTCTTCTGACATGGATTTAATTTCTGCCGATGCGATTCCAAGCGCTAAAGAAGAACTCATCTCTTCTTCTTCATCATCGGAAATGTCAGTGGCGAAAGAGAATAGGCTGTAAGGGGAGTCTTGCTCCTAAAAACAGAGGAGAAAGTGAGTCAGATAGAGTCAGAAATGAATGGTATAGAGTTGATAAGATTGGATGACTTACTTGCTTTAATGCGATCTCATGCCTTTGGTTTGGTGACATGACTTGGATTGTGCCTTGATCGGCTGGATCTGCCGATGGAGTATCTTCAGTTGCAAAGTCGGTTAAATATTAAAGATGATGTTCTTGTAAGTTCATCGACAATGACCTAAGGATTGATATCTTACCTTGAAAGGGAGCGATGATTGTTTGCTTAGGGGCAACGGCCGATGACGTGCCTTGATCAGATGGATCGATGGTTTGTTCAGGTGCATCAGCCGAGTCTGCTTGAATCTTGGGTGCCGGACAAGGCGGGGAAGATGGTGCTGCCTTGTGCCACTTCGACTGGGTCTTAGTGCTTGTTCGAGGTTTTCTCTTGGACTGGGCTTTGCCGACTGTTGACTGGGGGGTCGGCAACTGATGGTTGAACATCTTGAACCCATGCAGATGCGCTAGTTTGCTGCTATGAAATGTAAAGTTTGGTGAGTTAAGTGTAAAAGCAGGAGAATGTTTCTGAAATTCATTAAGAATAAAAGTATCTGATGCAGAGCAGAGTTACCAATGATGTTCCAGTTGTAGTCAATGCGCCCTGGAAAAATAATATAAGTATAGGTTGAAATCGGTATGGTAGGAATTAGTTGAAGGTTTACCTTGAAAGCTTGTGCCAGGGTGGAGGCAGCAACCGATGGAGCGGCTTTTGATCGTTTGGTGGTCATCTTTTTGAAACGAACTCCCCGGTGCATCAAGGCTGCTAGACTGGGAGCGTTGTGGTCGATCAGAGAAATGGGAGATTCTGGCCAAAGATCAAACGGCCGCCCGCTTTTGCTCACCAATGGTGCTGGATCATTGACCTATCAAAATAAAGAAGTGAGTTGCCGATAAAATTAAAGGTAAAGAAGGAATCGAGTATCGGAAGGAAACTTACAACGTCATCGAGAATTTCATGCTCGGGGTCGATCATGTTTCGGTATATGTGAGCCGATACTGTGGAACAACAGTTCTTTCCATTCCTCCCACCATAACTTGTAGGATTCAGTGATGAAGGAAGTTCAGACCTAGGCCGATAGATCGACATCTGCTGTATCGGCATCTGACTGGAGCTGGGCTACTCTGATCCACTCAAGGCCATTAGTAATTGTATCCCTTGGCTTAACCACATCGGCGTAGCAAAGTTTGATTCGCAGTTGACCAAAAGCTAACTGGCGAGACAGTGCCGATGGATTGTAGAATTCATAAGTTGTATTGGTGCTCTTTCCACCACCAAAGGGGTTCACTGGAATTGCTCTTGGGGTAATAATAGCCATCATTAGGTCATTGTCCTTGTGTTGACGGTCCTTAAGTATCAAATTTAATTACCAAATAAACAAAGAAAAGGATCTAAATGCAACCAACACTCAGACTTAGAGTTTTATCTAACAGAATTCCACGAGTTTTGGTGTTTGTCTATTTCTACAGGGGGTTATCAGGAAATATGGAGGAAAGGCCCACACGTCGGGTTTACATAGAGATATTAACGTTGCGCCAATTTTCTATCATCTAGAAGAGTCCAGAAGCCGCGGGAACAAGCGGGAGGCCGAGCGGGCCCGGGGACTGGGCGCCCGCCCAGGTGTCTCGGCCAATCAGGCCCCACCTCGCGGATCATGCTCCACCGACCTAAGGGATTAAGGAAAACCGTGCGATTAAGGTCGGTTTGATCTGACGGCCCACATTCATTTGGAAGGGCTATATAAGCAGGCCCCCTGGCCCCTAGAGAAGACACCTCTGAATCCTTATTCATTATTCATATACAGAGCAAAAGCTAGGGTTTGGAGATGAGAGCTCTCCTCTCATCTCTAAACTAGAGTAGATCTAGATAGTAGCGAGATGGAGAGCAAGGGAGGATTGGAGGAGAGGCCGGCCTGTCGGTTCTTC
>Ga0182004_10001323_pt1 | contig 17879 bp, 19 predicted proteins | sample Sormic07211540_1_FD_120479 | JGI IMG/M metagenome (GOLD analysis project Ga0182004, IMG submission 120479) | Endophyte microbial communities from Sorghum bicolor roots, Mead, Nebraska, USA - 072115-40_1 MetaG | ecosystem: Host-associated > Plants > Roots > Unclassified | place: USA: Nebraska...
CCCCCCACATATCTGCCCAGTCAAAAAAGCCCAAAAACAGAGCACACAACCTGGTCGTCCATGTCCTAATCGGACGATTAATCGCGATAAGTGGACGACTAATCGGACGACCAGGTTTCTGGTTGGACCTCCTAATCGAGCACTCCTGACCGACCAGGACGATTAATCGCGATTAATCGGACGACCTGAAAACATTGGACTGCAGCATGCAGGACAGTAATGGTTCCAGGTTTCAGTTAGTGGCTCATTCTGGTGCACAGAAAAGCTATACTATGCATCAGTAGCTACTGCAATCTAACATGTAAGCTATATAAATCTCACAAATTTAGAAATTTGAAGTGTAATAGTAAGATACATCTATAATGCAACTGGCACATACAATGTCTACAGAATATTTCCACTAAACAAATCTACCAACTTATAGCAGATATATGGAAGATTAACATGCCTCCCTCCCTCCCACCCTCACCCCAAAAAGAACAGGATGTTGTGGAGAAATCAAACAAACTGAATAGTAGACCCATGTACAACAAATATGGAACCAAGGATACTTACCTTTTTCCACTTTGCAATCAGGTTACGGTCTGCATAACCCTGGTCGAGGCAAAACTCATAAAGCTCCTGTGATATCTCCTTCCTTCTGTAGTAAAGGTCATATATGTAGCGGCTCCTTTGATGAGAAATACGGAAAATAGGCCAGAGAGCTTCACACTTTCTCTTCCCATCATGTGGATCATTTTCAGCTACATGAGGACATAGCATTAGTAACAACCCTGTGCTAGCAAATATCAACTGACATCAGTAGCGAGTGCCTCAAATGAATAACCATCTGTGCATACCTTCTCTCATTTTGGCATCCAACTCACGGATTGTTGGTTCAATAAGCTCCCATCCTTCAGGATACTTGACACGGCTTGTTTTTATCTTAGGCATGCTGCCTCAATGAATGTCCTAGGAACATGTAAATGGAGTAAGAAAAAGGACGAACATAATACTTATGTAAACATAATATGCAATAAATCATAAAAGTCAAATGATATTGCACTGATGACATGCTATTGCTATCCAATACCTCTCAAGTACACGAAACTGGGCTTTACAGAAGTTAACAGTACTAAATGCTACAGACAAGGAAACATCCATAATGACTCCGCACTAGGGGGTGATGCACCGTAATGCCAACTACACAAGCTCAGCCCTAATTCACAATCAACAATCACAACCTGAAGGTCGAGGCTCCAAATCGTAAGAGTCGCTGACGTCACAATCTAGGATAGTACCAAAACCCTAAGGGCGTATTCGATGCGGGGCATGGGGTTTCAACCACGAAAATTTATGGAATGGAAACCAAACAAATCGTGGATGTCCTGCATCCATCCCAGCAAAAGAAAGATTTCGCAGAACAGAAACGCAATCAGAGACATGCATCGAAGGGGTAGGGTTTCTTACCAACGGAAGGGGAACTCAGTCCAAGTCCGAGCAGATCTCCAATCCACACCAGACCACAATATGAGAGGAGGTGGGTGACGACTTGACGACGAGGAGGGAGAGGCAGGGCACGCGCCGACTTTTTTTTTTTCCCCCGCTTTTGCCAAACGCAATCGGAAGAAGGCGGTGTCTGTCTGTGATCGGCCTAGAGGCTGGAGGTCAGGGAAAGGGGAAGAAGGGGAGAGTAGGGGAAAAGGCGGTGTCTGTGATCGGCCTAGATAAAATTTGGGCCGGCCGTGGTGTAAAGAAGCCCACTCTAACTTCTGGACCTGCTTGTGGGCCTTTCTAGTCCCAACGTTGACGACACGCCGCCGGCCCGTAAAAATTTAGGACTTTGCGTTCGGCTTAGCGATGACGTTTTTCCAACTACCCAAAGGCTTCTTCCACTCGACTCCTCGACGCTTCGAATCGTTGTGGGGCGTGACCTTCCTCTTGCGCGACTTGCCAAACAAAACAAATCATCGGAATCAGGATCCGGATATAACCGCCGATTTCAATGGAAGCTTTCCTACCGTAACAGCTGATCCCTTCCAAACCGGTCAGCGCAGTAACCAGACATCCGGGCGCGCACAACCGTCGCCACGCGCGCGCCGCTGGGTTCGCCGCCGCAGAGGCAGAAGGCACTCCGGGAGCGCAGGTGGGGGCGCCGCGGACGCAGAAGGGTCGATGTGGATGGACGAGGTGAGGGGGAGGGAGCGCGGGGAGCTGCGCGCCCGGCGGTTCCAGGCCGGCGCCAGGGCGCGCCGCGCGGCCTCGCTCGCGCTCTCCAACCGCAAGGAGTTCGCTACCCCGCACCACGGCGCCGTCAACTCGCTCCAGGTCCCTCTTCTTCTTCCTCTTCCCCCCTTGTTGCCGCTGTTAGATTCTTAACCACTGCAACCACTGCCTCAAACGGAACTGATTTATCTGCTAATCTCATCGAGAAGCGTATCAATTTACATTTACCATCGATCACGGGGTCCTTGTTGTGCAATGTGTTTGTAATCTGACCATATGGTCAGGTTGATTTGACAGAGGGGAGGTACCTGCTCTCCGGGGCATCGGATGGGTCGGCCGCTGTGTTCGATGTGTGGAACGCGACCGAATACGAAGCCGGGTTCATAGCCAAGCACAGGAACATACTGCTTGTGGACAAGCAACACCAGAATGGCCACAGGTTCGCCGTCTCGGCGGCCGTTTGGTATCCTGTGGATACGGGGCTGTTTGTCACAGCATCCTTTGACCAGTATGTCAAAGTTTGGGATACCAATTCGACTCAGGTATGTGCCTGCATTCTCAGTCACCAGTCTTTCTCTGTTTCCTTGCCCTGTTTCGTGATCCTGGATGTTCTGATTTTTGTGTGCACTGTTTTTGTTTTCTCAGGTCGTCATGGAATTTAAGATGCCTGGAAAAGTGTACACTGCAGCCATGTCTCCGGTCGCAACAACGCACATGCTCATCGGTACTGGGACCGCAGATGTTCAGGTCCGTCTGTGTGACATTGCTTCTGGAGCCTTTACCCACACGTTGTCAGGTCATCGTGGTTAGTTTCTTTGTGCTAATGCAGTGATGAAAATATGCTTGTTTTTTCTTGTATGGTACCTTCTTATCTCCACCCATCATCTTAGATGGTATCATGTCTTTGGAGTGGTCTGCCTCAAGTGAGTGGATTTTGATGAGTGGTGGCTGTGACGGGGCAATACGTTTTTGGGACATTAGGCGAGCTGGATGCTTTCAGGTTCTGGATCAATCACGGTCTCAACTTGGAAAGAGGCCTCCTCTTGTTAAAAGTGCTGTAGATAATGTATGTTCACTCTCCCTATTATTACCATTTGTTTTTGTATTTGTAATTATTTCTCAAGAGTATTTGGTTAGAGAAAGCCACTCCCTCCATTCCAATTTGTAAGCTGTTCTGGCTTTTCTAGATACATAAGACATATTCTGTATCTTCGTTCATAGCAAAAGCTATGTGCCTAGAAAAGCCAGAACAACTTACAATTTGGAACAAATGGAGTACTAAAGAGCTGCTTACCATCTTCTGGCGACAATTCTAGAGCTATTAACCTTCAAGTAGTTCAGAAATCTCTCTGTTATATTGGGGTTCGATAGCATTGAAATTCCAGCATATGTAGATATCCTTAGTGCTCTAATATTGCTATATTCTGTACTGCACCTGAAATAAATTGAAAGATTGATACTCCCTCCTTCCAAGAAAGAATGCAACTCTCACTTTTCGAGTTGTCAAACAGTTTTAAGTTTGAACAAATCTGTACAAAAATTACTGACATTTTTGGTACCTAATAAGTATTATTAGATTAAACATGGAATATATTTTCATAGTAATACCTATTTGAAGTCATAAATGAAAATAATATTTTCTATAAACATAGTCAAACTTAAGGAAATTTGGCTCAATCCAAACCCAGAACTGCATCCTTTTTGGACCGAGGTAGTAAATCATATACTTTTTTTGACCAAAGCAGGATCACACAGATTCCTTAGGACCTTCACCTTCCACAAGGAGCTTAGCTCAGAAAAGGGCAGGCATTTCTAAGAAGAGCTCACCGGCTTTGCGCAAAATTCAAAACCTAACACATGGACAGATGCAACAGAGATTGCATCCCGGTTTGTCATCCAGTCAAAACCGTGCTACAGCTCATTATGGTGCTGTTACTGGATTACGAACAACTACAGATGGGATGTACCTTCTTAGCTCAGGTAAGTGAGTTTGAGTTATACTATTTTGAACACATTGCTGCTTGTTGCGTGCCAGCTATTAACATATTGTTCTATAAGCATTGTACTATGTGATAATATTTTCAGTAGTAAAGTTGTTACTAAGACAGGTATTATCCTTTCTTTGTAGGATCTGATTCTCGTTTAAGACTGTGGGATATCGATTCAGGCTGCAATACTCTGGTCAATTTTGAAGCTATGCGATTGCAGACAGGCAAGCCATTACAATTAGCTGTCACTGAGGATCCTTCACTTGTATTTGTTCCATGTATGGCAAGCATCAAGGTGTGTTCCTCACTTCCTATTTTCTAGTTTGCCAGTTTGCTGAAGCGTTCTTGAGGTTCATATTTCACCATTGTTTTATATGCTTAGGCATACAATTTATGGTCTGGTACAACATTTCGAACATTTCGAGGGCACTATGAACTTGTGAATTGCTGCTACTATAGTGAACAGGACCAAGTAAGTTTGCATGTTTACTGTCAATGTGTCTACTTTCGATAGGACTCCATTTCTAAGTGTTCAGGAATGCAGGAACTTTATACTGGCGGAAACGACAGGCAAATTCTTGTGTGGACTCCATCAACTCCAGCTTTTACTGAAATGGTATATCATCTGTCGTTATTTCCATGCAAGCCCTCTTTGTTTGGTTGCCTGGCTAACTCCATTGTCTCACAGTTGTGAGCGAGAATATGGCATAGGTATTAGACAAATTCCTTGCATCTTGACACTAGTAAAACTCTTACAGGAAGATCATGACAAGACCCTTTCAGGAGCTGATGAGGATAACTGGAGCGACTAAGAAACATGTACCTTCTTCCCTGGAACCAGGAGGACTACTTGTATATACTGACATTGATGTTAGTGATGTTAACAAATAACAAATGCTGATATTCTTGGTATATTTTCAAAAATATGGTACATTACCATGTGAAATATTGACAGATCATTGAAATAATTTGGAGCCTTCCAAAAATGTTATTTGGCCCTGGAGCCTTGTTTTCTTCACTTCGTAGATGGTTGTGTGTGTTAATGCTTTACCCAAAAGTAAGAAAATCCTTTGAGCAAATAGGCAGAAGTGTAGCCTTAGGCTATGTTTGATTCAGCTTCTGAAAAGTGATTCTGCTGCCAAAAAGTAGAAAGTCAACAAAACGGTCTTCACGTAGTACAAACCTTCGTAACATTTTAGAGCCTGCTTTTGGCTTTTATCTTTTGTCTTTTCCAAATGCATGGAAATAGAGAAGCGTTTTACAATTGTTTCAAGGGAGATAAAGAGATGGATGGTTCTCTATAATAAGTTTAGGGTGGGTTTTATAGTTAGTTTAACCAAATAGACTATATAACAATTTTTACACAGCTCATAGCTCACACCAGATTTTTCATAGAGACTCTTAGAATATCAGAAACTTGGTCTAAAATTGCCGAAAAAATAGCCTTCTATGATTATATTATATTGATAATAATCTGGCAAAGGGGGATTATTTAGAGTAGTCTCCACGGGCAATGGGGATGGAATAGCTGTTGAATGGTTATGACATCATGTCTTTAGACATAAAGGACACGTCGTAGTCTACCTTTTTTTTTGAAACATTTTGGATAGTTTTGGTAGATGAAAAGGGGATTATGAGAACAGACATTCCTTTAAAAGGGTAGAATCCAAATATAGTGTTGAACAAAGTAGGCCTAACGGTTGTTGTTCAAAAGGCTATGCTCAGAAATTAGCTTGCAAAGCAAAATAGAGTCTATCTGAGAGTAAAGCTCAGAGGACGAAATTGTTCTGATGCGATATAATTCAATTAACTTTGGGCTTGTTTAGATGTGAAAAGATTTTGGATTTCACTACTATAGCACTTTCGTTTGTTTGTGACAAATATTGTCCAATTATAGATTAACTAGGATCAAAAGATTCGTCTCACGATTTTAAGGTAAACTGTGCAATTAGTTTTTATTTTTGTCTATATTTAATGCTTCATGTATAAGATTCGATGTGACAAGAAATCTTGAATTTTTTTTGGTTTTCGGGGTTAATTAAACAAGGCCTTTGTTCCGAAATGAAGCCGAGAGCGCCCATGAATCACACATCACGAAACTCGGTAGAATCAGCGTCCATGAACCATCAGGAAACCAGAATCTCTAGCATTATGGCATTTATTATTTCCTCCCGAATGCATCGGGAAATCATGTTCTGTTCACATTCTCATGGGAACAGTTACACAGAAGATGGAACGCCAACGGGCTTATTCTAAAGCTCAGGTTCGCATGCACTGGTACTACCGCAACTATCAGAACCAGACTTTCATACCTAATGTATTCAGAACCTGAGGGCTTCAATTCTAGAACGCAAAGGTCTATTGCACCAGCTCTCTTCTATAGCTATGCACAGCTAAGCCAACCACCTTCGGTGACCCGGTCAAAAGTAGAATAAAAGAATAGAGTAGAATAATACCACAGTACCACTATCTGTGTTACAGGCCCCTGTTTCTCGAGGAGCATTCCAGATTGCGCTCTTCTTCAGATCCTCTGGCATCGTATGATGCCTGCAGCACCTCCATAGCACAGCCATCTCTCGCTACCCTTGTTCATGTTCCATCGCACTTGATGCAAAGCGACAGAATTCGGAGGGACGACTTTAAGGTCTTTTGGGGATTCACCACCCTTGCTGTTCCATGTTCCATCATTCTCTTCCTTTGTAGGACTGGCTAAAATTATTGCACCGGTTCCTTGTTCTTCACTGTGTCCATCGTCTTGGTCATCGCCAAATTCTGTGTTTACCATGTCTGCTGCATGTTCTTCACTGTGTCCATCATCTCGATCACCGTCGTGTTCTTGATTTACAGCACCTGCTCCTTGCTCTTCGCTTTGTCCATTATCTTGATCATCATGAACTTCTGGATTTACAGCGTCACTGTTTCTTGTGGGGGAGTTGAGCTGACATGTCAGCAGGCCAGTGACATTGTTTGTAGCGAGCCCCTGAACTATATTTTGGCATGGTTTTGAACCCTTTTTGGTCATCACAGGAACATTAGGTAATGGAGATGTTTGCAGCCTGCTGCCAATCTTAATATTTTCTCCCTCCTCTGATAATGATCCAGAGAGGAAATAAGGAACGCGGTTACGCCCAGGTTCTTTATCCCAGAATCTCGAATTAAGCTACAGCAAGTTAAGTATTTGCTTAGAACACTGCAACTCAGAACGACAAGAAATGTTGTTCATGAATCAACTAGAGAGTTCACCTGGAAGTACACAGCAGTACCATCTGCCCCGCAGTAAGCCACACAACCTGGACATCAGCAAACAAATATTATGAATTTAAGGACCACTACAAGCATTTGACACCTTGGGGCAAAGCAGAAGTTACTGCATAATCAGGAAACATCTAGGACTGATACTAAAAGAAGGTAAGTTGCCACTGTTTTGGAAATCGTCTGGAGGCTGTGTATATTAATAAACTGGTAGGGGTCGATGAGGAAATTCTCACAGCTTGCATCACCTTTATGTCTGGTAGTGATGTCAGTTAAGATAGAAACTTTCTGGTGTGATGATTTTTCTCATGTAAGCTACTGATCCCAGCTCTTTTTTTTCTGTTTCATACAACACCTTTCAGACTTGTAAAATTTTTTCTCTGCTGTCATAGTGATCCAAGTTGCAGGGTGCATCATCCATTAAATTTTCTAAAAAAATCTACAGACAGTTGACTCCACTATCATCCATTGAACTATGTACTCCCTCATCCCAAATTATAAGACATTCCGAAAATCTTGAAAAGTCAAAGCATATCAAGTTTGACCAAAATTATATGATAAGATAAAAACATTTATTATACCAACTAAGTATCATTAGATTCTTCATTAATTATATTTTCATAGTATATCTATTTGATGTCATAAATCTTTGTAATTCTCTCTATAATTTTGGTCAAACTTGAGATGTTTTGACTCTCCAAGATTTTTGGAATGTCTTATAATTTAGAATGGAGGGAGTATCAACTATCAAATTGCAAACTAATAATTTCATGAGAAACAAAACCAGTAGTTACTACTAGCAAAGTTCTGCAGGAAGATCTGCTTGAATTTCTATTAGCAACAAGTCCATCTTAGATATTTAGATCAAACACATGTGATATCGATATTTTAAGTCATTGTTTATTTGCCACTGGATTTTAGACTCCAAAGTGATTGCTGCTACATAGGAACTTTGCTACCCGGTAGTCATTACCATTGGGCAGGATATGGACAGTGGCTATGAGAACGATAATGAAACACACCTGTAGGTTCTGAGGCATGGACACTCCAAATCAAATATTCTGACAACTGATAAGTTCCAACACCCTGAGTTTTTGTTCCAGCAAATGGCCTTCCAGTGGCTGGAACATCATTTGCAATCCGAGGCAAGCTTAGAAACTTCAATGTACCATCTTCCAAACAGATAACGATCCCCCTGAAAACAATCAGTCATAAATATAACATTAGCTTCACAATTCTAGTAATAACGACAGGGGAAGAAAATCAGTAGCCTGTACATATAAACAGAAATGTGATCGAGATGTGGGTAAACAACTTTTAATATGCCATTCTTTAATGTTGCTTCCGAATTCTTACCAAATGCCATATGCCTCATATGGACTCCCTATGTCTAATAAAGTGTTTCCCCAGATGAAAAGTGCTTGCTGGCCAATTCAAATCCACAACGAATAAGACAAACCAACAAGAGTAGGCAAGTATACCTTCTATTTTTTTCACGCAAACTATAATATCGATACCTAAGTAAGAAATACAAAAGAGCATTTCCATTCACATGCTCTCTGTCCTATGGCATTGAATACAAAGATGCCCATCAAACAATAAAACATGCTAACTAGGTTATCAGATGCTTGCATAAGATAGAAGACCCACATATGAATAAAAGTTAGGTGATGTTTCAGCTAGATTCCAGAATGCACACGAAGGGGAAAAAAATACAAACAATGAACTTTATGTTATCACATTATATTTTGTCTATGGACAACAATTAGTGATCTTATGGTCTGTGAGTTAGGTCAACAACCTTGGAAGAAATTTAAGTTCCTGTCCAACAAAGGGAGCAAGTATTGGATGATATGTAATATAAGGTTTGAAGGTGCACGGGCATGCCAAAGGATGTTTAAAAACATGTAAACAATGCAAACTCAAAAGGTTACAATACATTGAGAAGCATCAAGAAAAACTAGTTATCTAGACCAAGAAGATGCTTTAGCAAGCTAACAGGAACAGCATGACCCATATATTGCAAACATCATGACACAAATAAATCCATTTTGCAATCTATTTCAACTGCATTTTAGTTTTCAACAATGGCCTGCATTTAACTAAGCAGAAAACAACCTAAATGTGATCAGTGCCTACAGAGAACAAAGACAAATAAAACTGTCTATACAAGAAGCAAAGCAAATTTTGTACCAAATTGTTTTATTTACTGATATACTATGTATTGGAACTAAGTATTACCTTCCATCCTTTAGCCAATGAAGACTTAATACAGCCTTTGGAGCAGTAGTTAGCTCCCAAAGAGGACGGTACGGATCTCTGCAAAAGTGATTTATGTCATGAAAAAATAGTAATCAAATATCACAGTTCAGCGAAATAATATAGGACATTCACAAATGTGTGCCTAAGCATGCAAATGTCATAGAGCAAGAGAGAGAGAGATCAAAACTGAAACTTAACAAAAGGATGAGTTGAGATAGGCCTCCGAGGATATGTTACACATACCTTAAATCCCAGAACTTTAGACCATCCTCTCCAGCAGTGACAAAAGTATTTGTGCTTTCTTCACTGTTAAATGGATTCAAGTTTAGGGCTGGCATTACTTTTAAGTGGTGGAGAAGAACAATACTGCAGAGTACCTTATATATGGTGCCCAAGAGAGAGCTCTAATGGGAACAGAATCAGCAGTGACACACATAAAAGGTTTTGAATCTGGACATTCAGAGGAAAAAATGGTTAGTTTTAATTTTACTCAAAATAAAATGATAAATATGCAGTACATGAATTCAATAGCTTTACAATTAAAAAAAGGAAAAGTGACTAATCATGTTTTCCAAATATCAGTCATAGAGAGGCTTCGGAAGGGAAGGTATCTATTACCTTGTGTTGGCAAATTCATCGAGAAGTTCCATAGAGCAACCTGAAAAATCAAATATGACATTAAAGCAACCTGAAACATCAAATACAGCCTGTTAACTGTAGTATCACAAAACTGTGGTTTTACAAGCCAAAGAGACACAAAACCATGGTTGAGAAAAAAGAGGTCATGAGTGGAGTTTCTAAAACTCCAAAAAGACTGTAGTTTTGACAAAACCATGGTTTTAGAGACTACAAGATTTGTTGCATCCAAACACCCAGTAGCTTTTAAAAACCAAAGTATTTTGTAAAACCGTAGTATTTTTCCAATACTTCAAAAATACCTTGCATCCAAACAGGGCCTTAAACTTTTAAACTAGCAACTTAAAATAAAAGTTGAAAGGCATGGGGTTTGAGTTAAGGAAACTAATCTCTTCAAGAGGAAAATATACCGTTCCATCATGACAACCCGCCAATATCATATCATGAGGAGGAGTAGGTGACCAATCAACTGTCAAGGGAATGCTGTTTACCATTAAAAAGAGGTCATGACTTCAAAAAGAATATTCATGCTGAGGAATATAGCAGAAAGTAAAAAACATAAATCTATCTCTATAAGCAAAACTGCAAAAGTATCAATCACATGCTAAAACTTTGAAGTCGCAGTACCTTTGCCTGTTCCTGCACTTCACTTTGACACACCTAAATACAGGTTGTAGCTTTAGAAAACGAGGGTCAGAACCCTCCACCTTAGAGGACGAATATATTTTCTGGATCATGCATGGTGATGGAACTTCCCACCTGTGTACAAACAATGAAGTATATGAGTGATGATTTATTAAAAAGAAGTTCTAGCATAGCAATGGCTTGCCCAACTTACACTTCAAGAATGCCATTCCCCAACAATACTGCAAGGAAACCCAGTCGTGATTTCTGTTCAGGCTGACTTAGTAAAGGAGGCTTCCATTTGATGTCCCAAGCGACTTTGCCATTGTGAGCTAAACACAAGACAACTCTTGGTTGAGCAATGTCCCTTGTAATTGAAGATGAGTTTGAGTTTACACAACTAAACATATTGTCATCTTCCCATGATTCCTTGAGTGGCACAAGTTCCGCAGCTTCCGTTTCATCAATGACCCTATCACTGTTCTTGAAACTAGGTGCAACTTGATTTGCTCGTGCATTTTCATTACAATGAGAAGTATAATTGGCAGTGTTGCTTTCAGTAACTTTCATGCCTTCGCAACCAGCAATTGCATTCTTAGACTGATTCAAACCAGCCCCATGACCCATGTCATCATTTTTAGATGATCCTTTAGTCATTGGTGTAGATAATGTCTCTATTTTATGCGTTTCAACACCAACAGATTTGCCACTACTCTCATTTGAAGCAGGTATCCTTTGAAGTTGCCCCCCAGCCTTTCTGGGGCCTTGTCCTTCCATACAATTTTCAACCAAGACCACAGAATCGCCTGACTTTGGAGTTGTCTGCATTTTTTGTTCTTTGACATTAAAATCAGTAAAATGACTGTGCTCAGCTGAAACAGGCTTCTTTCTACATCCCCCTTTTCCTATTTTGGTATTTAATTCTTCCTTACAATTTGCATTGTGTAAGCCATGTGCTGGTGATGCATCATCAGACAACAAAACACCTGAATGAACACTGCATTTCTCAATATCACACCCACATGAACCAAGGCTACTTACTATAAATTTGCCACCACTCTTGTTCAAAGATGTGAGATTGTTTGAACCAGTCAGTACAGAGGTTGTCTTTGGGAGGCTGGCACCAGAAGCCACAAAACGACCAGTTCCAGCAGAAAGTGGTATCGTTTTAGGCCTTCCTCTTCCCCTCTTGCCACTTGACTCTCTTTTATTACTTGATTTAGGTGAAATGTGGATAGGAAGTACAGAATCATCTGAAACAGCACCTTTACACGCTTTACCCTCACAGTTTAACAAGCTAGCAGAACAAAGCTCATTCATTGATACCACGTTCTGTGCAGATGGTAAAGCATTTTCAACAGAGACTGCAGGATCATTTGGAAGAATTTCTGTGGAACAAATTCTCTGTGATTCAACACCAGAAACCACTGGGCAATATAGAGCATTAGAAATTGTTTTCTTCTTATCATTTCCTCTAATCATCTGACCTTTTGACTTCTTATCACAAGTTGCAGTAGATGGAGATGTAAATGATGATGATGCATCAACTGCAACAATGCTAAAACTAGAGTTAGACTCTGTGCAAGCAGTGTGACCCATACTGGATAAAACAGGCTGACTAGTTGTATCTTTCCCCAGTTCAATCATAGTGTCTGAGTATTTTTGTGGCATCACCCTTGTTCTCTTTGGTTGCTTACGAGTTGCAGTTGCTGGAGCTGGTTCGGTACACACACTTTCTTTTACTACAGCACCAGATGAACTGCACAGTTCGTCAACAATTGGCAATGCTGCATCAACCGGAACAATACTTAAATTAGCATTAAGCTCTGTGCAAACAGTGTGCTCCAAACTACAGCCAAATGAAACAGGCTGACAAGTTGTCTCTTGCCCTAATTCAGCATCAGTACCTGAAACAGATCTACCATTGATTGGAACTGGATACTTCCGAGGTCTCCCCCGTGGTTTCTTAGGTTTTGTACAGATTGCAGTTGTTGGGGATGGGGCTGTCCACAAATCTCCTGATACAGTGCCAGATACAGATCTAGCATTGATTGGAACTGGATACTTTCGAGGTCTTCCCCGTGGTTTCTTAGGTTTTGTACAGATCACAGTTTTTGGAGATGGGGCTGTACACACATCTCCTGATACAGTGCCAGATGAACAGGTCGGTTTGTCAATAAGCGGCAATGCTGCATCAACTGCAACAATACTTAAATTAGCATTAAACTCTGTGCAAGCATTGTGGTCCAAACTGCAGCCAAATGAAGCAGGTTGACAAGTTGTCCCTTTCCCTAATTCAACATCAGCACCTGAAACAGATCCATCATTCATTGGAATTGGATATTTTCGAGGCCTTCCCCGTCGTCCCTTAGGTTTTGTACAGATTGTTGTTGGAGATGGGGCTGTACACACAGCTTCTGATACAATACCAGATGAGCCTGTCAGTTTGTCACTTGAATTTTTCCTAGGTCGCCCTCTACCTCTTTTAGGAGTTGATTGCACAGACTTCACAGTTGGCATGACATAAGCCAATGGAAGGTCATCTGAAATAACACTTGAACTATCAAAAAGAATGATATCCTGACTTTGCCCGTTTTGGGATGAACCTTCTAATTTTGCATCTGGCAATGGACACTTTCTTGGTCTGCCCCTTGGTCTTTTTGGAACAGGTTCTAACTGATCACTGCAAGGTCTCTTTCTTGGCCTCCCCCTTGGTCCTTTTGGAATAGGTTCCAGCTTATCACTACAAGGTATTTTTCTAGGCCTTCCTCTTCGCTTACTATTATTGCATACATTTATTGACCGGCGAGCATGTGCATCTTCAAATGGTGCTAACAGACACCAGACTTGAATGATACCTCTCCCGGTTAAGGGCATGCCAAGTTTATGGTAAGAAGAACCAGGAGGGTGCGCAGAAACAGCAAGATACTGCAAAGGATAGAATATATGAGTATATGACATAGGATCATCAGCGTCAATTAACTTTTGTGTTACTTTTAAGTTCACAGTACTCTTGCAATAAGGACTAAAATGAAAACAGGCTATTAGCATAACTGCTATGGGCAAAAAAATATATAGTTGCAACCATGTAATCATCCAGAGAACAAAGATAGAGTCAAGAAAATAGTTGCATAGGGTTTACAAATACGTGCCACCCAAAAGCTTGCACTTCAGTAAATTAAAATGGCAACCAAAAAGCCTGCACTTCAGTAAATTAAAAACCCAATGGGTAGTAACATGCACATTTAACACATGCAACATAGGATTTTCTGGTGGCATAGTAAAGAGAAGAGAGGTGAGTATCTTATTTGAGAAATCACTTGGGTGAGAAATCCAATACTAGGAAACCATATAGACTTAAATTGTTGTGTACCATATGACGGATTTGTACAAAATATATACAGCAAGTAAATCATTTCAGGAACCTAGGAAATGACAATACTTTCTCCAGTCACAAATAAATGATGTTTTGACTTTTGAGGTAACTGAAAACAACAATCCCGAACTTTTCCTACAATTAATGTGTTTAGTTTGAATGTTTGCATGTGATACGAATACATTTGTCTTGGACAATAGTTTAATAAAAGTAGTAGCAGAAGTTTAGAATAGTTGACATCAGACAATCCCAAAACACCACATATTTCTGACTGGACAGAGTAGGGTTGTTTTTATAAATGTTCTTGTGGCAAGGCAATCTTAGATATAACAATATGATACTATGCATTGGGAGCAGCCTCAATGTGTCAATTGACCGGTGAGACCTACCAGCCATGTCAAGACAGATGGTACTTTTCTGAATTATAAACTTCAGTGTGGCATCCAACTAAATTATCCCTTGATACTGGATAATAAAATGTTGTGTTTCAGACAAGTTTACAATTTCACAGTACTTGATGTCTTCACTACAAAGTTCATGGTTATAAAGGCCACAACCTCACAGTTTATAGAAGAGTCAGCCTTTTTGCACAACCTGGGGCACCAGTCCAAGGCCCAGACATTCCCCCCCGCATATAGAATAAAATCAAAGCTGCAATAATTAAAGACACTTGGTCAAGGTTCGATCAAGATAGTAATAGAATTTTACATGGATAATCAAGTATCAGAAATAAATTGAAGAGAGCAGAAGACTGATTTTAATAGATATTTATTCCCAACTTCATCACACTCTCAAATTTATACTTCATAACAAAGTAAAAGGATCAAAGGTGCAAAACAATAAACAATTAGAACTCAGGATATTTAAGAATTTGGCACTCTCAAAAAAAGATGAATAGTTTCATGATTGAGCTACCTACAGGTTAGAATAGATCATAAGGCATGTTGCACGACTCCCCCAATGCAGGGGGGAGGGGAGGGATTGCGCACCTGACTGTATGATCCCTTCGGTCTTCCTGAGGTGTGATCTGTAATGATTTCCACAATTACAAACCCAAGGGGAAAGAGTATCAGAGAGGAATCCTATTCAGCTGAAAAATAATGCTTATAACTCTCCTAAAAAAACAAAGACTGGGCTCAGAAACTAAAACACTATTAAGTTTACTTTCACTGACCTGGGGAACAGAAGCAGATGAAAACTGTGGCAAGGTTACACTGTGCATGTCATCTCTAGATGAAGTTGACTCAGTGCCACTAGTGAAAGTTACACTTTTTGGCTCATAAGAGAAGTGCCTCCATTCTCTGAAGATAAAGATCAAATGAGCGGCAAATTAGATTTGCAGATAAGAAAAATAAACATATATCTGAAAAACAGGCCATTTATTTAGAAAGAAAGGAGAAATCAAATGTAACTATTGCATCTTTTGACATTATGTGGAGCTTGTGGATATTCAAGGAAGGAACAGGTAGACCTTCAACTAAACCAATAAATCATGAATATATCGCAATTTGATAACTAGTCACTCTTGTGGACAACATATATTCCGAAGCTACAAGAATTAAACAAATTCTCCCACATATGCATGATATATTCCATGAAATACGCTCCATGAGAATCGAGAATCGATCACATGTCTCTACATAGGATCACGTCTACGATCACCCATTACGCTGACACAGGAAATTTGCCAATTCCATCGTGGTGACTGAGTGCGAGAGCAGAGGAAGCCAGGAGACAAACTTTTACCTGAGGAACGTTATTGAAGAGGAGAGCCGCTCAACTTCCGCCTCGGGGAAGTCTGGTTCGGGCTCTTTGTCGACGAGCTCCGAGATGGCGCGCACAGTTCTCAAGAACCCATCTGCTGACTCATCGAACACGCACACCTCAACGCCGTCTTTAATATCTTCTCCGGCTCCCGGCGGTGCCGCGGCCATCACCGGAGAGGGGGGCTAAGCGGGAGGCTTGCGGAGTCCTGCTGGTAGCCACAGAGGCGGTGGCGGACGCGACAGAGGATGGGGACGCTTTCGGCGGCACCGAATGAAGCTAAGGAAGCTTAAGGTGGTTCCGATGGAAGGACTAGGGAGGAAGAGGGCGATGCGCCGACGAGGCGGGCACGGGCACCGCGCAGCCAACGGCCGTCCCTGCAAGGCGGGCGTGGAGACGACAGGAAGCGGATCCGGCCGTGGGTGCGGAGGTCTGAGCTGTCGACGGGAAGAGCAGGCGCGCTCGGGACAGGGAGCCACGGCGCCACGGCCACGCGCGGAGGAGAGAGCCGCGGAACCGGCGGCCACGCGCGGTGAGGGAACCGCGGAACCGGCGGCGGCTACTACTCGAAGAACAAGAACACCGCACCCCCCGCACGCGGAAGAAGAAACGGGAAGTGGAGCTGGGCTTTATGATATGGGCCGAATTGATCTATGGCCTTTAATGTCATGATTTTGTGACTGGCGGTGTTGTCGCAGGGCGGAGGCGCTCGAGGTCGGGGTCTCAGGGTCACGGACTCACGGGATTAGGATTGGGAATTTTTTTTTTTTTTAAGGGGGATAGGGATTGGGAATAAATGCCTCTAGCGGACTGGCTGTAGCTGGGCTTTTCTTTTGGGCCACGATGATTGATCACTGACGAACATACGTAGTTTACTAGCTGGGCTCTCTTCTGGATATCGGGTATGCGGGTAAATCGGGTAATGCGAGTGATTACCCGAACTAATTTTGGATATCTGAAGTCAACATCTGAAATTATGATTGGGTATTTCAGGTCCGAGTCCAGGCAGTTTGGGTTCAGGTATTGAGTTCTCATATTGGATTTTTGGCCCACTGTTAGATTTGACTAGCTAAGGAACAAGAATAATAAGAAAGATATAGGAAGAATTAGGCGTATGGCCGTGGAAAAAAACTTATTTTTTTAGCTTTATGACTTTCTTTATTTTTTGAATTTGGCTCTATGACCTTAAAACAATTTTTATTTGGCTTTATGGTCTTCTATCAGATTTGGGCAGCTTGTTAAGTCAAGGGTAAAAACATCGTTTTACCTCAAAACAAGTATATATATACTTAAAATATACAATAACAAAAAAAAAACTGTTTAAAAAATTTTGTTAGGGTAAAATAGTCTTTTTATCTCTTACTTAACACATTTTTTCCCAAAACCGACAGAAGGGCATAGAGGAAAATAAATTTTGTTTTAAAGCCATAGAGCCAAATTAAAAAAAAGGAGTAAAATACACTGGCGACCCTTTAACTTGTCACCCTGTGCCACTTTGATCCATGAACTTGCAAACCCGAAAAAGTGACCCCTGAACTTGTCAGTCTGTGCCACTTTGGTCCATGAACTTGCAAACGCAAAACAGTGGCCTCTGAACTTGTCGGCCTGTGCCACTTTGGTCCATGCGTGTAAAGGATCTTTCAACACGCCAACAAATATTTGTTTATTTCATAACTAATTATTAGTGAAATGCTAAATTCATGAAATGTTTTGTGTAGCCTCTTCATGATGTACTCTGCCTAGAAAAAATATGAAACCTAGAAAACGAATAA
>Ga0182004_10001324_pt1 | contig 17874 bp, 14 predicted proteins | sample Sormic07211540_1_FD_120479 | JGI IMG/M metagenome (GOLD analysis project Ga0182004, IMG submission 120479) | Endophyte microbial communities from Sorghum bicolor roots, Mead, Nebraska, USA - 072115-40_1 MetaG | ecosystem: Host-associated > Plants > Roots > Unclassified | place: USA: Nebraska...
ATAAGAAACAGCTTGGTACCCACACTATATTTGTGCGTTGCAACTATATCAACTTTGATGATAAGTTTGAGGGTCTATTTGGTTCAGTCGTTAGCTGTGGAAATGTTTGTGACATGTGAGCTATGTGTTGTGAAAAGGCTTTAACATATTTGGTTGAAACAACTTTAAAAACTTCCCTCTCTCTCTCTATCTTTTTTTGAAACAACTGTAAAATATCTCTCTATTTGCACCCATTTAGAAAATCTGGAAGATGAAAGCCAGAAGCAAGGTCTAAAGTTCTCCAAAAATTATACTATGTGAAAGCAATTGTTTCTAAGAAAGCAGTTTCAGACCCATTTGGTTGATTTTCTGCTTTTTGGTAGTAGAAACACTTTCCAAAAAGCTGAACCAAATCAGGGTTGTTTAAAGGGTCATGCTCGTCTGGATGTCCGATGGAATTGAATCCCATCGGACGCTCTCCATCAGCACAGCCTTGCACTAGCCCTGCACCTATTCAAAAAAGAAGTAAAAAAGCACATCCTGTATCACCCCCATCCGCATGACCCTGCATCGCCCTCGTCCACCCCCACGTGCATGGGAGAAGTGGATCAAACGCGTCCTAGCCCTCGTGCACACCGGATTTGCCCCCTCTCTCGACCTCGTCGGCCCACCAGCACCTTCGCCCTGCCACTAGTTCACCCCCAAGGCCTAACCCCAGCTCACCACCCTGCCTTTGTCGCTGCAACAGTAAGATGCAACATCAATTGAGACCTAATGCAACAAACGAAGAAGACAATTACAATATTTAACCCAGACCTAACGCAACAAATGAAGAAATCCATTACAACATCAACCCAGATCTAATGAAACAAACTAATAAAATCATTGCAACATCAATCCAGAGAGCTCGCCGAAACCCTAGCCTACTGCAACATCAACCGAGACCTAACGTGACAAACAAAGAAAACTAGTGCAACATCAACAAAGACCCAATGCAACAAACAAAGAAAAATGTTGCTAAATCAACTCAGACCTAATGCAACAAATGGAGAAAACCATTGCAACATGGTGAGGAGCTAAACCTTGGAGAGCTCGCCGGATCCCTAGCCACCACGACATCCCATAAATCTAGAGAGAGGAGGAGTATGAGAGGAGTAGGGGAGGAGGAGGAGGTGGTGGAGGAGCAGATTTAGAGGAGGAGGGAAGGGAGAGAGATGCCTTGGATCCAAATCTCTCCCTACCTACCTCATCAGAGCCATGTCGTCGTCATCGTCTATGGATGCATGGACGTGAGAGAGCGAGGAAGAGAGGGCAGGAAGGGAGGGAGGCATGCACCATGTCCATCCAGGCGGTAGGACGCTCGGACACCTAGTATTTCTGCTTTTTAAAACCACTGTTTGTTTTGTAGAAAAGGCCTTCTATTTTTCCAAAACTAACAAATAAACCCCACATGTAAATTTTATTAATGTGAAGAAGAGAAAGATCAAGAGTCTGCTCATGTTTTAGGTGCCGCTAGGTATTTTGTACACAAATCCTCCAAGCCTCCACCCAACTTGAACCCTAACCCTGTCCTCATTTCTCTATTCTCCTAGCCGCCGGTCGCTGATGCCTCCACCACTCGCATATTATCATGCGCTTCCCAATATATTGTTGTCACTCCTCCACAGGTGGTCCTACGCCTAGCTAGCGTGCAGGCCCTCCAAAGAGGCAGCTTCATGTCCTTTACCAAGATGGCTCTCTCTCTAGTCATCTCCAATTTTTCCTTCTCTCTACTTTGATTCTGGTTCTCTCCAACGCTTGGAGCTTTGTAACATCCTGCCTCCATGAGGCTAGGCCCGCTTACATGTGGCAGCTTTTGTACACAAACTAACATCAGTCTTTTCTGCACACTTTGTCCTCACTCATGCGCACACTATGTCCTCATTCGTGCGCACCCAGGAAGAACTTCCTAGTCGGTCCCCATCCCTAAATTTCTCCAGGCCAAGCATGCTTAACTTCAGAGTTCTTTAGAGATGGACTTCCAAAAAAGAAGTTACAACTTGTTGGTATGAGTATGCTATTAATCTGATTAAGCCCTAGGCCAATATGTTACAAGCTTGGGCTACTCGAGCGCCGCTAGGGATTTTGAGTGTGGTTACAGCCTAGGGTGGACCAACCTCCGATGGAGATCCATGGTGTGGAGGTGTCGTTAGCAAATCAGGATCTGTGGCAGAATCCAACATGCGAGGAGGCCAAATCCATAGAGGGGCTGGCACGTCCATGGTTGCCCATAGAGACTAACACTAGATCTAATCATCAACATGCTCAAGGTTCAAAGTGGTAAGGGGTGAGCCATCTTACTGCTCTATGGCGATGTCACCTACATGGGTGCATGTCCCCCCTCATCTCACGATGCACTCTAGCTCTTCTCTATGGATTTTTGTGTGTGTTGTTCTATTCTTCTTGAAGCATTAGTATCACTTATTGCTAGTGATGGATTGACATACTAAGTGAGAATACTATATTTTTTCAACTTGTACTATGTTCTCATGAGCATCTGCAACCCGCGGAAGCCATAATTCCTAGATGTCTCGACCATCAATGACCTCACTTAGTTGTAATCTAACCCTCCCTATGATAGTTGCTGCAACAAGGTAGAGCAGTTGTCTTTCCAAGATTCAATGTTAGTGGAACGTGGATATGGATTTCTTTTCATTGCAACTGCTAAATGGATGAATTATTTGGAGAATTGTTTCTCCCCATGTTTGCCAAATATAAACAAAAGGCACGTCAACTTCATGTGCTAAAATGATGATAACATTTGACTGTTCGACGTACTATAGTAGACTATCCGATGTATTGTAGCGGACAGTTCACCACCTCTAGTTTTGTGCAGTTCGTTCCGTTTCTTTGAGAGTTTATTTCTATCGGTGTTTGAGTACTTTTGAGTGTGCATAAGACTTCACATGTGATATCTTGCTACTAGTTAGCACATGTATCTCATATCTTTGGTGAGTGCTTGTTTTGGGTTGTTTGCGAGCTAAGGGCCAAAAGTTTTGAAAAGAATTTTTGAGGCTCCTATTCACTCCCCCCTCTGGTCGCCATTTCTGGTGTTTCAATTGGTATCGGAGCCGGTTAAGGATCATTCCACTTTAATCGGTCCGTGATCCATGAAGGCGACATGGACCATGGTTTCGGTAAACCAGCATTCTTTGATGAACAAATTATCCCTATTAGAAAATTCACATGTTCGTGCATCTCCAGGGAATTGATTGGCTCATCTTGGAGATTTGCAAGGATGCTACCTTCGTTGTGATTGAACCCCATGCTTGAGTCATGCAAGATCAAAAATATTGGCACAACGCAAATAGTAGAGCAAGAGTTGTTCACTTTTCAAGTCTTTTGCTTTCTTAGTCTGAGTGTGTCTCTGATTGTGCTACTACTTAAGAGATCTGGGTGAGGCTTTAGAGCTATCACGAGGGTACTGCCCATGTCAAATCCAAACTCTATGAGACATACAAGAGAGAGTACAAGAACTTCACTCAGCTTGATGGTGAGTCCATCGATGCCATGTTTCCTTGCTTTTAGACGATCATCAACAAGATGCGAGCAAACATGGCTCAATTACCTTATGATGATCATGAGAGGGCTCTCAAGCTTCTATATGCCCTAAATCAGAAGGTACGGGATGTGAATGTGTTGCCATCAGTGAGTCTTCAAACTACAACACCATCACAGTGGATGAGTTGTTCAGCAAGCTCAAGTCTACCGAGATCGACTACCAGACCCAAGCTAAGCTCAAGAATCCCTCTACACCGACTATGGCTTTGGTCTCAGGTAACGGTTCAAGTTCTTCAGCTAACCCTTCATAGATGTCATTTGCCTTGTCTTCTTTAGTGTCTGTCACAGAGGAGCAATTGAAGGCCCTTAGGGATGAAGAGTTGGCGTTGATCATTGGCCGGTTCTCACGGTTTCACAACAACCGCTTGAATCATCACTAGGGCGGTGATCAAAAGGTGGGATGCTACAACTATGGAGATCCTAACCACTTCATCGCCCACTGCCCCAAGAAGAACAACCACTCCTTCGACAAGTATGACTCTAGCAAGCGCAAGGACAAGCGCAACTACAACTCTAGCAAGCACAATTTGAAGGAAGGGCTTCGACAAGGAGGCGCTCAAGAAGATGTACTGCAAGAAGGCCAAGGCCCAAGAGCATGCCTTTCTTGCTTCCCTTGGGGACCTCGACAATGACTCCAGCGATGACCGCTCCTCTTCTCCCTCGAGTGATGATGAGTTCAAGAGGAAGATGGAGGAGAAGCTTCCTAGTCTTTGCTTCATCATCGATTCCACTCACGAAGGCTTCTGCACCATGGCGGTTAATTGCACTCACGGAGGGTCTAGCTATTTTTTTGGCTTTTTTGAACTTTGCTAGTGGTGTTGAGCCCGCTTACCTCTTCTTGAGGGCTAGCTGTGTTTTACTTGGTTGTGTCGAGTCGTTGCCCATGTCTTTGGGGACCAAGTTTTACAAGTGTTGCTCATTCCAAATGACCTTGTTTTGGCTTTTCTTTGGCTTTTGGTCATTTGGGTGAGTTCTCTTTTCTTTTTTTCTTTTGCTCAAGTTGTTCATGTGTTGGTGTTGACAATGCACTCATCAAGGGGGAGATTGTGAACACAAGGTTCAAATGTGCCCTTGTGGTTTGATTTCTGATGAGTGATTGTCAACATGATCCATGACCTAGTTGAGTTGGTGACTAACTATTAGCATGAGTGGGGTGTGCAACATGTCTCTTGGCTTGTGGTGTGCAGGTATGGAGCTCTGAGGTGGTGGTCGATGGTGAGGTGAAGGTCAAGGAGAGACGTGTCGTGCTGACAGACCTAGAGCGGTGAAGAGCGGACGTGAGGCTTGGACCGAGCGACTAGGAGGTTGGGTGACCAGCCGTGGTGGCTGACATCTAGGACATCGACAAGTACAAGTGTACATGAGAGTGACCGTGTTAACCAAGTCAAGACGCCAGACGTGCGAGTCAAGCGAGGCTCAAGAAGACTTTGGCGGGTCGGCTGGTCGAGGACGGCGGTGACACGTGTCGAGAGCGGGTGACACGTATGGAGTACGCTACTCATGGCCGGTTTGGTGGTTTGGGCCTCAAAACCATTATGGCAGGTTTCATGGGTTTGGGCCTCAAAACCTGGACGAAGGTTATGAGGAGGAACGAGCGACATGTGGCAGCATCAAGGAGTTTGGGTCAAAGCGAAGCTACCTCATGAAGGGCGCGGTGGCCGTTGGATGTAGGTTAAGTTGGGTTGGACAAGAATGCCCTTGTGACTAGCTAGTTCGCTCTAAAATATCCAAGGGCAATTGGGGAATGTGTAATAGGCCTATAAATAAGAGATGGCAGCCCCCAACCCATCTCACCTCCTCCATTTTCAATTTTCTGTCATCCTTTCTAGGATTTCCCCCTCCCCTTAGTCTTCTATGTGAGAGAGAGGTCCACAAATCCAAAAAGTTGTGTAAGCACTGAGATTTGCTATGGGAATGGTGGCCTTAACCTCCTTGTGTCCTCTGGGATTCGATTTGTGAGATGCTTTTGTGAATCGTGTTTGTGTTCTTCGCGTTCTTGCTCTCTCCCCTCTTGTTCTTGCCTCGATTCATCATTTTGAGACCGATTTGATTTGTTCCTTTTGCATTGGCTTGAGCTATTATGTGAGTTGAGCCATTCCACCAAATGAAATCAACCAATTCCTCATGAGCTCGTAGATCGGGTTGATTTTGTGGCTAGAGTTCAAGAAACCCTTTTTGTTTCCCTTTTGATTTCCCATTGATTGGCTTCAAATTGGGCGATGATCTCCTAGAGGTAGCTCACCTATTGTCTTTGTGACCATATGATTAAATTTTGTGGCAATTGGTTTTGATTTGATAGCCCAACAATCAGATTTTTGGTTAGAGGCAATTTTTGGACCTCTCTGTTCTTGCTGATCCATGATTCGCAGATAGTCCGCCAATGAACCGCGGACAGTCCGGGTGTCAGGGACAGTTCTGCATGGTTTCGGGTGTTCTTGGGTTTTTAAATTGCGGACAGTCTGGGAATTATTCACGAACAATCCATCGTTCAATTTTTTGCCAAGACTCATAACCAATCCAACAAGTTCGTATTTCTAATTTTTGAAATGCTGACAGTCTGTGTACAGTACTGTTGCGGACAGTCCAAGTTACTATAGCAGACTATCCGAGGTACTGTAGTGAACTGTCCAAGGTACTATAGCGGACAGTCCGCCACCTCTAGTTTTGTGTAGTTCGATCTGTTTCTTTGAGAGTTTGTTTCCATCGTTGTTCGAGTACTTTTGGGTGTGGCTAAGACTTCACGTGTGATATCTTGCTACTGGTTGGCACATGTATCTCACGTCTTTAGAGAGTGTTTGTTTTGGGTTGTTTGTGAGCCAAGGACTAAAAGTTTTGAAAAGAATTTTTGAGGCTCCCATTCACCCCCCTCTGGTCGCCATTTCTGGTCCTTCAATACTTTCAGAGAAAGAGGTGTATTTGGAGCAAGTTGTCTCCCCATGTTTGACATATAGAGACAACATAACATTGTTTTCTAATAGAATGTAGACTTCAAGTCAAAATAATTTATGTGTAATGAAACCATCAAGTTACTAGAGATAGATTTCAAACTTCAAAAGGTTTAAGAAGTTCTTCAATTTTCTGTTAGACTTGTGTGTAGACATGGGTAAATCAGATAATATAATTGAATGTGGGCAAGAAGTCTCTTGAGGTCTGAGTTGCTTTCAGCTGCAGCTAGCTTGATAACATATATGTTAAACATCTTCTGGCATGTAGCTTTTGCCCTCAGCTTCTCATCTATGTACAGATTTATGTTCTCTTATTCGTGTGGTTACAATGGTTTATTTGAGATTGTAATATGTAATTAATATCTTATGTGGACAGTTGCATGATATAATGTTAACACCCTTGGAATTTTTTTCTCTAATCTCAAAGAGACCTTGATTATGAGCAGATTCAACCATCATGTTCTTGTACATGTGTGGACTGCTGCTATTATTTTTTAATATCTTGTCACTGGCATTCTGTTTTTTTCCCTTTGCACAATTATTCTTGGAAAAAGACACAAGATGTTAGAGTTGAAAATTGATTTGGAAAAAGGAGGGAAAATAGAATGTCTTACAGACAAGTATTTATTGAATATTACATTGTGCATTAAGAAATATCATTTAACATTTACTTGGTAAATGGCTACCGCCTCAATGGCTCTTTGCAGATTATTGTAACCATATCTCTGGTTTTTTTCCTTTTTGGCTTTTTCTACGTTGGTTTTCTTACCATGCTCTGATATACTCGGTGAATTGCAGGTCATTTATTAGTGATAGGGCTTTGACTAATTTTTGTTCTGATGATGATGCTCGTGTTTTGATTTTTTTTATGACCACGATGGTGCCACAGGAGGCTACAAGTTTATCGATTTAGATGTACCATTAATCTATTATGCATAATGGCTAATAGGTTTTATATTTGGTCTTTTTCTTTGTTGTAAAACTGTGTCCAAATTGTTGAACAAATTTTTCAATGGATGAATTCTTTAGTTAAAGTTACTATACTTTTGATCTTATCACTCCCTGAAAGTACCTTTGTGATCTCTTATGTTTTACTCATCTATGCGCTTTGCAATGTTTTATGTGTCAACTCAGGAATATGAACAATTTATGCTTTTTTAGGAAATTAGCCATTATGCTTTGCTGTAGATTAATGATATATTCCATCCTGTGCTGACCTTGCTAAAATTCAATGTTGTCGAAAAGAATGTTCTAGTATATCAAAAAGATTACTTCGCTCTAGATCTTCTATGGCTTGGCTTCTTCCTTATAAGCCTCCTGCATTGCAATGATAAACCTCATTGATTCATCGAAAGAACGCTTCCAATAAAAACCTACTTCTCCATACGTGAAACAAGTGGAAAGCTACCCTCAATAGTCCCATCATCGATCTTCTCTTCAACATAAGGAACTTTACGATAAAACAAGTACTTTAACCAATCATGCTGTTTATTTTAGTGGCTACAACACCAGAAGTAATTTGAAGTCTTCACACCATCAACACCAACAATATTAAATTGAGGATGCATTTTGACAACGAACATAAAGCATCAATGTTCAGAGACAAACCCTAAGTCTTGACAGCCCAAAGAAAAAACAATCTTTGAGATACAATTTGTTGTCAATTGATGTATCTAAATTTCGTATGATTGGAGAATGTCATCAATCAAACCATCACAGGGGAAGTGACGCCCGACATAAAAGTAAGACCTAAAAACAATAGTTTCATTCGCCCGAGGAGTAGGAACGTCTTTTCTAGGGTCACAAGTAAAGTCATCGTTCACAAATTGCTGAGAAACATAACCAGATAATACCTCCAAGGTTAAATCTACCAAACTTGAGAGATTTTGTCTCATAATTCATGAGCTCAGACTCTAAAATCTCCACCTCTGATAAGTCATCTTCAGAATGCAACAAATCCAAGAGCATGTCTTTGCCCCCAACACTCAATATGAATATGATAAAATCACAACAAAATGAGAAGCACAAACATTTTACCTTTGTCAAAGACAACAAACAACCCAAATGCAACTAGTCTTCACAGGAGGGAACGAACGACCTTTCGTATTACAAAGGCAAAGCTTGGCAAGAACCAATCTTCATCAAAATGCGGCTCGAGGCTAAATCTAACACTTTTATACTGGTAATATTTAGGGCAATGTTTTGGATCCGACAGTGGTCCACACTGCATAATGAAGAGGAGAGATCGCTGTTCTAGAAGGGGTGCCAAAGCTGGAGACTTTGATTTCGGCTGTCTTTTACGAAGTTTGGATGGAACTAAAGGAGTAGTATTGAGGATTAGTTCTTTTCTTTGTTTGCAACACTCACTAGCTAGGCTGAACCATAGATTTTGAAGAGCTAGAAAGAGACCCTCTGATTCAAAACACAATCTGTTCATTCTTTCATGTTATTTCCCTTCTCCAACATTACACTTTTGCTGAGCAAGAAAAAGGGCAGATTTCCTGCTACTGCTAACTTCAGGCTATATATAGAGAAGTGTGGTATTGCTTGCGCCATGCTTAATAAACTCAACTCATGGTTAAGATATGTAGATATGTAGAGTGGTACTGTACTAATTTAAATGTAGGAATAGTACAGAACGACAACCGTATAAGAATAATGATAAGTTTTGACTGGGAGTCAACCATGGAGTGCCCAGGACAGGTGATCTACAGCTGCGTACAGTATTGCAATTGCAACATGCGTCTTTGTTCCACTTCAGATCAAGTCAACGAAATTCAGCAGCCAGTGGCAGACAGCTGCAAAACCGCACCAAGTCACCATCCTACTATCGTTGAAGATCAAAATGAATGCATACGGAAGGATTGCATATAAGGAGTGAAGGCGATTTGGCATCATTGCCCGGAGCTTTTTCTGGGGTTTTTCCTCATGTTGCCGACTGCTTTCGCTCCCGTGACACCTTGTCTTTGTCACCTTTCAATGAGCCATTTATTTATAAAAATCAAAATGACCCTTAGGGAACCATGAGAATCTGCGACCGTTTTCTTGGCTCGTTAGGAAACCTTGTGCTGTCCGTGACCTACGCAGTAGAAGAGGATCATGATGTCATGAGGCCACACCCAACGCTAGAGCGTGGCTTGTAGCCTCAAATTCTACGTCTACACCGTGAGTCCAAATCAGTAGTCAGTAGAACCAATAGTCTCGCAGGGTGTCAAATTACTCTGCACAGCATTAAGAGCCTCGTCTGACAGAAACGCAAGGGCACTCGCTCATCATTCATCAAGCACGCGATGCAGCAAGGAGGAACCTTTACCACGCGTTTTCTTTGGTTTCCATTGAACCGAGTGCCAAAACTGTGGTGTTTCTTTTCAGCATACCTGTAGGAATGTGCGACCATGTCTTTGACATTATGCATTCATCTGCGTTGCAAGCTTGGTGGTAGTCTTGGATCTCTTGTTCCTACGTGTAGCACAAGTTTTGATTGAGGCTAACAAGTTTATTAGCTTACATTGGGGCACTCTGATATCCAACATCATGTACTACTTTTATCCTACAAAGAATACAATTCTGTTGTCAAAAAAAAAAGAATACAATTCTAGTTAAAATTAAATTATCTTCAGTTTGATTACCTGTATAGAAAATAGTGTCAACATATGACCTTAAATAAGTATACTAAGAAAATATCTTTTACTGACATTAACAATAACTATTTAGGACGATAAATATTAGTACTTTTTATAATTTGGTTCATAGTTTAACTTAACACTATTATATAGAATCAAATCATTTCAGAGCGCGGAGAGTACTAGAAGACGCGGAGGACATTTGCGTTGACTGAGGCCTTGTTCAGTTCGCGAAATTTTTTGGTTTTGGCTACTGTAGCACTTTCGTTTGTTTGTGACAATTATTATCTAATTACAGAGTAACTAGGCTCAAAAGATTCGTCACGCAAATTACAGATAAACTGTGCAATTAGTTTTTATTTTCATCTATTTTTAATACTTCATGCATGTGTACAAAGATTCGATGTGACGGGGAATCTTGAAAATTTTTGGAAACTAAACAAGGCCTGACCAACAAATGGACTGTGGAACGCCTATAAAAGGATGGAATGGGAGGCAAGCATGCATTTCTCTGCAACTAACTGACTGCAACGCCTGGTTCCAGTTTGCGCAAAGATATGAAAGTATAGGTTCCTGGAGACTTGACAGGTACTTCGATGGTTTCAGTTGCCTTTGCTTTGCTTTGATTTGTTTATTATTTTCTTTCTTCATCTTTAACTTCTGAACCATATAATTTTCCATTGTTTGCTCCGTCATTACACATCTTACACTTCATCATTGGGAACGAAATACCAATTATACCATCGATAAAATCAAAACTACTATTTTTCCTGTCTGCACCTCTCAGTTTGTTGAATGGTCATATTTTGTTTGCCGAAATATTGACAGTCTCTTTCATCAGATGTACACCTAAAGTCCACTCACTAGTGGAGCTATAGTGATCTATTAATAAGTACAGCACAGATTCTGCAAGAATTTTATAGTCAGTTCCGCTTCTTTCAGATAATTTTTTAACACAAGAAGCTATGAAGTTCCCTACTTCATTTCTGCTCCATATTCTGCTTCTGCTGCCCCACGCGACATGCTCGCCGTTGCATGGGAATGAGGCTGATCGGATGGCTCTACTTGGTTTCAAGCTATCCTGTAGCGATCCTCACGGATCCTTGGCCTCCTGGAATGCGAGCAGTCACTACTGTTTGTGGAAAGGAGTCTCATGTAGCAGGAAGCATCCACAGCGTGTCACTCAGCTTGATCTCACTGATCAAGGCTTGACCGGCTACATCTCTCCATCCCTGGGAAACCTTACACATCTCAGAGCTGTGCGCCTGTCAAATAATAGTTTCAGTGGTGAGATCCCTGCTTCACTTGGTCATCTGCGCCGGCTCCAGGAGATTTCCATTAGCAATAACTCGCTGCAAGGTTGGATTCCTGGGGAGTTCGCAAATTGTTCTAACCTCCAGATCTTATCCCTCAGCTCTAATCGTCTAAAAGGGAGGGTTCCTCAAAACATTGGCTCCCTCTTGAAGCTTGTTATCCTGAATCTTTCGGCGAATAACCTCACCGGATCTATTCCACGTTCAGTTGGTAACATGACAGCTCTCCGTGTGCTTTCTCTTTCAGAGAACAACCTTCAGGGAAGCATCCCTGAAGAACTTGGACTGCTGCTGCAAGTGTCATACTTGGGTCTTGGTGCCAACTTGTTTTCGGGCAGTGTGTCGCAAACGATGTTCAATCTATCTTCTGTCATTTACCTTGGACTGGAGTTGAACCATCTTAATAAGGCAGTGCTACCTTCTGATTTTGGCAACAATCTTCCCAATCTTCAGCACCTTGGGTTAGATTCTAACAATTTTGAAGGGCCTGTCCCAGCTTCTATAGCCAATGCTTCAAAGCTCATTGATGTTGGACTGTCTAGAAACTATTTCAGTGGTATAGTGCCAAGCTCTCTAGGCAGTTTACATGATCTCACCTTCCTGAATCTTGAATCCAATAGTATTGAAGCATCTGACCGGGAGAGTTGGGAGTTCATCGACACATTGACCAACTGCAGCAAACTTCAAGCAATTGCACTTGATATGAACAACTTAGGAGGGTATGTGCCAAGTTCAATCGGTAATCTCTCCTCTGAACTTCAAATATTGTACCTTGGCACAAACCAGTTATCTGGAGTGTTCCCCTCAAGCATTGCAAAGCTCCAGAACTTGATTGCTTTGTCACTTGAAAACAACCAGTACATCGGGTCAATTCCTGAGTGGATAGGAGAGCTTGGGAATTTGCAGGTGTTATACCTGGAAGGAAACAGCTTCACTGGATCCATACCATTTTCCATCGGTAACCTTTCTCAGTTGTTGCATCTTTATCTTCAAGATAATAAGATTGAAGGCCTCCTTCCAGCAAGCCTCGGAAACATGAAGAATCTCCTAAGACTGAACATCACTAATAACAGCCTCCAGGGGAGCATTCCAGCTGAGGTTTTCAGTCTTCCATCACTGATAAGTTGCCAACTATCTGTCAACAAGCTTGATGGCATGTTGCCCCCAGAGGTTGGCAATGCTAAACAACTCATGGAGCTGGAACTGTCATCAAACAAGCTATCTGGAGAAATCCCACACACTCTGGGTAACTGCCATGGCTTAGAAATCATAGATTTAGCTCAAAACTCCCTTGTTGGAGAAATTTCAGTATCCTTGGGCAATTTGGGGAGCTTGGAAAGATTGAATCTTTCCCACAACAACCTGTCAGGAACAATCCCCAAATCTCTGGGTGGTTTGAAGCTGCTGAACCAAATAGATATTTCATACAATCATTTTGTAGGTGAAGTTCCAACAAAGGGTGTGTTTCTGAATGCATCTGCTGTCTTGCTTAATGGGAACTCAGGGCTGTGTGGTGGATCTGCAGAGCTCCACATGCCAGCATGTTCTGCTCAATCTTCAGATTCGCTGAAGCGAAGCCAGTCTCTCAGGACAAAAGTAATAGCTGGTATAGCGATCACAGTTATAGCTCTACTTGTTATCATTCTTACCTTACTTTATAAAAAGAATAAACCAAAGCAGGCATCTGTGATCCTACCTTCATTCGGTGCAAAATTTCCAACTGTCACTTACAAGGATCTAGCTGAAGCAACAGATGGGTTCTCGTCATCCAATTTGATTGGCAGAGGAAGATATGGCTCTGTATACAAAGCAAACTTACATGGACAGAGTAACTTGGTAGCTGTGAAGGTTTTTGACATGGGAACTAGAGGGGCTAACAGAAGCTTTATTGCAGAGTGTGAAGCTCTAAGAAGTTTAAGGCACCGCAATCTCGTTCCTATCCTAACTGCCTGCTCAAGTATTGATTCCGGAGGAAACGACTTTAAAGCTTTGGTATATGAGTTCATGCCTAATGGTAGCCTCGACTCATTTTTACACCCCAACGAAGGTGGTACGCACAGTCCCTGTTTTCTGACACTAGCTCAAAGGCTGAGCATTGCTCTTGACATCGCAAATGCATTGGAATACCTGCACTTCGGTAGCCAGAGGCCTATTGTACACTCTGATCTGAAGCCTAGCAACATCCTTCTTGGCAATGATATTACTGCCCACATCAGTGACTTTGGCCTCGCAAGATTCTTCGACAGTGTGAGCACAAGTACCTATGGAGTGAAAGGCACCATTGGCTACATTGCTCCAGGTAATGATGAATAAACACAATTTTCTTTTCCTGAAAATAAAGGTCAAAGGAAGTCCATATATCCGGATGAACTTGAGATCAATCTTGTTCTATTACTATTAATTATAGTCCGAAAGTTGTCGATCCTCACGAAATGCACTAGAGAAAAGATCAATTCTACAAATTCTCAAAATATTCAGAAACATTTAGCCTTTAATTTGGTAGATTCTAACCTCACTTTCTACAACTCCATGATTTTTTTGTAAGTTTTTGTTTTAAATAAGTTTATTTTTTAGCCAAAATATTATGATGTATCAATACTAGTATTTTAATTTTAAGTATCGGTGGTGTAGGCTAAAATGATTGTTTATGTCCTTTTATGGTACTTAAAGGTGTAGTCTAGAGCCTAGAGTTTTTCTTAGTCAAAGAAAAATGAAAATTTTATAGATAAAAGATAACTAGAGTTACGACTTCTCACATAAATAAAAAACAAATAGCTAATAAGATCAAAAGTTGATAACTGGTTATAAATATATTGCATACATGAGCAATCATGAAAAATATTCTCTTAACAACTCATATAAGAATGATACTAACAAATTATTTAGAATCGTATTAATACACATCACATATATTCTCATATTAGGTGAATTTATGCAATTTAGCTATGGTTGATATATCTGCATTGACAATACAACTATAAGAACTCTGTTTTATAAAAGCAATACTACTCAAACATACAATTCTTTGATTAGAAATTCAAAAATGTTGAGAAGTGGAGGAGGTTAGTGAAACCAATGGTAGCTATACCTTCATGGTCTTTGAGGTTCCTTTGGAGTAAGAAGAAATATGTAAGAATTAATATTAGTTCTTACACCATCCCAGATTTCACTTGATGGTCTACCACCAATATTGAGCCATATGGTGAGCTTTAAATGGGCATATATGCTATCTTAGTATTTGAGAGTGCGATTCAGGACCTAAAATCCTTACTTTTAACAAACTATAATAAAAAGAGAGTTAATAAAGATACAATAATCACAATAGTTTTCTTAACTTTATTAAGGATAAAATAAGTAACAATTAATATGGTGAAATTTTGAAAGAAAAAAAAATCTAGATTCATGATGTCATAAGATTGTATGTCTCCTTGGATCCTACCAGTGTAGAAGTATAGGTTGCTGGAGTACTATGTTGAATCAACATTAACATCTTTTGGGATTTCAGAGTATGCAGCTGGAGGGCAAGTGGTGGCTTCTGGTGATGTGTACGCCTTCGGGATAATCCTGCTTGAGATGCTCACTGGGAGGAGGCCTACTGACGACATGTTCAAGGATGGGGTGACCATTGTGAGTTTTGTGGAGGCAAGCATCCCTGACCATATACCGGAGATTGTTGATGCCCAGCTGCTAGAAGAAATCGACGACTATAATGAGAGTCCTGCGAAGGTCGTGGAGTGCCTACGATCCGTGCTGAAGATTGGGCTGTCCTGCACTTGTCAGTCGCTGAATGAGAGGATGAGCATGAGAGAAGTGGCCGCGAAGCTGCAGGCCATTATAGAGACTTATGAGACTGAAGAAGCTCTGGAGGTGGCCTGTTGAACTTGAGCAAAAAGGACATGTACTAAGAGGAACTGAAATCTTGAGTTGGTTTTGACGGAATTTTTTTTAAAAAAAAGTTTTTGATCAAGTGTAGTATTCTTATCGGTTTTGACAGAAATTACATAGCCAAATAATAGAAGTGGGAAAAGGAAGAGCAAAGGGATACAAGAGTTAGTCCACGAAGCGGACACAAGGGGAGAAGACTTATAATCATATAATTAAACAAAACAATTTGCAAAACACTTTTCAATGTAGAAAATCCGATATGTTATGATGGAAAGCATAGTACCACACTGTACACCGTGCGCCCCAACAACAGTTACTAGTTTTCATTAGGTACATTGTTAGACCTACTCTCTGAATTAGGTATACAAAATTCTTACCGGAAGTGTCAGCAAAAAAAATTGGATGGATCTACGAGTGCGCTTACCCTGCACTTCCTGCACCTACATTTGTTCTAAGGGCTTGTTTAGTTCTAAAAAATTTTGTAAAATGAACACTGTAGCATTTTGTTTGTATTTGATAAATATTGTCTAATCATAGATTAACTAGGCTCAAAAGATTCGTCTCGCAAATTATAGACAAACTGTACAATTAGTTATTATTTTTATTTATATTTAATGCTCTATGCATACGCCGTAAGATTCGATGTTTGTAAAATTTTTTTGTAAAATGTTTTAGGACTAAACAAAACCTAAATATGCCACGTACGGAGTGCGGAGTACTCCCTCCATCTGAAAGATACTAATATTTTTTATTTTAAGACATTGTATTTGACTGCTTGTCCTATTAAAAAGTTTTATGCAAATTATAAAATAAACAGATCATTATTAATGTACAAATTTTTATGCAAATTATAAAATAAACTGATCATTGTTAATGTACTCGTTACATCCCGCAAATAAAAGTACACCTAACTCTTGAACACACAGACTGCCTTGTTTAGTTCCGAAAAAAATTCAGATTTCGCTACTGTAGCACTTTCGTTTTTATTTGACAAATATTGTCTAATCATACTAACTAGGATGAAAAGATTCGTCTCGCGATTTTTACAGACAAACTGTGTAATTAGTTTTTGTTTTTGTCTATATTTAATGCTTCATGCATGTGCCGCAAAATTCGATGTGACGAAGAATCTTGAAAACTTTTTGGATTTCAGGTGAACTAAACAAGGGCTAATGAAGTTGGCAAATTGCACTGATGCTCCTATAAAAGCATCTGACAACTCACAGGAGTGTTTCAGAAATCACAATTTAAAATAGCCAAACCGATGGCAAAAACAGAGGAGCGTCAAATAATAAAGAAATATTTACAGGAATCAGTCGCCCACCACGAAGAGTGCTCTATCACATTGGCGACACAGTAGCCTATAGGGTTTAGACACATATTAGGGAATTTTCTTTTGAATTCTAGATGTATTTTTATTTATAGCACAGAGGAAGTATCTCTAACAATAAATACTTCCTCCGTCCACAAATAAAAAAGTAACGAATTAGATGAAATTCATTCTCTATTAAGAAATGAAAACAATTTATGTATGGATTCTGGTAAAATACATGAGTTGAACATTTTAAAATTTAATCAAATATGTATATAAATATACTAATATTTATCATATGTAATAGGTAACATTAGATTGAGTATGAAATATGCTTTCATAATTTAAAAATATTAACTATTTGAGGACAAATCATATTAAAATAGACAATATTTATAAAAAAATAAGATGAATATTGAGTTAATGGAGAGGGTTTTTTTAACTTTTTATCATCCTTACAAATATCACTCCTCTATTTGGCAGCTTTCGAATGGCACATTTAGAATTGCCATCCAAAATAGTAAACTTCATTCATACATATTTACCATTTTTGCTGATGTGGCGTGCCAGTGCAGCAGCAACCATGTGAACCCTCTCCAAAATAATAAACTCCTGTTGCTTCTCTATTTCTTCACTTGTTGACACGTGGGCCCTGTTGTTTCTGTTGCTTGGATTTCGCTACTGTAGCACTTTCGTTTGTTTGTGGCAAATATTATCCAATCATAGACTAACTAGGATCAAAAGATTCGTCTCGCGATTTACAGGTAAACTGCGTAATTAATTTTTATTTTTGTCTATATTTAATGCTTCATGCATGTGCCGCAAGATTCGATGTGACAGAAAATCTTGAAAATTTTTGAGAACTAAACAAGGCCAGATTCCTGTTGTTTCTGTTCGTGTGAGTGGAGTAAATGGGTCCACACGTCAGCAAGTGAAGGAAGAGAAAAGCAACAGGGGCAAATAAGTAATTTTGAATGGCCAGTAGCGGTACCATATCAGCAAAAATAGCAAATATGTATGAAGTTTACTATTTTGGATGGAAATTCTTGTCATTCTAAAGCTGGTAAACGGAGGAGTCACATTCGTAATAATGGCAAAAGGTTAAAAAGAGAGAGCATGTCAATGCGAATTTCGCCAGGTTTCAGTATTGTGACTTTAAAAAAAACATTGGAAATTTCCGAAGACAAACAAGGCGAATTAAACATTCAGAAACCTAG
>Ga0182004_10001325_pt1 | contig 17868 bp, 17 predicted proteins | sample Sormic07211540_1_FD_120479 | JGI IMG/M metagenome (GOLD analysis project Ga0182004, IMG submission 120479) | Endophyte microbial communities from Sorghum bicolor roots, Mead, Nebraska, USA - 072115-40_1 MetaG | ecosystem: Host-associated > Plants > Roots > Unclassified | place: USA: Nebraska...
ATAAGTTATATGTGATAAGTTCTATGTTATAAGTTAGTCTGCTATGAAAAAATTATTCGAAACATATATAAGTAGGGTCTAGTTTTATTCATCTCGTCATATAGAACATACCGGTTTGAAATTAATGTTTGCATGGGTCCCAACACAGTTCAAATTGAGTGCACACATGCAGCAGTTCGCTCAGCCGAGCACAATAAAAGAGAACGAGCACATACATCACTATCCAATTAGAGTATCACGCGGAAAAAAAAATCTAAAAAAGAAGATGTGGTGTTGTCAAAAAATTATTCGCTCGTTTCTCCATGGATGAGCATTCGCGAATTATCTTGGCCAAGATGTGCATACAAGAAAGTTGATAGGATCCAAGCGTGTATTTAAACATACTAGTGGCAAGGCGCGCCTCTGCGCGCACGTGTGGTTGCGGAGTTGAGGACATGAAAATATTTTGTGTTAGGGGATACAATAGAAAGAGCTAATTATGGTAAAGTGTCGTGGTTTGAGTTCAAATATAGAGAGGAACATTTCCTTTGTTGAATTGTGAACTGTGGTGCCAATTTTTGTGCGTATTAAATCTGAGAACTATTGGAACCGCATTTGGATGTGCTCAATATATCGGATGGATATATGCGGTTCATTCAAGAGAGTCTACTACATTATACAGGATTTGAGTAAGGCTGATAGTAGCCGCGTGAATATTAACGTTGGAACAGAGTTTTGTGCGTGCATATTACAAACTTTGCGGAAAGTAGTTCCTAGTCCAGGATGAGAGTTTCACAGAAGCTGAATTTGCCTTGTTTCTGTTGATCTGTTTGGGTCTGTATTTTGTCTTCATGGTTGAAGGCGCTGTGTCTGGGTTTCAGACCTGATGGTTTCCTGTTATTTAGTGTAGGAGTCTATCGTCAGTGCTGTTATTGCAGTATGAAGTTGATGAGTGCAGATAATGGTGATGATGATGACAAGAGATGGTATCTGTGTTTTTTTATGGCTGACTAATTTGTAAATCGGTGCTGGTGTGGGGTGTCTGAAATTACCTGGTTTGTCGATGTTAATCCAGCGACTTGGTGTGACGGCGAGGGGTTCGGTGTCTAAAGTCGTGGAAATAAACTGGATCTGTAGACGTATAGCAGTTATGGTAATATTTGCATGATTTTATATATAAACTCATTGTATGAATAAAGTTTGTTTTACCGTACCTTTGAGTCTATGAAATGATCGGCTGAGCTGTTGATGCTTTTGTGGAAATTGGTTATGGTATCATCAAGTTCTTTCATAGCATCATCTAGATATTTGGTGTTTGGAATGTCATCGGCTGTCATGCTGTATTCGTTGAGGAGATGACCCATACTTTCATATATCTGGCTCATGTCTGCTGTAGCGTAGGATACACAACACTGCAGTAGACCAATGTGTAAGCTGAGACTGTTTATTGAGACGATTAACTGTGCTAGGGTTGGATAGTTAAGATCAACTATTTGGTATCCAAGAATATTGGTGATGTGTTTGAGGGAGTAATATATGGCTGCTGCTTCAACCGAGGCTGCATTTGTATAGGTAACATCACTATATTTATGTGTTGATCCTTGTATGTTGACAGAAGCTTCAAACTGATCGGTAGATGTCTCTATGGCTGTAATGGTGGCTTCGGCTTTATATACTGCTTGAGTCGCTACGGTATAGATAACTTTCAGTCGGGTAGTGTATGATGACGGGACTGGTACCTGCATGGTAAATGTTTACATTAGTCTTGAGTGGCCTGTGGAAACTATTCCAGCACTTTGTCTTGCTTTTATGTTTTTTGTAGTATAGTCGCAGGGTACCTGATTTAGTGGCGGAATTTTTTTGAATCCATGAAGATTGATAGGTTCTTCAGGCTGTTGTAGAATCAAATCTATGTGATCATGTATAAAGGTGTAGTTTTTATAGGCATGGTTGGCACTACGGTGTAGACGTTGAGCGAAGTCAGAGAGATATTTATAGTTGTCATCTGTAGCATTGTGTGCGAGAGATTCAACCGTGCTGGATATGGCGGTAGCTTTGTCCTGGAATTGTTGCAGACATTGTTGCAGCAAGTGGAGTAGTTGGATTGTCTTATTCTTCGATAATCTGAATATGTCAAATTTTTTGTAGTAGAAGTCCTTCAATTCTGCTATTACCAAATAGCTGTAGTCAGGTGCTCTAAGTTCATAGTTGGTGCCAATTGTTTCAGCATAATCATCCTTTAGAATTGGGTTGCCTGCGTGGATTATTGTAGTTAGAGCAGACTATGTGGTCGTCGCTCTTGACAAAAGGAGGTCTCACATTGATTACCTGCATGTGTTTGAGCCTTTCTTGGTATAGGTAAAATTTTGAGTGGGTCAATATTGATTTGTAGAGCCTCTGGTGGAGTAGCTGTGTATTAGACATAAATAGAGGTCATTAGATGATGAACGGTGTTCTCGAGGCAACTTGATGACAACAGGTTAAGTTATATGGTGGTCATACCTATAATCCAAGGTAGCTGTCCCAATTCATGCTGTTTTGACCATGGTGCCATCTCCAGGTTGCAACTTCTTGTCTGTAACTTTGTTGTAACTAAAGCGTGCCTCTGTAAATGGGGTTCTGTAAAGTGGATAAGAAAGTTTGGTGGTTTATATGTTATATCAGAGACAGTGATATATGCTCCCAGGCGATCTGCTATTGCATCTGCAATCTGCTTGGAGAGTATTTTGCTGTGTGGTGTGCGTCTGTTTGCTGGTCTTGCAATAACAGCATGCTGCCAATATGTTTCTGCAATAAGAAATATGAATATTTTTTTAGCCTCGCTTTTGTTTGTCTGTATTGTATTTATGTAAGTCAATAAAGAAGAATCTACAGGGTGAATAGTATTTAGAGTATGTACCTTGATGATGTGTTGGAATTTCCGTCATTGATGTCACTATCTGATTAAATTTTCTTGTAGATGTTTGTTCTGCTTGATGACTGCAGCGTGGGTTGAGTTTGGTAGTTACCTATAAGCGAATAAGGAAACAATAGACATCAGTAATAGACTGTATAGTTGCATGTTGTTGTATAGAATATTTATAATTGTAGAGTAAGCATATGGAAATATTTGCCCTATTTTCTTAGGATTCGGATTTTTTGGTTAAAGAAGATCTGCAGTGGAGTGGGTTACCTATATTACTGAAAATTGATGCTTACTACATAATGGGCTTATGGTCAATCGTGCCACTGTCAGCAGAAGTTGGAGTGGGGTACTTAATGGTTATACCGGCTGATAAACTGACGAAGTATTGCACATGGAGAAGGGGCAGGGACTAAGTGTGGCAGTTTTTAGGGGTCGCAGCATCGGTTTAGGGAAACACAGACTTTCTGTAGTCTCTGAACGGACTAAATAGTCTGGGCATGAGTTACTTTATTTCTGTATTACGAACTTCTTCAATTAGGACTATAATCATGGGGCTTCTCAACTAACCGAAATATAAAATGACCCAAAAAAATATCTAGCCTGTTCGTATGTAAATGGAGGTAACCTGAAATGAGGAATGGTTCTAGATCTATATGTTTGTTTGACTATGCAGATGTCTAGGGATTGTTTTTCAGAGGAGAGGGAAGAATCGCACCTAACAATTTATGGAGTCGGGGATCGGCAGGTTCGCAACATGAGGTGGTGTCGACGAGGGTTGCACGAAGGATGGCGGAGGAGTCCGAGGTTGCGGAGTTTCTTCTGTTCCGGTGCGCTGCTCGCGGAAACGCCGTCGTTTAGTATCGGCGGAGGTGGTCGCTGTGGGGATTTTGCCGAGGTTAGTGTTTGATGTCCTTTTTTTATTTGGATCGAAGGGGTGGTAATGGGGGCCCAACAACTTGGGCCAGGCAATTTGGGCCTTATTTTTTTTTCTGTGGGTTATGTTTATGTTTATACGTATGGCTATTACAGTTTTTTGTGGCACCTAAATAGAGAACTACTATAAATTTGCTGTAAGTTTAGCGCGAAATAATCACTGTGGTAGTAGGGGCAGTATAAAATCTTGTTTGGAACATGTAAAGGGCGATGTATATAAGTTTATCTATTAAACAATCGATGACATGTTACACAGCAGTTTATGTATTAAACAGTCGATAACACATTAGGAAGTACTATATCGACAGTACTGAACAAAGTACTACGAAGATAATATGTTGGGCACTATGTGCCATTTAGGTGTTGCCTAGGCTGAATATTATACAATCTACTGAGGCTACATATTGACATCTACAGGGTGATTAAGAACGCTGCTTCACGAAAGGTTCATGGCACTTTGTCCTGGATCCATGGTCATTTTACAAGACTACATTACTATACAGAGGATAAGACAGTGCATAAGACATGTTGGTGAGAAACTGGGAATTTTGGTGGGCTCTGGTTTTTGTGTCAATATCAGCCAAGATGCATGCTGCGATCGGATTCCCATCCGTGTTCATCGTCACTTGAGGCGCCGAATGATGACTCGGTGTCAGGATGGTGTGGTCGTCGGCCTGCCAGTATTGAAGATCATGTTATCATTATATACCATGCTGTAGTGATTATAAGTGTTTAAGATAGATACAGTGTTTAGATAGGTACTTTGTGGGCGGGAAGTAACCTCATCATCCTCTCCTGTTGAGTGAGAAAAAAATGTTTTAGGTTTCGTTACGGTGGTACTTTTTAGCAATTGTTTTCAGGAGCTGTATATGTACCTTCGTAGGTGTATGCCTCACGTCGGAGTTCAGTGTCTAGATCCGTGTCTCCTGGTAACAATGAAGTGCAGGTTAGTAATATATAACAAGAAGCTAACCTTTTTTTCTGTTGGCTAAGTTTTCTTGTTTTGGTAACTGAGTGTATGAGAAGGTGAATACCTCCATGTAGAGACGGCATGTGGTTGCCAGCTGGTGGAGATGGACTGCCAAGCATTTCGCGTGTATATGTATCATACCAGACTGGCCAAATGTTGAGGAGATCACCATGGCTAGTTGTTGTGGCAAGCGCTATATGTGCTGCATTAGGCACGAGCGTGTCTGATCCATGAACGTTAACTGTGTATACTAATGTGGATGGTTCGAGTGAGATGCTGTGGATGGTACAAATCCCACCAAGAAGCCGGTGGACTGCAAGGTCACAACATAGATGTGGTGGGATTCCAGAAATCTCTATACTGAGGTACTCTCTGCGGAAGGATGTGTTTGAGTTGTTATGGCTGAGATTATGGGTGGTGTTCAGGTTGGTTTGCGTGCGGCAAGGAACTATGATAGCACCGTAGTATGGGTTCCATGGTATGAAAGTCACTGTGTATGATAGGATTCTGAGAAAAGATTGGGTAAGTAAATTTGTAGCTGCAAGTGCATTTGGAGTTTTAATGAAATAGTCGGTACCAAATTTGCATATGTCTTCTATGCTTAGATCGATCAGAAACTGCTGCTGGACTGCATCGACTATGTGTTGGTAAGTGAGTTGGTGCACAGCTGGGGGTGGAATCTTTGCAACAACCACATTATTGAAGCCGTATCTTCCACTGTCTTCAAGCTCCCTTTCTTCAATAACTTTGAGGTTGGGATATTGGTGATTCAACATAGTTTTAGTAGTATCCTGCATGTTTGTGAACATAGGTTAGGACATAACTTTCTTCAGGGGCATATTTATGTATTTGAAAATGCATTGGTGGCACTAAAGAATCAGTTACGATGGGTGCAAATAAACCGATAATGTTGCTCAATTTGTTGGTGCTGGTTTTCGAGTAGCAACAAAAGGTTTAATCAGTGGCTTAGACTTAATTGTGTCTACTTTTGTAAAGATTTAACAGGGATATTTTGTTCTATGCTGATATGGTTGATATTTTCTTACGAACAGGTGGGATATAGTCAATTTATTAAGTACCGATGCTGATGATTGAGTGTATGAGTTAAACCTGGGATCTGTCTTAAATGGAATATGATTTAAACAAAACACTGAATCTAGTTTGTCATACCAAAGATAGGTAACAATCATAAATCTTAGGTCGACTAAATATACTTTCGAGCAAAGCACATGCATGATTTTTTGAGAGATCTGGTTACCTTTGGCGAGTATGAATGTTGCCTGGAGCCACGGCGACCCGTCTGGATGGAGCGCGTTTGGTGGAACGCAGTGGAGATTTGAGATGGCGAAGCACTGGCAGATAAGAATTGAAAAGAGAGGAGGTATAGTACTGCAAGCTGAGTATTTTGCTAGGAGATAGGGAGGAAGAGTTGGACGGCGAGAACAAACGGGCTGGGAATGGAGAGTGGGAGTGCCATAGCTGCTGACGACGACGATCTGACCGAGGGAAAGACGACTGGTGATGTTGAAGGAGGTTCTAGTGGGGGCGATGTGTTTCAGAGAGGGGTGAAGGTAGGTGGGGATCTTTATGAGCAGCGGTGACCTTGTAGGATTTTTTTTTCCTTTTAAAGTAGCATCAATCTGGGATGCCGTATTCTGTAGATGAATTTTTTTGTTGTTTGAGTGCTTATTTAGAGATTGGTGTAAAAAGTTTGTATCGTATAGTGCGTTGGGACATGGTCTGTCTTATTTTTTATGTTTAACGATTTTATTTCAGTGATGATCGAATTACTAAGGAGAGGTAAAGGGTGTCATATACCAAGATTTGATAGAATAGATAACGAGAAATAAGGTATGTTCTGGATGTTAAAACCGAGGCGAATTGGGCGGGTGAGTAAAATCTGGGAGATTTATTGATCCCCGCTGGAACAATCGGAGTAAATATAAAAGCAGAGCATATAGCTTTATCTACGACAGTTATTATGAAGAACAAAGCAAAAGGTATTTTGTAAGCAGATAGATCATAAAGCGAGAGGACAGTATAAATATATACATACAGATTCATAGCACACATAGTCTCATAAGCTGTATAGATAACCAGGTCACTGACTGCTGGCAGCGTAGATAGTATATATTACATACGAAACTGCGTTAGGTGCCTACATATTTATTTAGCAACGAGGAGCATGTCAAAGTTGGGAAGTATTAACAGCCACAAAAGATCATTGCGGGCGTGTTGCAGCCTACCAGTTCCTGCGTAAAGTACAGAGCATCAGTATAAACAATATCATATAACTTTCTTCTTCTTCTGATATGATAATCAGGGTAAATTGCACAAGAAATTCACTGAATGGACTGGACTGTTGATCTGACAAAACGATCACTACTGATTTGGACGTACATATGACCAGGTGGAAAAAAGGAGTAACCTATGTAACTTGCATGAAGATCAGCGCCTTGGTTTCTGAAGCTTAGCTCTGAAATTAGGAGGCACACATATGTTAATAATGAGGCAAAACATTTGAAATGCATCTGTTTCGCTGCATTTTTTGGCCTTTGTTTTTATTTTTTTGTTACCTTTTTATTTGTAGCTGTGGTGGTGAGCCTGGTGAGCTGTTAATGTTATCCTGGGTGACCTCTGTCACTGATGTATTCTACATAAATAAAAGCAGGATTCTAGTAACTATGAAGGAGCAGTATGTAATGGAGAGTTCCTAAGTTGGCAAGTATTAATAATCATACATGTTCGACCACATTAGTGTCCTCAAACAAGCGTTTACGAGCGCCGGCTGTGTCCACCGGTGATCTGTAGGATAGAATAAAATGGAGATATGTTTAAAACAATTAGAAAAAGTAAAATAGTGAAACTGTATGTAAAGAGAAAACTTATTTGTGCTGACATATCATACAAGCTGGTATGTTCCTTTACGGGTGTCTGCTCTGTTTCCGTTGGCGGAGCAGGTGTCTAAAAAATTATTTGAAAGCATTAGTCTTTTCTGTTACATGAGTCACTAATAACATGATCTGTAACCAGGTAGTATAGAATTGGCTTACCGATTCATTCGCCTGCGGAATTTCAAGAACCTGCTGATTAAACTGAGGAGCACGTGTCATTTGAAGCTGGTTCTGTGGTTGTGCCGAGCTGGTTGATGGAAGCTGTATTGCTTTGTTAACCTTTGTAGATACAGTAGCGGTGAGTAAGGACCCTGATCTGTCAAGTCTCTCTAAGACATGTTTCACTAGATACTGCCTCCTTGCTTTAGAGGTGAATGAGTTTTCTGTAAGGTTGATGGAGAAGATAAATTTTTTAGCGATAACAGCCTGTAGTTGTTGAGGAAGTCCCATTGCTAGTTTTAATGGATTTAAAATTAGATCACAGTCTTTCTGAATAATTATTCTGGCAGTTTCATCATAGGCAAAGAAGTTTGCTTCTCCTGTTTCGTCTTTTGCACTGAAATTGAATAAGTATCTACACAACGAAAACCCAAAATCCTGGTAAGTATATGGATGACCTTAATGTGGTCCAATTTGACATGTATGTGGCTGCATTGTGTAAAAAAGTTGATTACCTAGGTAAACTATTTGTCCCATGGCATTTAGGACATTGATAGCCACCACCAGGTTGTGGATCCATTTTTTTCTTGCATCCTTTACAGGACATGTACCACCAACTGTTGTCATCTGGTATATGTGTTACGGTAACTGCGCATTTATAACCCTCATCCTGTTGTGAGGTGAACAAATGTGTACTTAGTTTTAGAATATAAACGAGGACAAAGTTTGTTAAAATTAGTGAATGACTGAGCATACGAAGTTTACCGCAAAATCATATGGATCAATACTGTTTAGTTCAGCAATAGTCTTTTGGTCCAATGGAGTATGCTGTGGTTCCACATCTTTTTCCGCTTCAGGTGCTTCAGGCCGTTCTATATATATGGGTTCCTCTTTAAACCTGCACATTGGATAGAAATAAACCAACTATTTGCTTAGTCTGTACTATCAAAGGAAGATAGTTTGACCAAAGTTATAGAAATGGTAATGATACCATGCACTACGCACCTATCGTAAAACGGTAAAGCCTCTGTAATCTGTGGGTTTAGATAGTGATAAGAACCGCTGCTGCCACTAAGGTAAGGCTTTTCTTCATCACTGTGTGAGTGCCATTTTCTGGGTATAAAACCAACAAACAGAGCAATAACAGCTTTCGGGTTTTCTTTGGTGTTAAGGTCGCCCACTGTAAAATTGACCGCATGCTCACCCCAAAGGGTTATCTTAAGTTCATTGTCACTGAAAAGAAATAAGATCTGATTATTTGAGTGCCCTTAACCGGTATCGCTCTATCACAATGACAGTGGAATATAGCAATATACAATACGTATCCAAAAATAGTTATGAGCTATGTGCGTACTAACCTTAAGTCTTTTATGAAGACCTCTCTAAGGATGCTTCCTCTTTCTTTACCTTTTGGAGTTACACAAACAACACCTGTGTATTTGGTGATGTAGCCTAAGACATCTGCAAAAAAGGACCGGTAAGATAATTGGGACGAGACATTATGTAAACAGCAGTTAAAATTGTAAAAAATAACCTGTCAATATAGCAACCGGTCCTTGTGCAGGCAGTATACTGGTAAATGAGGTAAGAGCGTAGACATATGCGGGGAATGTATTGGGTGGATTCTCAGCTGGTCTTATCATTGTGAACTCAGTCAATTCTATCATAAGCTGACAATCCAGGGGTTTATATGTTGGTTTTGCATTGTTGACTTTAAACTTGCTGATAACATAGACATTGTGGAGTTGTATAAGAGGATCCAAAGTCTTTATGAGTTCTTGAGAAATCTCGGCATATATAGCGTCTCCCTGAGTAGGAAAAACAAAATTGTTATAAATGGTGCTTTTAGATTCGAAGAAGATGTATAGTCTTGTTTTAGGAGCTATGTGTTAGTGTAACAATATGCATATATATCTTACCTTTGCATCTGCCAGAACCAAACCAACAAACAGTGGTATTCTTTGTCCCATACTCTCTTTTACAGTCCATTTTCTCATGACACGCACACAGACAGAAACTTTGGGTCTTCCTTTTTGAAGCTTGCCTAGATAAGAAGCCTGCATCCTATGGAGTTATAACAGACGGCCAAAGTTAATCTCTGACATACAGTAGCACAAATGTTTGAGCATGAAATTGGTGTGACATGTAACAACACGGTAGAGAAAAAAGTGTATATATTTATGCGTTTATGAATAATACAAGACACATGGGCCTGTGAAAGTAAACAATAAGAATCCAGTCCATATAGAATGCTGAATAAATAAAAAACAATGCTAGGTTTTGTGCGTAACTGAACATGTGAACAAAATAGCACCAAACATAGAGGAAAGAAACATATAAACGGGAGTATGTACAACTATTACAGAAGTTGCTGCAAACATTTCTGAGGATTTGAAAAAAGAGGCACGCTGGCCCACAAAATAGCAGGCAACACTGACTGACATCAGTAATCTATGTAAATGTTCTAAGTGTTAACGCCTTCAAAATCCGCATGACTGTGTCTGCAGCTTGTAGATGTCATCATACTGCAGGAAGATACGCAAGCACTTCTCTGTAGACAACATTTCTTGTTTCATTTGTGCACTGACCATCGTTATCCTCTATTAAAATTTTGAGCCCGCTTTTTGTTGTAACGCGTGAGATAGCAACATACAGCTGGCCATGAGAGAAGACTGGCTTTTTTAGATAGACACCAACCGCTGATAATGTCTGTTCCTGACTTTTGTTGATAGTCATGGCATAGCACACCTTTATTGGATACTGTCGTCTTTCGAGTATGAATGGCCACTTATTGGTTTTCAGTGTAAGGGTAATTCTTGGGATGAAAACACTCTGTCCAGAGAATTTTCCAGTAATTATTTTAGCCTCTATGACCATATCTCCTAAAGAAACTATAACCAATCTTGTACCATTGCAAAGGCCATCTGATTGGTTAAGATTGCGGAGAAGCATCACAGGAACACCCTCTTTTAGCACCAACCGATGGTGGGGAAAGTTATTTCCATTGAGTGAGTTCAAAAACTCAACTGGATACAATAGGTCGTATGTCTCATGTGGACTTGCAGATTTTGCAATGCTATCAGAGCTAAGGTATTCTTTTTCTGTTCCTGGGAGCAGGGAAACAATATAGTCATTGACTGAATCAGTTTGCTCATTTGTTGGCGTTAGTATGGCTCTTTCACTAATATATGTTGAATTACTATAGTGCAATACAAGATCTGGATAAATAGCGCTAACAATACAAGCCAGCTTATCACCACTTGTTTGTAACAGCAAATCCTCAGGTATGTTAATCCATGAAGGTTCAGATTCACCCTCCCTTGCACTACAGTGTATTTTGCCTTCACCAATGTCCAGGACCCATTTACTAAATTCTGTGATTTGTTTCTGGTAATTTGCATCTGTTGAAGAAGAAGAAAGCCGCATGTTTTGAGATAAACTAAGTATTTCCACCTGTGACCACAAACGTGATCTAATTATTGCTGAGTTTACAATCTCAGATCTACTTCCTCCTTCAACAACAGGGAGTATTTGTCTAAGATCACCACCAAGCACCACTACTTTGCCACCGAAAGGAATTTCAGAGGCTTCTACACATTGTGTGGACTGTATGTCACGGAAGGTTCTATCAACAGCCTCAAACGCTCTTTTGTCAGTCATGAGAGCCTCGTCCCAAATGACAAGACATGCTTCTTCGATAAGTTCTGAAAGCATGGTTCCTCTTCTTATGTCACAGACGGATGCATCATCTAAATCACAGGGGATTTTAAACCTTGAATGTGCTGTTCGTCCTCCTGGTAGCAGTAATGAAGCAACTCCCGAAGAAGCAACAGTAAGAACAATTCTTTGCTGTGCTCTAAGATATCCAACAATGCAGTTCCATAGATAGGTTTTACCGGTACCGCCATAACCAGATACAAAGAAAAATCCTGGCTCATTATTGAGGACTCTGTCCACTATGGTGTTGAATGCTTGTTTTTGTTCATAGTTTAAAGTAGAAGTAGGATTCAATGTGTCGAATAATGGATCAAAAGAGTATGAAAGCTCTTCATCGATTAAACGGTTATATGATACGGAATAAGAATTTACTTTTTTTTGAGGCAGGTTAAAATCACGGATGTTTCTTCCATTCTGTGCAAATATGGAGGCTAATTCTTCCAGAAGGTAGTCTCTTGCATTGGTATCAGACATCTGGTAGTTAGGGTCGCCAATGATATCTCTAAACTGATATTGAATATCGTCAGCCAACAATTGCCATACCTTTTCAAAGAAAGCTTTTTCATCCCCAACCTGACAGAAAAGTATCATAGTAACGAAAAGCTTCCGCAGTTGAGGTGACGTAGCCCAAGCCGCAGCTTCATCAAAGGCATTATACCATTCTTGATCATCACCAAGAAGACCTCGAGATCTACACGCGTCCTTAAATGTAGGATGATGCATGTTGTTATGAAATTTGAGATCATTGTAGCTAGTTGCGCCTTTGACAGCTAATAATAGAATTCTAAGATAGTATCGTTCTCCCGCTGATGGATGGACATAGTGTAGCCGGCCAACTTTACCATGCCTTTGATGACGTTTTTCCCAAACTCTGTCCTTGAGATCCCATTTCCACCTAGAAGGAAACTGCAAGTATGTGAGGGTTCTGGCCTCAGGGTTGACTTGGTTGCATGTGAACCATTCTGTTAGCATGGTTTTTTTTAAGAATTCTTCAGAAACAACTCTGTCCATCCTTGCTCTGGCACTAAAAGTGATAAAATTTTCATTTGGCAAGTGCACCGGCATTCTCTCAACAGCAGGATGGTGTCTATGTATGTCATAACCAAAGATCCGCCAGTAGGCATCTTGCTCACAAATATAACGACAATCAAGGTACTCCTTGATCTCATTCACCGTTTCTGTGTCTTTATCATATGGAGTAGATTCAGCTCTTCTAACTCTCTCAAGATACACCTTACTGCAATCAGCACCTTTGGTAACATATTTGAAGAGGTATTTTATAAAAGTGCTTTTGTTACACCATTCAACATTTATATGAGCTTGATATTTCTTCAATAGATTCATATTATATGGAACAACCCATCTATTGTCCATGCGAAGGCCTCCTTTGTCAATGTAAAGATTGCTCTGACGTCGTTTATAAACAGCAAAGCCATCTGAACTGACAGAAGTTTCTTCATGATACGGTTTAGGAAAATGTTTGGAGCACCTTCCATTTTTCATACAAGGACAAGCTGGATTATGTGAACCACAGGGTCCATGAATCATGTGTTCAGCAACGAGGGCATAACCAAGTGGATCTTGTTTTGGATCAGGTATTTCAGCAGTAACATATGAATCAACCATTGTAGGAGTTGGATCCAATGTGTCTGCTGTAGTCCATAAAATAATGTGTGCATGTGGAAGCCCCCGTTTCTGAAACTCGACAGTGTGCAGCACTACATTTTTACCAAAAATTTAACATGAGTAAGATTTGTTGGGATAAAGAAGAGCATGTTGTTGGTAGGATCTAAACATTGTATACAACTGTTACCTGCGTTGCATGGGCCAAAAACATGACCATCTTTGATGTCATGTAACAATTCCTCCAACTTCATGTTGAACACTCTGACAACTACATCAGCCCTATCTGTGGCTCTTTGTCCACGTTCGGATATGCCTTCAGAAATTTCTAGCCACTTGGGATTACATGTGAAAGTCACAAAGTAATCTGGAGGACCATATTCTCGACAGATAGCAATGCCATCATGATAATTTTGTATCATGTATCGTCTACCTCCTGTGTGTGATGCCGGCAAAACAGTCATCTTGCCCATCTCGCTGCCTTCTACACAACCCCTACCTATTGCATCGCAGATGCCCTGAATACTCTCCATCCGTATATCTTTCTGGTGTTTCATTACATACCATAGCCTATTTTCATCAATACATGCCCGAGCATCTACCTTGGCCTGACTTGAAAGGGCGCCATAACAGAGATATGGATTTGGTTGCTTCTTTCTATAGTGAAACATATAGCAAAAATAATCCTGCATGGTAACCTTGGTGTATGAATTCTGCTGCGTTGGTCTTGTGCCTGCGTATAAAACACCGGTCTGGAACCCACGTTCAGCAAACGGAAATAGTAAAGGATACTGAAGAGCCATGAAAGCAGGATGCAAAGCCGATATCTGTTTAAGATCCCCTGAACGTGTCTGTACAATGATGTCACGTTCAAAAGCATCTGGGGAGAAATCTCCAACAACAAGCATAGCTAACTGATCAGTTGTTGGCAAGCTATATTGCGGTGGATCCCCATCTCTAGGTCCAACAATGCGAACAACAAAGTCTTCAGCACCATGATCAGCCAATCTTTCTCTAGCCATCCTAAACTGTTTGACCAAAGGATTGTGATGATCTAACATGTGTACTAATGACTCAATAATGGAAGCATCTAGATCAGAATCCTTTCTGTCATCACGGTGCAAGGCTTGGATTCTATTGTGGACCTCGTTAGACGTATCATAGACATATAGCTGAATGAATTTTGGAGGGCTTCCATCTGCAGGAAGCAGCGAACCAATACGATGGTGAACCTGGCCATAGATCTTGAAAACAGGCGGCCCACGACCATCATTGATTGAACGATCAATATTGGCCCCCATGGAGGTGAAAGAAAAAAGACAATTGTATTGTCTTATATTTTTCATAAACTTGTTTGAGATTGGACCACTATCAAACTTTGCTAACGAAGCTAACGGCTCGGGTCGAGGCACAAATGGTGGTACAACAACCTTGCCACCTCTGCAGCAATTGTTGTAAACTATTTTGCTACAACGCCGCTTTGACTCACGAGCAACCCTCTCGGCATACCAAAACATCGCATGACAGTGTGGACACTCATGTTCTGGCGCCCCATAGTAGGACCTTCCTGGATACGAAACTGCATGAATAGCATGAAGAGGGAGATGGGAAAAGATAAGGCCAAACTTGATAAAGACAGCTACAAAGACATCTGAAGAATAATCTGTTATGTAAATCCAAAGAGCGCCTGAGCAGAGCTGGACACACAGTGAAATGATGGCTCATGTACCTTTGAGGGCTTCTACGAAAGCCTCATCAAACTGGCCACATACAAGGTGATCGGTCACATGCCAAGGGCCTCCTACTTCATACGAAGAGTATACTCTTATAAGAATTGGCGTGATAATAAACCAATGAAACGACATGCACCAGGTAACTAAGGACAGAGAACACACATAGGTTCTAACGAAGTTTGCACGTGCAGGATTACCTTTCCAAACAAAACGATGCTGATCCAACAACCTTTTTCTCTTTTGTCTACACGTAGACGAATTAGAGCTGATTGTATCAGGATAAGTTTGTGTTGTTGCTGTAGAAGGACATCTGATGAGGAAATTGTGTAATAATTTTACAGACGCAGGAAAGCAATAAGTAAAAGCTGTAATAGGGTACATACAGGTACATGCGGGGGACAAAGCCGCATTGTTTGGCGCGGAGGTGCCTATATGCACTGACGTCGAGGCTGCCAAGTCCAATACAACTTTTAATAATAACAATATTTATAGCCCATTCAACATACGTAAAAGCTGTAAACACTAACTGTAGAAGCGTACGCACCGCTTGCTTCACAGTGTAATGCAGACTGGCCAGCCGCAAAGGCACCACTAAGCACCAATGTAGAGGCTGCCAGATTTAAGTTGACACCATTAATACACATATCAACAATAACCAATACCCAAACCAATCTCAATAGATTGAACAAAAATTAAGTAGGACATACGTGTCTGTGGGACGTCAATCTGTATTTGATTATTCATGGAGTCACGGCAACATAAAACTCTGCAAGGTAGGCAGACCGAAGGAAAGGAAAAAAAGAAAGAAAAATAATTCTTAAGGAAGAATCCCAATAACTACAAACACTGCTCTGAGTTCTACCTCCTTTTTTTTTTGCATATGTAGAGGCTAAATACTTGGAAATCCTAGAACAACTACTTTGCACTAAAGCACAAAACGATATTGTAGCTATCGCCACAGGACCAGAATTTGGATACATGTAAGTAAAACAACATACAATAAAACAACAAATTGCACAGGCATTAACTTAGTTAGAATGACAATACGTATATACACACACAACACGGAACATAAAATGATCTTATTGCTCAGAAGAAGTACAGTACAAGGACTCATAACCAGCAGACACACAACTGAGTTCATGCACCAAACACTATGCAGAAGCCACTAAAGTAGGATCATACTGCACTCCGCGCTGCTGACTACCTATGACCAATCTAGCAAGCTGAACACCCCTATTAGCTACAGGAAGAAGGCGTTGCGCCAAAGTCCTGTATAGCATCAACCCATGCATATTATAGTCTAGGACTACAAAACCATATATTTGCTGTAAAGCCAAAAGCACCTGCAGAGCTGCTGCCTCATAAGCTGCACTCCGCTCCATACCAGAGTTTGCCCAAAAAAAATATGTCTGTGATCTAACGGAGCACTGTAGAGCTGGGAATTCAAGCTCAATGCCATACAAGGAAGCACCATCCTGAAGAATTTCATGCACAGTGGATATGTAGGGAAGACAGCAGGACAGCGCCACCTCTCGTAAAATAGCCAGGTATGATACACGAACAGCGAACATCCTGGTTAAAGAACAAAGCCGACACCTGGAACCCAGAAGAGAAAGAAATATTTTCTCTGTTGTCCTTTTAACAAATAAATCACGACGAACCCCAAATGGTGGACACAACGTAGGTAAACGGTACAGGTTTTATCGGAGATTTGGAAATGAGGTTAAATAAAAATATTTTTTGATTTCCCTTGACCAGATTGGCGACAACAATCGCAGGGTTTTTTTTAAGATGAAGACTTCTTTTTTTTCGAAAAGCCCCCCAAACGAGAACAAAATATTAGTCATTTGAGCAGCAGCAACGACGGTGTACAACATGAACCAAAACACACACATGGTTAGCAGGGGGTGGAATATAAGATTATACCTCAATAGGAAAACGCAGTGCGCCACGAATAGAACTGACCGAACAAATATACAGAGCACCCAACGCCGACGAAACCAGGTAGAATAAATGCAGAGCCTGCATCCACACGAAACGTAGCAACAAATCTCAGGTTAGACAGCGTTAGTAACATAAACTGAATAGTAAAAAAAACAAAGCTAATCCAAAAGACTGAAGAACGGAAGGAAATACCTGGGACCAACAAAGGGAACCAACAACGCAAAATCCGATACTGGTTTGTTAAGACAGAGAGAAAAAGAGTAAATCAATAGGTGCACAGGCACATAAAAAGATGATGAAAGAAGGCATCCAACTAAATACCTGCAAAGAGGGCCTGGAGGCAACAGCAGGAAATACAAAGCAGCCGTGCTACAGCAGCAGCAATGGACCAACTCCACCAGATCGGAACAAACAATGCTGGGATCCGACGATGCTGCATCAAACCCAACCAGTTAAATAAACGACGAAGCGTTTACCGAAGAAGAAACCAAAATGGAGGCAAAAGACCAACGAACCCCAGCGGACAAGTGCAGCTCGAACGAAGACGAAAGCCCTGCGCGGGCGGAGGGAGGAGGGAGCGCAGCGGCAGCGCCCACACAGAAGCAACCGACGCGGCTACCAAGAGCGGCGGTACCTGCGCGTAGGGAAGAAGGAGGGGGCGCGGCGGCAGCGACCACACAGCAGCAACAGGCGCGACCGCCGATGGCGGCGCCACGCCGTTGGCGGCGCCAAAGGCCCTGCAGGAGTCGAAGCAGGGCACAACAGGGAGAGAAACGGCGGCGGGCAACCCCACCAGAAACGTCGCAGGCGACGGATGCGAGAGAAGGACGGGAGAAAATAGGAGAGGGGAAAAAGGCAGCCGCACGCGAGGAATAAATAAAACGCAGCGGCGAGGAGACCGGGACCACAAAGGACTGCGAGAACGGAAGCGTAGAAGCCAAGGGAGAAACCGGAATCTAGAGCTAAACATTCGGTAACGAATGAATCTATAAGAATTAAACTGATTCA
>Ga0182004_10001326_pt1 | contig 17862 bp, 10 predicted proteins | sample Sormic07211540_1_FD_120479 | JGI IMG/M metagenome (GOLD analysis project Ga0182004, IMG submission 120479) | Endophyte microbial communities from Sorghum bicolor roots, Mead, Nebraska, USA - 072115-40_1 MetaG | ecosystem: Host-associated > Plants > Roots > Unclassified | place: USA: Nebraska...
CTCGCATCCCGCGCGCCTCGGGACCGAATCCCTAACCCCACAATTAAAAGCAAGCAACACAACACCCCCTCCCCCCCCCCCTGCGCTAATTAATCACATCACGAGATCCCCTTCTCCACCTCCTTCGCCTCAGTCACACGCCTCGACCTCGCCTCGCCGCGCCTCCCACCACCGCCACCAGCCCCCCGGCCGCCTCGCTCGCGCGCGACGCACCCAGGCGCCCCCCGCCGCATCCCGCGGCGCCGGATTGGGTTCCGCGGCGCCGGGGATCCCGCGGCGAGCCTCGCCGCCCGCGTCACAGGTCAGTTCCTCCATTCTCTCTACCCTTCAAATGTGGACGTTGCTGCACGCTCGATCGACGGGCGACGTGCTCCGTTGCCGGTCCGGGATTGATGAGGAGAGCGCGTGGGTGATGGCAGCGGGCAATGCTGTCTTCGCCGCGTTGGTCTTTGCCATTTGTCAACGCCTCTGGGGTTTGACTTTGTGTGAATATGGTTTTTCATTGGGGAGCTCCTATGGAGTGACTGGCCTGCGCTGGTGGGCGAGATTAATTTGGGCTGCTGACGCGTGAGAGGGCACCAAAGCTCTTTTGGTCAAACTCTTTGAGCTGGACGTTGGATAAGGTTAGGTCGCCCAGTGTACTGTAGTTACGCTCGCCTGGTCGCCTGTTAACCGGTCTATTAGAGATTGGCTGGAGAGCTACGCTTGCCTGCATCACATGCTACGCTTTGTCCTTAGCTCGGTGCCAGTTTAAATGGTAGTTGTAACTGGCTCATAGTTAGTCATGGATTTCTGTGGCTCAGTGGTCCAGTACTAGTTTTCCAATTCCCGGATCGGTGTACATGCTAGTCAAACATGAGGCTGTTGGTTTAATGTGATCACACATTCACACCTGGTTGCCTCGGCGGTAACATCACCTGTCCCCTTTCTCTCTCTTGTGTTGGAGCTTGATAGTGATTGGAGTATGGAGTTCGATAGTGATTGGCTTTACAATCTCTGGTGGAAGGGATACTGGAGACTTTTTGAAATTTAGATATGGTGCATTTTCATTGTCTTTTTATGGTGGGAGATGGCTGTAGATACAAGATTAATTTTAACTGGTCAATGTGTCAAATTCTGAAGTGACCAACAATTTTACTTTATTCTATTCGAGGTTTGATTTGAATGAGAATTCAAAGTGCTGAAAGAACTGGATTGTTAGTATCTAGCATGCATGCTGTATTCCCTGATCTGTGTTAATAAATCTGTGTCCAATCAACATATGTGCGCGTGAAGTCGGATCCTTTGCTGAGCATGTTTCTGGTTCTGCTCTTATAGTCCTTCGTGAAATAACTGTTCTGTTTTAATAAACCTGTACATTTAACATATCGTGAAATCTGAACCTTTGCAGAACATGTTTCTAGCTGTGTTCCTGCAGTCATATGTGACAAAGGGCCTGTTTGGTTGGGTGGCCAACCCCTGGCCAGGCCCGCTGGAGCTAAGATGTGGGTGTTTGGTTCTCTGTTTTTGGGTCTTAGCTAGGCTTAAGCTGGCCTCCGTACAGGCCTTAGCCTGGCTCCCAAAGAACGGATGGGAGGTCCATTTTTCTGGGGCCTGGCTTGGCTAAGCCCCGCAGAAGTCTCATCACCGCTCACGCTCCTCCGCTCGACGCCGCTCAACACCATGGAAGGAGGTCTGCCCTCTCCGCACTCTACCCCTCTGCAACACGGAGGAGGACCACGCGGAGGCAGCCGAGCACGCGGAGGAGCCCACGCGGTCCGAGTCGTCCGACTCTAGGTACATTGCGGCGGCGGCGGGAGCGCACCCCCTCGCCGGTCGCTGGCAGGCGAGATGCGGGGCGGGGAGATCTGGAAGGAAGGAAACAGGGTGACTGGTGGACGGTGCGATGCGGGCGATGGCAGACGGATGAGCTCTAGGTGTCGGCCATGGCGGACGAATGAGCTCCAGGTGTTTGATGAAATGACTAAAAGGAGGTAGACTTACCAGTCGAAGAAAGAGGTGACTCTATGCCCTTTGCACAACAAACCAAACATGAACTCGTCCTGACCAGGCTCCGCAGTGCAAGCAACCAAACAAACACCTCTTGGCTCCCTAGAAACAGGCCCATGGTGCCCAGGCTAGAATTCATGGCCAGGCTACGATAGACCTACGAACCAAACACACCCAAAATTTAGAGGAGCTCTAGTCTACAGCAATGTTTTCAGGTCGGCTGGTCGAACCTGGTCGACCTGGGACCATCCAGACGATTAATCGTGATTAATCGTCGACCAGGTTGATTAATCGACCCTGGTCGTCCATCTGGTCGTCCATGTATATCAGGACATATACCTATATATACTATATCATACACATTAAAGGAAGCATCAAGACTGCATTAGTGTTTAGCTGGTGACTTATGTATGGGAGTTGTTTTCCTCTCTTTTTTGCACTCCAGAGGTCCATATTCATGACCCAAACTCCATCTCTTTGCTGACTTGCTGCTGGAAGCCTGGATTACCATAATTAGCAAGCAGCAACACTAATGCAGTCTTGATCTTGACACAACTTAACAGAGTAACCAAACTGGTCGTCCATGTCCTGGTCGGACGACTAATCGCGATTAATCGTTAACTAATCAGACGACCAGCTTTCTGGTCAAGCTGGTCGAGTCGGACCTCCTAATCGAACACTTGGGACCGACCAGGACGACTAATCGCGATTAATCGGACGACCTGAAAACACTAGTCTAGTGTATCTGGTGTTCCTGTTGTACTTGACTAACCATATTATAAACTTTCAGTTGCACGAAAGTAATTTCTTTGTCCATAACTTTTAACATAAAATGGGATAGAACATCTAGAATGTATCAGTTGTTCCATGTGAAAAACACTCATGGAAATCAATCTAAGAGAATATCGGTAAGTTTTGAAGTTTAAATGCAAGTACGGGTGTTGTTTTAACATGACAATGCATATATTGATTCTTTGATGGAAAGTCCTTAATTTGCACCCACAAGAATAGGTTAATCCTAACATGTGAACCCTGCTTTGCTATGGGTTTTAGGTTCAGGTAATTTCCTGACCATTTTATATTTTCCTGTATTTAACCAAGAATTCCACCAGGCTTCTAATTTTTTGGTCAATCGGTACAATTGGTCAACATGCGGTCGATTCCTTGGTGCCATTATATAGAGCAGCAGGGCGTATGCATCCTATGCATACCCCAGCATATGGAAGCTAGATGCAGCATGTGGCTCAGCTGACCCGGCACGCATAGAATGCAATAGATCCCATCTAATGCTGCAGTAGAGTACCAGGCAGGTAGCAAAGAAGCGAATGGATCATGGGGTAGGTGGTTAGCCTAACAGACTCCGCGTTTCTTTTTCCATTTTTTTGTTTGTCATCAATTTCATGGGTAAAAGGGAGCGATATTAAAAAAACTATAGTCTCAATGGTTGGTCATTATAAATTTATGCTATCTAATCATTTGCATGTATAAATATGATCTTCCTGACATTAATTATCAGTTCCTGACAGCTATTGACATGTTCCCAATCAAGTAGCTCTATTTCTGACTTCCTGACATACCAATTTCATTTTCTGACTGGCTTTCCTGATTTCGATCTTGTTTTCAGGTAAAAATGTGAAATTCGATGTGGTTAAGGCTTGACCCTAACGTTTTCGTCCCTACTATAAACTATTCAGAACCTGATAATTAAAATTCCTTTTGAGCTGGGTCTGATGAAACTGTAGTTGTGATGGTGATGTGGCTGATCATAGATGCTCTATTAGGAGTCAATTCTAGAGTAAAGAATTGGTGCTTCAATATTGGTTGTAAATTGGTTCGCATGATAGTTCTTATTAGTGACTGAGTGGCATTCATAACATTATAACAAGGAAATCAATGTTTCACAATAACTGGCTAGCAATATATATGCATCATGTCTGGACTCTGGAGCGTGCTGAAGTCATTGAATTATCCACATAGTGATCAATTCTGCTTAGTTCTGTTTGTTCGATACAGGAATTTGTAACATGAAAATGACAATCCTCATTTGGATTTGGCAATATACATTCAGGCACCCACAGGCCATAGCTCATATATTTGATCATTTGAATTGGCATTATAACATAATCAGATTGCCACAATTGTGAAGTATTTACTCAAACCTGTCCTAAAGTTGATTGAGTTGTGCTCGACACATTTACATATTGTTTATACATGGTGAATAGTAATATATGGTCTTTATGCACATGTCATTATGATCCCATAATCCACTGGCATCTTTTTTTTTCTTGTTGTTTTTAGACTTTGTAAGCATTTGTTTTCTGTAAAGAATTCGAGGCCTCACCACATGTCTCAAAAAATAAATTTCATGATTCCCAATTTCTATTTGTCAGGATATTATGTTCAATTTGTTTCCTTGTTCATTTAAACGTAGGGTGGCCTTGAAGGATGATAATTGAAGCAAAATGATTCTCTATTTCACCATATTTTGGAGATGGATGATCTGCCAAGGGATGAAGGAAGATCCCAGACACACCCTTCAGATCAGAATTGGCCCTCCCATTTGGAGCAGAAGTTCCAGTCCCTGTCCCTGACTAAACAGGAAAGGAATTTTGATTCTGCATATTCTTCCCTTGATTCTAGGGAAGTTGGTCATTCATTGCAGGCTGCTCAGACATTATGGTCTAGTGGATCCCTTTCAGGTCCAATACCCAATGGTTTTTATTCCATTATTCCGGTATGGGAAGCCTTTTATGACATTTACTTGTTAAAAGATTATGAGTAACTTGTTTTGGCATTTTAGTTCATTTGTTGACTCTGAATGTTGCAGGAAAAGAGACTCAAGGAGCGTTTTGATACCATACCTTCTCCTGATGACCTTTATTCTCTTGGACTAGAAGGATTTAAGGCTGAGATTATCCTTGTGGACATAGAAAGAGATAAAAAGTTATCTGCCTTAAAGCAGCTATGCACAGCACTGGTAAAAGGATTGAATTCAAATCCTGCTGCAATGATAAAAAAAATTGCAGGTTTGGTAAGTTCTTTGTAGGTTTCTTTACAAAATGTAGGATGATCATGCGAACTTTTTACCCCCTTCAGAGTGCTGCAAGATTCATCCTTGTGATAGATTGCCTTAAAATGGTTTATATAGAATTTTCCTAGTTGAAACTGTTCCATTTCTACTTCTGCTCATGTATTTGGTGATTTGTAATTTTGGTGCTTGAAGTATGAATGATCTTTCGTCTTTCCAAACCATTGATTATTTTTTATTCTTCCTACCTATATAAATGCCATATTAACTTCAGATTTTTAATGATAATTTCAGGTTTTTGACTTCTACAACCGACCAAACCCACATCTCAGTCCTGCAAGGACTTCCTCTGAAGAACTTTCTCATTTCTTAGAAAATAGAGGAGTTCAATTGCTGGGACAGATAAGACATGGATCTTGCAGGCCCAAAGCTATATTATTTAAAGTCCTTGCTGACTCAGTTGGTATAGATTCTAAACTGCTGGTGGTATGTTTTTACCTTCCATCAGTATGTCTGAACATGAAATAGTATTAATCTCTTCAAATGGAATTTCATAATCCTAACTTGTGCAGGGCATTCCAAATGAAGAACCTCATGGATATGATGATTCTTCGAAACATATGTCTGTTGTGGTCATGCTGAAATCTGCGGAGTTTCTAGTTGACCTGATGCGTTTTCCAGGACAACTAGTTCCATTTTCATCCAAAGCTGTTATCACATCCCATATGTCTGCAGCTGGAGAAAGTGATTCAGCCGACTATGATTCCTGTGATTCTCCTCTTGAACCAAATAGTCCTCTATGTGCTCAAAGGTATACTTGTGAATTTCCATTTGAGTGGTATTTGGTAGTAGTTCTTTTTGGTCCCATGAATCTAGTATTAATGTATTAACAGCCTATAACTTTGCTATTTAGTTTTGAACTATGTGCATGGAATTGCAAATCCATACTAGGGTGTCATATTTTCCAACTCTGCGTCTTGTAATTTGATGTAGAACAAATTTGCTGGAATGTTACACATCCACAATGAGAGTAATTGGAAGTTGGAACTGATAGATTTACTTTTCTTTAGTGCTACCATTGGCACAGCAAGAGCATTGATTGTTTCCAATGCTGTATGTGGAACTTTTAATGTAGTAACTTATGAGATTTTTTCTTCATGAGCCTTCCTGTTTTATAAAATTTTACTCCAGTTTACCTTTTTATAATGTTTTAGATGAAACACCGAGAATTTTTGTGATGTTTAATTTATCTTATTTAAAGCATTGTCTGTTTACTTTTTGTGCTTCTGCTTTTGAGAAATTTGTGTGTTTGAAACTTAAAATGGTATTCTGGTTTCCAACTTGACATTTGGGAACAATTCTGTGATGGGCATAGATGGTTGGCGGTGGATTGCGTAGATTATAGTGGAAGGAGGTAGGAGGATGAGGGGCAGAAAGGCGACGGAGACCCATGGTCGCAAGGGGAGACCGGTGGCCTAGAGCAAGTGATGGCGTGGGATGATAGAGGATGTGTTTGGTATATTACCAATTATACACAAGGGGGTTACACATATAGCCTAGTCTAGCCATACCAGGCAAGGGAACCGTAATACAATCTAACACTCCCCCGCAATCGGAACGAGAGTGGAACAAACAGGCAGACTAGAACAGAATTCTAGAAAGACAGAACTAGGTAGCTCCCTGGTGAAGATGTCCGTGTACTCCCTCTATTCTAAATTATAAGACGTTTTGGTTTTTTTGGATACATAGCTTTTGCTATGCACTTACATATACACTATGTCTAGATACATAGCAATGTTTTCAGGTCGTCCGATTAATCGTGATTAGTTCTCCTGGTCGGTTCCAAGTGTTCGATTAGGAGGTTCGACTCAACTAGCTCGACCAGAAAGCTGGTCGTCCAATTAGTCGACGACTAATCGTGATTAGTCGTCCGACCAGGACATGGACGACCAGTTTGGTTACTCTGTTTTTGCCTTTTTGGGCCTGTTTAACCAGGACATGGACTTTGGTTATGTAATATGCTGGCTGTGTGGCTGCTATGGTCTGCTAAATATTAGTTATTTGCTATTGCAGCAGTGCTGCTGTTAAGGTGTGTCAAGATCAAGACTGCATTAGTGTTGCTGCATGCTAATTATGGTATTCCAGGCTTCCAACAGCTAGTCAGCAAAGAAATAGAGTTTGGGACATGAATATGGACCTCTGGACAGTGCAGAAGGAAAATAACTTCCACAAATAAGTCACCAGCTAAACACTAATGCAGTCTTAATTGTTCCTTTATTGTGTATAATATAGTATATATAGAGAGGTATATATATAGGTATGTCCTGATATACATGGACGACCAGATGGACGACTAGGGTCGATTAATCGTCTGATCGGTCCCAGGTCGACCAGGTTTGACCAGCCGACCTGAAAACATTGATACAACATAGTAAAAACAATGTATCTAGAAAAGCCAAAACGTCTTATAATTTGGAACGGAGGGAGTAGTAGGGACATGAAAAACTCAGATAGCTCCAGTAGTCACCTTATCACGAACAAAGTGCAAATCAATCTCGACATGTTTATTGTGTTGCAACACTAATGTTGTCGCAATACACATGAACAGAACGCCGGATAGGACAATGAATCTCCTTAAGTAACATCCGAATTCCAAAGCCAACAAGTTTCAGCAATATCATTAGCAACGGCTCGGTATTCAGCCTCGGCACTAGAACAGGAAACCATGTGCTGGCATTTGGAGGACCAAGACACAAGTTTACCACCAAGAAAAACACCATAGCCGGATGTGGAGCACCGAGTATCAGGGCAACTGACCCAATCGGCATCAAAGTAAGCCACCAAGGAGGTCGGAGTAGTGTGAAAGAGCTGAAGACCATGATCCGAAGATACCAAAGCACCCGCTTGACCATATCCAGCGCCAAGGGCAGTGAGAAGCACTTGAGGAGGCAGCCATGCAGCCAAACTGTTTGTTGAGCCTGCGAAGAACAGTGAGAACAAGTGTCCGATCAAGGACTGGCTCCCCCACGTTGGCCAGTGTGTTGGCCATGGTCTTCAGGCAACAACAGTAATCCGTGATGAACAGATCACCTTCGATGAAGGTGCGGAACTCAGCGTTGAGATTCATGACACGTGTTTCCTTGTTGCTAATAAATTGCTCCAATGCTCCTTAAGAGTAAGCCAAACTTGCCAAGCAGTAGTGTTAGTCATCATGACGAGCTCAACCAAGTCGGAGGAGATTGGTATAAAGCCATGAGAGCACCGTGCAATCTGTCCGCTGCCAGTGGACGTCGGTAGCAGTGTCATTATTGACATTGGTTAGCACGTAGTTGCTAAGCGTGTTGAGAAACAAGCCCCTCCGGTGACTGCAGTTCATGGAGAGAAGGGATTAACGGCTTGATGTTGACCAGAGACTGGGCATGAAGAGCAGCGGTGGTGGCCGCGGTCTGTGCCTCAATAGGTTCGTGCTTCCTCCTCAGCGTGATGGCTTTCCTCCTGTTTGAGGCGTTCGACTTCAAGACGGGTGGTCTTTGCCGCACAGAGCTCAGCAGCCCAGTGTTCTAACTTGATGTGCTGGGCTTCTTTTGAAGTCATGACAAGGAGAAATTGCTGATGCAAACGGCATGTATGGAGCAGGGAGCATCACGCAAGGGAGGGTGGACAATGCACTTGGGGCGCGGCATGTTGGGAAATGGAGGTTCGCAGAGCAAGGGGCAGCACACAATGAAAGACATACTTCATGTGAGAAGTCGGCGACGGCGGCATTGTAGATGAGATGCAGAAGCAAATTAGGTTTGGAAAGGAACCTATCTGATACCATGATAGCTGGTGCCTTTCGCTAGCTTCTGATGTGCGCCTAGGAGTGGAGTTCAGCCTGCAAACTGTTTTTGGCTGCTGCCCTGTAATGAACACCGGAAGTGTCTGTTTGGGCGTTTTTGTTTTTCCTCGTTTAGTAGTTCTTTTCGTTCCTAGCTATGAGGCTTCGTCGTTTGGGTCAGATCCCTTGCGATCTCTCTCAGTGACTCGTTTTCACAAAGTAGCTTCTGTTATGTTTTTCTGTAGCATCTGAAATTCTGTAATTTCGTTACAGTAGTAATGAAATTCGGCTTCGGCCAGTTTGGAAAAAAAAAATCGAGGCAAGGAATCCATAATACAATCTAACATAGGGGGTGGCGGCATCACTGGGAAGAGGGTCCACACATGGGGCTAGGGAGCAGGAGAGCGTGAGGACTAATCCTCTTTCTTGCTTGATTGATATGAGTACATGTCCCCTATATTTATATTTATACTTCCTATGACTTGTTCCCTAAGCAAACTAGAGGCAGAGCCCTTATAGATTTGGACCCTCCTTTTCCTAAACAAACTCTTATCTTTCCTAATATGTTATTCAAACTCTAATTTGACACGGACTCCTTGGGAGGAGGGGTCGGCGGGCCAGGGGAGGTTGCCGCCTATTCTCTCAGCCAGGGCGGCCGGCCCTGGCCCTCATCTGTGATGCACTGGACCCACCACTGGGGGCCGTTTGGACCTGTGACATTCATTAATAAATGCAAACCAAACGTTTCAGGGCAGAATTAAATTGTGGTTACTTTGAAATTCCTTGCTATGGTTTATTGGTTCGTGATGAGCACTGTAGCTGACCCCCTGTGTCTTTTTCAGGCAAGAGCAAGATGACGGCAATAGATCCTTCAAGGTCCTCTCAAGGCGAAACATCATGCTCAAATCGACAAATTTTATGGAGGGTAAAATGAGTGGGTAAGCCATATAATCAAAGCTTGTTCAGTGGTTTTATTTTTCTTTTGTTTCCATGTTTACTGGTTTTCATTGTACACTTAACTGCAAAATTACTCATTTAGAATTTTTTTCCTTGTGCTTTTCCAGTTCATCGCATAGTGAGCCAAATGTTGCAAATGCCTTCTGTGGTCGCAGCCGCGATAAAGTTGTGAATGAACATCAAAGAACTGCAAGTTCAAGGTTCTCTTTTTGATATCGTATATCTTAGTAGCAATTCTCATTGAATTGACAAAAAACGACAATAATGTTTCTAGTTTTAGTTTGCCTTCGGTTCTTTTCTGACAGGTTGCCACAGCTTGTACTGCCTAACTCTGATCACTCAGGCAGTGGCGGATCTAGGTCTAGGTCAGCTGAGGCTGCATCCCTAGGTGGCTAGTTCCATAATCCTACCAAAATTTCATAAAAAAACCAAATGCAAAGGAGTAAAGGACCTAGCAAAGAACACATAGATGCAGCCACAGGCATGATTTGTTTCTAACACCACCCATCTGCATACAAGTCAAACTTTGGGATCAGTATTCATTAAATTGTCCGCATGAAAATTGTGTCAGCATATGTGTTTTCACTTTAATTATAATTTTGTTATTAAAACATGATAACTTATAAGGGCAGCTCCAACAATCGACTTTTGAGCCAGCTCTAAGCATTTTTTTTTTCATATTTTAATAGAAGAGAGAAAAGCTAGCTCTTGATCAAGAGCTAGGCTCTTACACACATTCCAAGATCATGTGAGAGTGTCATGTGGGCCTAATCATACTAAGATTCATTGCTAAAAGTGAACACTAAAGATGTTGGCTTAGAGCTAGGCAGCTAGTGACTATTGCGGGTGCCCTAACAAAAGTATTTGGAGGCAAATCTGCTGTTGATTTCATATAATTAATTAGTATTTGTACCGATGTAGGGTTACTTTTATTAGTTTGATTGCATGCATGCAAGGTGGATCTATCTTAACTAGATGGGGGTACTATATATAAAATACTAATTGAATATTTTGGAATTTCAAGAAACTCTTCTAATACCAGTGGCATGTGCTATGACATAAACTACAAAACTTAAATAGGTCTTAGCTATTGGGATGTTATAGGTGCACTTTCAGTCCTTTGCATCCAAGTTTTGTTTTAGTTCCTCTACTTTAAGACTTGGGAAATTGTGGGTATTTTTGTTTGTTTATTTATCTCTCTCCTTACCCTTTGGATGGAAAGTAACAAATAGCATGACTGCATGAACATGACAAGACATGGGATGCAGTTGAATTATTGCTACATGTAGCTGAGTGATGTACTTACTGCTTGGCTCTACATGGCATCTGACAAATCCTCGATGTCCCATTCTCATTACTTGTCTTTCAAGCTAGTTTTGCTGTCTGAAACCCTAAAATGGAATTAAGGTTTATTTAGAAGTACAGCAAGTGATTAAAATAAGTGGACAGAAGTAAAGGTGCTGTAAGTGCAAAATGTCCTTGTTTTGAATGTTCAATGGAAGCTTTATCTGCTAGTTATTTTAGTTCTCCTTTCTACTGCATTGTATAAAATTTCCTTCTTATATTCATATAGAATCCCAACATAGAACATGGATTTCTCATAGATAAGGTTTCTTTTCCTCAAATGCATTTCTTTGTTCCTGTAGTCCAGAGCATCCACTGTCCAGAGTTCGTGGGCGCTCAATGCTGGGTGATAGACAATATGGTGGTGCTGTAGCAGTGTCAAGGTACCTCAGTAAGTTTCTTTTGTGTACTTTTCGATCTGAACCAACCAGAAGAGGCAAATTCTGATCCTCATAGCAGTAGAAATATAAACTATATGATATTGTGAGGGTTGGAGAGGCAGAAAAAACAACCAAGGGTCAGCAGCAGAATCCTTATAGCAGTAGAAATAGAAATTATATGAGCTTAACTTTGATAGCCAGCTTACCCTTGGGCTATAAATGGTTTAACACACAATCAATATTTTCAATCCAGTACTGCTTTCTTTTGCCCTAATTAAACATATTTTACTTGATCATAGGTCAGATGGCGCATCAACATCGAATACACATAGAACACGGAGGAGTACTAATATTACTCCTGAAATCAGTGATGATATTGTGAGGTTGGCAAAGATGGTTTTCAACTCTGATTTCTCTCAAAATAATGGTCAGCTGCTAAGTCCAGTGAAAACACAGTGATTTTAGTTTTATTACTGTACAACACAACTTCGTTAAAATCCTCGGTTTCCTTTTAAGATGCAATGTGAGGGTTTGTTTTTTCCCCTTTCTGAACAAATAATGAAATGGATGAAAACAAACAAACAGTTGTTACTTGTTATTTTAAACATTCTATTTCACTTGTATAAAATTTTGATAGTTCAGTAACATATGTCTATTCAGATGTCTTTTTGTCTTTTCTTGTGCTACCTAAGAAATATGGTTTGTAGTGTTCAGGAATTATATGTTGAGGTTTACTTTTGTTTTGATCCAAAGTCTGAGTCATATAACACCTTACATCTCTGCATCAAATCACCTATTTATGTTTCTTTTCTAATAGAAATTAATTCAATCTTTTTTGTATTCATTTCACTTTTTGGATATTTAGTTTTTCTTGAAAAATATTACAGAATTTTTATATGCATTTTGTATGTTTGGCTAATTGGCCATAAGCAAGTTAGGAACTTCTCCCATAACTTTTTTTTGCTCTTATTTATTTGGAGACATTTTCTGTCCTGTGGCTGACTTTGAAGTGTGTTTTTCTTGTCTTCAGAGCAGTTCGAGCAATGAGTGAAAGCATGAGACAAAATCGCCTTTCAAGGGAGCAGAAAGATGGTAGTCTTGGTTCCTCAAATGACTCACTGAAACATGTATGCTCCATTCGCTTGTTTATGTCGTGGATCATCTGAAAGTATATTTCTGTCGTGGGTTGTGTGCTCAGTTTATGTCGCTCCATTTGCTTGTTTGATTTTCTTTTTTCCTAAACACTGATACACAATGATAGTTATGATTTACTATTTCACACTTCACAACATGCCATGGGTTGTCTGTACTTTTTCTTTTGTTTTTTCTTAGTTTTTAAAGCTTCCTTAGTTAATTTTGCCACAGGACATTCAAAATGTGTCATTGTTGCTGGATGACATCGGAAGAACTGATCTTTGCTTCTAGATGCTACAACTTTGTATATAGTCGATACTAAACAGAGTTTAGTGTCCTGCAGCAAATGTTTTAAAAATTGATCTTGCTAGACATTTTGCTGGACACTAAATCATGTCCAGCAGCAAATTCATGATTTTGTAGTGTTCAGCAACAAAGATCTGTGTTTCCGATGTCTTCTAGCAAAGGTGACATGTTTCGAGTGTCATGTGTTAGGTGCATTAAAGAATTTGTATAGACAAATGCACATGTGTGATTTCTACAAAAAAATTGGTCAATGAAGATGTTGATACCATTATTAAAGTAGTAATCTAGAGAGTTTCAATGCACGTCTGATGCTTTGTTCACATTTTTATTCCTGTTCTGATGCCTGGGTTCGATGGTGCAAGAGATTTCCTTTTCCATCTGAAATGAGATTAGTTTCCAATTTTTTATGGAATTATAGTTTATGTTTCTCAAACTCATCATTAATTTAGGTGTTTATTCCTTTGCTGAAAGTACTATCTGCTTAGGTTTTCTTTGTTGCCATAGCTTGTGACCTCCATTGATTACGTAACCACATTAGGTTGCCACCACTGGTTAAGTGTATGCTAGCAAAACTCTTCTAAATACCATCCACAGGTGTTGATTTATAAGATACCTAGTTTTTTTTTTTTTTGCTTTTCACACCTACAGCAAACACATGTACTAAAAACCAATTGAGTTACCTATATGACTCTAATCTAAGTATCAAACACCTGCTATGCTCACCAACTCATCAAAGGGATTACTTCCTCTGATTGGAAATATAAGTCCATCTAGGTTTGTCCTAAGTAAACCTTTTTTCTTTGAATATAAATATCTAAAATTTTATATAGATGACAACACAAGGTTTTACTATATTCGTTATAAAAAAAGTACTTTTATAGTATGTAACTCCTTCCTTTTGAGATGATATGTTTTTTATAGATATTGTTAGTCAAAGTGTCATATTGGACTAGTGGAGACTGTTGATGTCGTAATAGACTTATATTTCCGACTGGAGGAAGCAAGGGAGTAAGCCACTTTACGGTTCCAATAGGTAGATTCATCCTCTTCGTTCATAGTGCTGAGGGTGCAGGTCGCATGACAGTCTTTTAACTTTGTTTCATATTTGTAGAGTAGCATATACATGTTTGATTTATATTTCTTGTGTCTAATATATATATGGGCATTAAGGAAGAAATGGATCCATGCTATATACTTAGTTGATTACAAAGTGCTGCACTTATGCTAGGCACCACAAGCAGGGTGGATTGGCACAAACCAATTAAGCTAAGAGGATTAGGATGCTTAGTATTGCTTACGAATCAAGATAAGTTAGATAAGTTGAGATTGTTATGCTAAGTGATTGTTTTTGTTGTTTTGTTGCACGAGGCTTACTCTATATAAGATGTGATGCACACGGTGGAAGTTATCTCCTATCCTTCGCTTCCTTCTTCTTGGTGCTCTGCACCACTCTACGCCACACTGGGCGGACTAAGTTACAAGTCTCAACCTCCTGTTAAAGGCTACAACTTTATATCAAACCCCTCCACTGCAACCCTCAACATAGGACTTATTCATTTTAATTTCAGAGGAAATTCTATGCTGAAGTATAAAGCTAAATTTCCTAGGAAGTACTGTTGTAAAGGTGTTAGACAGTGCCTATTAATTGGCCTTGCTTAGGTAGCCTGTATACAAAGAAGGAAGGTGTGTGAGGAGATATCCTAAAGGAGAAAAGGGGGCAAGTGAGGTAATCCACTCAGCCCGGCCCAATACAAGATACCCTAAGCCGCTTGCCTCTACATGTACAGCCGCCATCCCTTGCAATTGTGATTGTCACCCTGACACCCTGTATCACCCCCTACCTTTCCTCACCATTGCCACCGCCGCAGAGGCTGAATCAGGCTGTTCCCACCAGATTGTCGCCCCGTATCACCCCCTACCTTTCCCCACAGCGCCACCGCCGCGGAGGCTGAATCAAGCCGTTCCCACTATCATTGATGCCAGATCCGGTCATTCCTGATGTGTACATAGCTGGATGTTAGCCTCCACCGGTGTCCCTCTCCCTCGCTACCACTGCTGACGCTGAATCTCACTGTCCTTGCTTCTGTCCCTGCCGCAAGACCTGTGCTTCCATCTTTGGAGCTAGATCTGTGATTCCATCACTCCATCTTGCCTTCACCGCAAGCCTGAGGCCCAGCCTTACCGCCTAGGCTCCTGTTTTGGAAGATGGCTGCCGACCCCACCAATTTCAGTAAAATCATTGCGGTAAGAGATTATCTGTCATCTTGCCTTTTAGAGCACTGGGAGAGACACATATGTGCATGTTGAAAACCAGGTATTTTAATGTCACTGCAAACACAGAAAGCTTGGCAAAAAGGGGGAAATATTAAAATTGTCTCATGTGACATTTCTTAACTTGGATGATTTTGGAGTGGTATATTTACAAATTCCAGAGTAATTCAACTACAAGTGTACTATGTTTTTTATCCAATACACCCAAAACTACTTTTAAGTCTTAATTACTTGTTTTGTTGTTTAATTATTGCTGCAATCCATACTTATGTAGGAACCTGCTAGTGACTCCAATGACTATGAAGTATCCACAAGACAACCAAGTGCACTGGAGGGTTTGAGAAGACAATTTAATAGTCAGAAAGCTGTGTCATTGCCTTCATCCCCCCATAGGTCAGGTATTCTTGGCTCTGACCTCGGGAGCCCATCTGACTATACAGAAGCAGATCTGATGGCATCCTGGAATGAGGTGTTGCAGTCTTCACCATTTCTGAACAAGCCTTTATTGCCATATGAGGAATGGTGCATTGAGTATTCAGAGATTACTGTTGGCACTCGTGTGGGAGTAGGCAAGTAATATTCCCTGTTATCAAAATTTTTTATATTTTTGAAGCACTTAGTCATCTGAAGTCTTTTGGAGTCAGATGCATCATCAGAAGTTATGCTTACTTATTACTCAATTCCAAATTATAAGATGTTTTGGCTTTTCTAGATATATAACTTTTGCTATGCATTTAGATATACACTATGTCATAGTAAAAGTAATGTATCCAAAAAACCTAAAACGTCTTATAATTTGGAACGAAGGGAGTACTATATTTATTAAAAGAATTGAGACAATCATAATGAATCTGAAGTAATAGATGCAATGTTTGCTTTATGTGGCATCTGATCTTGTTAAAGGTAGTAACTCATCTAAAATTTTCTTTAGGGTTTTTTGGAGAAGTCTTCCGTGGCCTCTGGAACGGAACAGATGTAGCTATAAAAGTATTCCTGGAGCAAGATTTAACAACAGAGAATATGAAAGATTTCTGCAATGAGATCTCAATACTCAGGTTTTACTTGTATCTTTTGGCCATTACTATTCTTATGAGTTGTCTAAAATATTGTTCTCTTATTGTTTTTTTTTTCGTTTTGTTGCAGCCGACTTCGACACCCCAATGGTACTACCTCCACACTGAATTGTCATTGGTTTAGTTTCAATTTGGTAATTTTGGTTTCAACTTCTGTTAGTGTCTGCTGGGTCTTTTTTTTTTCTCGACTTGTGTTCGGAAATGGCATTTCCTATTTCATCAAGAAAAGAACTTATGATATATTTTGAAAAGTATGCTAATCATGCTTATGGTGCTTTGGACTGCAGTCATACTCTTTCTTGGTGCATGTATGAAGCCTCCTCACTTATCCCTAGTAACTGAGTACATGGAAGTGGGTTCTTTGTATAGTTTGATTCACTCAAAAATGCAGAAAACTAAGCTCCATTGGAAGAGGAGGTTAAAGATGCTCCGTGATATCTGTAGGTGAGCATGTTCAATGCCTCTAGCTTTCTGGACTGTTCAATGCCTATAGTTTTTCAGACTGTTCTGTCTCTGCTATATCTTTTTGTGTTCCTTTTTCCATGTCTAACACCATGGTTTGGTTATAATGCTGTACAAGGGGTCTCATGTGCATGCACCGACTAAAGATTGTTCACCGTGACCTCAAGAGTGCAAATTGCCTTGTTAACAAATACTGGACAGTCAAGATATGTGATTTTGGGCTCTCTCGAGTAATGTCAGATTCTGCAATGAATGACAACTCATCTGCGGGGACTCCAGAGTGGATGGCTCCTGAGCTCATCCGCAACGAGCCATTCACAGAAAAATGTGATATCTTCAGCTTCGGGGTTATCATGTGGGAGCTTTGCACTCTTTGTAGACCTTGGGAAGGAATTCCACCTGTTCAGGTAGCCACCATACTTTTCGATGGCTCCTTTTTTAAAAATAAAATAAAATAAATAAATTGTCACTAAATTAAACCAACTCACATGTCTCCTGTCTACATGTTAGATCGTTTACTCTGTTGCGAATGATGGGGCAAGACTGGAAATACCAGATGGGCCCCTTGGAAGCTTGATAGCGGGTATGATTTCTGTTCCTTCTATGAAAGGGTAGTTGTTTGGTTGCTCCTGCATCCATTTGGAACTTCTATTGTGGTTTGTCTGGATTACCAGGTGTTTGTTAATCAACATTATAATGGACACATGATGATTTTTTCAAGCATTACCTATAAGAAATTTCCTATCTCTACAGGCGGGTGAAGGTCCTTGTTTTTATCTATTCTGTGGAAAGATAGGAGGAAACTGATTGAACATTTGTTTAAATACTTTTGACCCTAAAAAAACACATAAAGTCCTTTATCTTTTGTGAACAACACATAAATCTCATACTCAATCCATTCCAAATTGTAAGTCGTTTGACTTTTTTAATATCAAGTTTGACCACTCGTCTTATTCAAAATTTTGTATAAAATATCACTTTTTTTGTTGTGTATTGGTCTATTAATAAAAGTTCTTCAAGAATGACTTAAATTTGACTATATTTGCACAAATTTTTTGAATAAGACGAGTGGTCAAACTTGGAGTAAAAAAAGTCAAACGA
>Ga0182004_10001327_pt1 | contig 17861 bp, 21 predicted proteins | sample Sormic07211540_1_FD_120479 | JGI IMG/M metagenome (GOLD analysis project Ga0182004, IMG submission 120479) | Endophyte microbial communities from Sorghum bicolor roots, Mead, Nebraska, USA - 072115-40_1 MetaG | ecosystem: Host-associated > Plants > Roots > Unclassified | place: USA: Nebraska...
TATTAGGATTAAGATTCTTATTTAGTTTACTCATAATATGAGAGATCTATTCGGATTCCCGTTTCTATTCAATTTATTCAGATTCAGAGAGATCTATTTGTTCTAACTATTTAGGGTCATATGAGTCTAGATGGAAGAAACTCTCGACTATCGGAAGTTAGAGGTAGGTGGTCGAGAAAAATGGATGGATAAGGAATCACTTTTATGTTTCTAGGCCAGCTAAAAAAATGAACCAAACAACAGTAGAATTTTTTATTCCCGTGCATTGCAATGGGACATAAAAACTAACAAAAGTTTATAGTAAATGAGGATGATAAGAAGAGTATATCTATACCTATCTTGTCTTATTGGTTTTTTGTCCTCTCCCTAGCTAATGGAGAGTTTGTCCTGTGTAGACTTATATGATCTATGTTCGTACGATTTAGAATAGCTCGCATCTAGTGATGACTGTTGATAGAGTCCGGTTCTAAATAACATGCACTCATCACTTTTGCTCATATAAATTAGAACAACTCACATCTAGTAATTGTACCGAGTCCGATTCTAGTATGTGTTATATTTCACTGCAATATATATGAGCATGTTTGTTAATCTATCTATACCTACCTAATATAATATTAAATAGCTAAAATTCCTGCTTTTTTTGCTGTCCTTCTTCTAATTAACTTTGTGACTAAAAATGCTACATGTTTGTGTTGTCCATATCTATAGTCTAAATCGACTTTAAATTCCAAATTAAATAAAACAGGTAATAAATCGAATTAGTGCTGGGGAGTCCGTTTTCATTTGGTTTCTACTTTCCCGTTCACAGTTTTTATCTACTACTTCAGCTTTGTTTAGATGTGAAATTTTTTTGGATTTCGCTACTGTATCACTTTTCGTTTGTTTGTGGTAAATATTGTCTAATCATAGACTAACTAGGGTTAAAAGATTTGTCTCGTGATTTATAGAAAAACTGTGTAATTAGTTTTTATTTTTGTCTATATTTAATGCTTCATGCATATGTCGCAAGATTCGATGTGACGGGAAATCTTGAAAACTTTTTGGTTTTTGGGTGAACTAAGGCCCTATTTAGTTCACAACCCAAAAAATTTACATCCATCCCATCGAATCTTTAGGCACATGCATAGAACATTAAATGTAGATAAAAAACTAATTATACAGTTTGGTTGAAAACCGCGAGACGAATCTTTTAAGCCTAATTAGTCTATGATTAGCCTTAAGTGCTACAGTAACCCATATGTGCTAATAACAGATTAGTTATACTTAATAGATTTGTCAGTTTTCAGACGAGTTATGTAAATTGTTTTTTATTAGTTTCTAAAAGCCCCTCCCGACATCCTTCCGACATATCCGATGTGACACCCAACAAATTTTCATCTCCAATCTAAGGCCTTGTTTAGTTCCAAAAAATTTTGAGAAATCGACACTGTAACACTTTCATTTGTATTTGACAAATATTGTTTAATCTTGGACTAACTAGGTTCAAAAGATTTGTTTCGTCAATTCCGACCAAACTGTGCAATTAGTTTTTATTTTTGTCTATATTTAATACTCCATGTATACGTCTAAAGATTCGATGTAACGGGAAATTAAAAAATTTTGCAAATTTTTTTAGAACTAAACAAGGCCTAAACAGGGCCTAAACAAAGCCTTCGTGTACGTGTTTTTATTTCCGTTCGCGTAAACATGTGGTTTTCAATTTCCGTGTCTGTGACCTTTTCATTTTTTTGCCTTGGCCCGTCCGTTTCTTTTTCTTTTTTTTTGGCCTCCTCAACCGTTCAACGGCTGCTCTTTGTTTCTCATGCAATGGTGCTTCAGTCCGTGCTGCAGTTCAATTGGCCCGGCACAATGTCTGTTTAAAAATTGGATTCCGTATTGTGCTAGCTGCCTATTCTAATTCGTAACAGGATAGATTATTAAATAAACTCTTCATTGTTTGGTAGCTATATAGGAAGATAAATAAAAAAAATTTTAGACCAAAAAATTAGCTAAAATTTTGGTATAAATATAGATATACAAATTCGCCTGAGGCTTGGTTCAGTTCGCGATTTTTTTTGGATTTCGCTACTGTAACACTTTCGTTGGTTTGTGGTAAATATTGTCCAATCATAAACTAAGTAGGTTGAAAAGATTTATCTCGCGATTTACACATAAACTATGTAATTAATTTTTATTTTTATCTATATTTAATGCTTCATGCTATGCCGTAAGATTTGATGTGACTGATAATCTTAAAAAATTTTATGAACTAAACAAGGCCTGAGCTATATCTACACTTCACCAACGTTTCATCATCATCATCCTATCATCCTAAACCTCAGAAACCGGCAATGGAGGCCTCCTCCTCCTCCTACGCTTCCGCCCCTGCAGCGCTCCTCCCGCTGCTGGCTGCCCCGCCGCGCTTCCTCCACCTCCCTCTCCGCCGTCCCTCTGCTCGCCGCAACGGCTTCGCGATTTGGGGTGGGGGTGGCCTTTTGCTCCAGCCGCCGCTGCTGGGCCCCGGTTCCCGCGCCCGCTGTAGGACAACCTGCTGCGCGTCGAGCCCCGAGCAGGCGGAAGTGCTGCTGGGCGGGGCCTCGCTCGTTAGCTTGGCGGCGGTCGCTCTTCTCACCACTCTGCAGCTGATATGGTTGCGGTGGCGCAGTGCGAGGCAAGGGGATTTCCCGGAGGTGAACTTGTAGTGGCGATTTCGTGGATTAATGCTTTTTGCACAATTATTTAGTTAATGTTACATAGTGTGGAGTCAGAGTTGCTTCAATTGATTTTTCAACATAGAATGCTGTTTTCTGCCTTTTAAACTCTTCCCCTTTCCTTTTTTTTTTAGAATTGTGCTAACGTAACATTGCATCAGTTTTTGAGCATTACATTATATTATAGAAACTATTTGCTAACTTGGATCGATCTTCTAATTTGGCAGATTGTACATGAACATGGCAAAATTATTGTAAATAAGACCCTTGGTGCATCAAAAGCAATGTATGACAGTAATTGGGCAACACAGCTAACTCAGGATAGTCACTGGCTTTCAGAGCCTTTTGTTTCTGGAAGAGTAACTGTTGATGAAATGCATGGCAAGGCTGGTAACTTTCCTTGTGCAAACTCTGTACATAAAGAAACACAGGCTTATTCTATAATTACACCATGGATATCTATGGATACACCGTTATATATTTCTAGACCTGAAGAAGTTAGTTGCTCAACTTCAACTGCAAATAGTTCCATCAATAAGGATACAAGTCTTTCTGTGATGCCACACTCTGTATCACAAGGGCAAGATAAATCCAAGTGTTTATCTAACAGAACAGGCCGGGTAGCTGGGCTTCCATATCAGTTTTTATCCCTTTCAGGACAAAAGAAAGAGGCACAAAATAGTCAAGGTCATAATGATAAGCAAATGGATACCAATACCAAGGATGCTAATTTAGTTGGATGCCCTCAGAGTGATCAAGAGGAACATCTTGATTTTACATCCCTTTCGTCCTTTGAAAGAGTAGAAGAAGATCATCTTAATTTTGTTCCCCAGGCCAGCTACTGCAATTTACTTGAACCTGGCAAAGTGATTGAATTCACCAACTCTAATGCAAGGAGCTCTTATTTGCCAGCAGGTTTTACTTTTGAATTTTCTTCTTGGTACTGAGTCTGCTGAAATAATTTATTTATTTTTTGTATCTCCTCTGGAATGATGTTGGCCCATTTCTTCTGAAGCATACTCTATATTCAGGACGCTTTGCTCCAGTTGCATGCTTAAGGGAAGTTCGAGTGAGTAAACAAGTGAAAGCTGTGAAGGGCCATGATGGTGGCTGGAACATTTCTAACATACTAAACAAGGAGAATCTGGATAACTTCGCTCCAGTAAAGAGAGGGGGATTGAAGGGCACAAAGGAGACGTTAGATTACTTGAGGATATACAATAGTTTTTTAATTGATGGAAGGTGACATATTTTATGGATAATCATTGTGACACTTTTGTGCCTGGAGCTCCAGTTAACTCTACACAGTGTTAATTTCTGATGATGCAAGTTTTCTGGTTTAAACATCCATTTGATATTTTCAGGTTGAAGGACTGCATGGATTTGTTAGAAAGCATGGAACAAAATGGACTGCTTGATATGAAGAAGGTAAATCACCTTTTTTGATAATTTGATATTTTTATATTTTTTTTATTGTCATGAGTTTTACAATTGGCCCTTTGTAACAGATAAAAGTATATATATCAATTCTAAGATTCTCTAATTCTAATCCTGCACTATGGAACTGTCTAATATTCATCCTTCAACCATTGATTCTGGAACAAATAATCCCCTGAACCTAAATCATCTTGATTATGTGACATGGCAACAGGTCAGTTCCAATGGAAGAAACTCAATTAGGAACATGTTTAGAACCACATGCCAGGCTATTTTTCATCTCTTTTCTCTTTCTTGTCTTTTTACCTTCATCTCTTTTTCTCTGTGCGCTTGAGCTAAGTGTCGTCGTGATTGAGACTTGTCTTGGTTCTGCCTATTTGGTTGCTGCCAGCTTGCCACTACCTACTGAGCTCAGTGGTGGCAGCTTATTAGGCTCTGGCGAGTGCTATTGTGTTGCTTTCTCTTGAGCAAAGGGTTCAGCCTTGGGGATACCAGGTGTGATGCTTACCATTTGGGATGGGGGCTCAGGTTTGGTGATCTCTGTGAAGTTGAACCACCATGCCTGGTTTGGGGAGGTCCCATTCTCGTGTGAAGGAAATAGGAGCTCCAGATCTTCGTTGGGTTGCGTATCTATTTTGTTGGTTCCCAGAATCCATGATCTGGAGCATCCTGGTGATGGAGTTTTACTTGCCTTTCATGACGAAGAGGACGGAGAAATGATGGAGGTAGGAGTAGACATTTGATGGTGACCACTGTCTACCAAGATGCCATGTTCAGCAATTTAGTGCCTACTAGGACAGTACAACGTCCAAAACTAGGCTCCTTTTTGCCTGTGTAGGGTGGAAGGGTGGGGGGCTCATGGTCAAAATGACACAACTTCAAAGAGTGGAGGGGATGATTTACTCTTTTTCCTATAAATGTCTTCAAACTCCTAATTTCCATTTGTTTTTAGATACACCATGCCAGCTTTTTCAGAATGTGTAAGAAGCAAAGAGCTGTCTTGGAAGCTCTTCGCTTTTGCAGATTGATTGGCAACCCCAAAATAAGTACCTTCAATATGCTTTTGTCGGTGTGTGCTAGTTCACTAGATTTTGACGGTAATTGCTCTAACCTTGAAGTTTTAGCATTTCTTGTCAGATGTGCCAGAGTTGGCATGGAAGCATGGAACATGACCAAATGTTTTTACTTTTATATAGGAGCGCTCCAAGTTATGGAGCTCCTAAAGGAAGCTGGACTAAAACCTGATTGTAAACTTTACACAACGCTGATATCAACTTGCGCAAAGTGTGGAAAAGTTGATGCCATGTTTGAGGTAACTAAACCACATAGTTAGATACAGGTGATTTCCTTTTAAAATTTAGTAATAGACACACTATATTTATATTTCAGGTATTTCATGAGATGGTTGGTGCTGGTATAGAGCCAAATGTTAACACGTACAGTGCATTAATTGATGGTTGTGCTAGAGCTGGGCAAGTGGCTAAAGCATTTGGTGCTTATGGGATTATGAGTTCAAAGGTGATACTGTTTTGTCTGATGGATTTGATGTTAGATGTGCTCGTTTCACTTTGGCTATAAATGTTACTGAAGCTATAACAGTCTATAACCCTTTATAAGGGTTTCATACTTGTTAAACTTACTGGGCCGTACCTGCAGTAGAAGGTGAAGCCAGATCGAGTTGTCTTCAATGCTTTGATCAGTGCTTGTGGTGAATCTGGAGCTGTGGCTCGGGCATTTGATGTTTTATCAGAAATGACAGCAGAATCCTCAGAATCTAAAGGATCCAAACCAATCATTCCTGATCATGTTACTGTTGGAGCGCTGATGAAAACATGTATTCAGGCGTGCCAGGTTCTTTACAGATTAAACTTTGCTTTGAAAATGCAAAATGGGAAAAGTAGTATATGTTTCTTCTTAATATAATGATACGCAGCTCTCCTGCGTGTTCAAGAAAAAAAGTATATGTATCCAGAATCAAATTGGCTTCATCTTGTTCCTATAGGCTGATAGAGCTCGTGAGGTGTACAAAATGCTTCAGGAGTATAATATAAAGGGTACCCCAGAAGTTTACACAATCGCATTAAGAAGCTGTAGCTTGACTGGCGATTTAGGGTTTGCACTGAAGATATATGAAGATATGAACAAGATTGGAGTAAAAGCTGATGAGGTGCTATTTGTTGCTGATAACCATAAAGTATGAAAAAACTAATGTGCTCTCTTTGTCTTATTTATTTTTTTTCGTGAACTACAGATGTTTTTGAGTGCTCTAGTTGATGTAGCTGGCCATGCTAGGAGGGCGGATGCTGCCTTTGAAATAATGAAAGATGCAAGAGCAAAAGGTTTACTCGTTGGAACAATTGCATACAGTTCGTTAATGGGAGCTTGCTGTAATGTAAGTTGTGTATACTGTTGCATGAAAGCACATCTAGGATTTTAACTGTGGCATGCATGTTGTTCAATAACTCTATATTTGTGTAAGTAATGTATATCTTGCATAGGTAACTCTGTCTTGTTACGTGCATGTTACATTCCTTTTCCCCCCCTTCCTAATTCACTGATAGAATATTCCTTTTAGCACATCATGATTTGAGGACTGCTGTTTCAGGCGGAGGACTGGAAGAAGGCACTGCAGCTATACGAGGAGATCAAGTCTATTAAATTGACCCCATCAGTTTCAATGATGAATGCTTTGATCACCTCTCTGTGTATGTCTAAATTTCTCTTATGTAAACAAATCACCAGGCACCAGTGTGTTGGTTGGGGTTAGCCTAGCCCTAGCTTGCCTAAGAAAAGGAGTGGGTCCTTAGTTGATTTGACCTCACATAGGCAGTAGCCTAGCTTCTAGCCACCACCAGTTTAGAAGGCCGGCTATACCAAATTTTAAGCATTTATACCTAATATATCTTTCAGTTATCTAAAAAAGCTGATGTGACAAATTAGGCACCGTTCGGTTCATATGGAACCTTGCCCAGGAACTGTTCCTAGCAGGAATGCTAGTCTAATTTATATAATCTTTGATGGGCTAGAACTATTCCCAGGCAGAAATCCTCTAAACGAACGAGCCCTTAGTAGAGATATGAAAGTGGCATCACAAACTTACACCCTATCTAGTGAAAATTCGCTATACATAACTGCTAAACTCTGTGAGTTTTCCCTGACCTAAGTGTGGCTTCATTAAAGTTTAAGGATATACTGAGTTAGTTTTTGTTAGGAAGAATGACCTTACACCCATCCATTGAGTCTAGGGTTCCGCTATATACAAGTATGGGCCAAAATGGGCCATAAGGCCTACATGGGCCAGAAAGAGAGAAGACAGAAAAGCACATATATCTGTACATATTAACACCCCCCTCAAACTAAGGTGGCTGAGAATAATCTAAGTCAGACACATTTAGTTTGAGTATATGAAATTGGTGTTGAGCTCGAGTTTGGGTCTTGGTGAAGAAATCTGCAAGCTGAAGTTAGGTGTACTGAAGATCAATAGTAGATTGTTGGTAATGGGAGCATAGAAAGGAGGCATCAACACAATGTGCTGAGCTCATGCTTGACAGGATTGTAAAGATACAATATCCAGTAATGGGAAGACGATCAACATGATCACTGGCCCAAGTAGCATCAGAATAAGCATGAAGCATCATGAAGCATCGGCTTACTAGATGCAGCATAAAAGAGTTGTCTTTGAGATTGTCCCCGCAAATATCGTAGAACACGAAGCAAATGAGCATAGTGAATTGTAGTGGGTGCACTGACAAATTGAATGAGAGTGAATTGCATAGGCAATGTCTGGTCTGGTAGCAGTGAGATAGACAAGACTACCAACATCCTCAAGAGGAAGACCATCCGTGGGCTTCAGGGGAAGATTAAGCTCCATAGGGGTGGCGGCAGTCTGAGTGTCGATGAGACCAGTGTTGGCCAGGTAAACACAAATGGATCTCAGATTCATATTGGTAAGGCCAGGGGGCAGCTTGGCCCTAGGCTGCTTGTTGGAATTGAAATGCAATGGCTTAGTCCTTACAATACTCTGACCTTGCTTGGCAAAGGGCCTCTACTTTTCTACCTGCTCTAGCATATCCGAGCATATTCCTAATGCTAGGCTTTAGCAGCCAAAAATAACAAGACAGTGCACTACAAGCGAGAACACTAGGCTTAACTCTCAATTCTCCCCCTAAGCCTTGGAGGTGATCTGCTGTAGCCCAATCCTCCCCCTAACTATCAATTCTCTACTTTCTACACATACATCAGAGTGTACAAGAGCAAAAGGTTGAGTAGTTTTCGAATCGCTAGAGGGATAAGGGAGTTGAATCTGTTTTCCTAGCTTACAACCAGTACACTCAAAAGAGGATCAATGAATACATGACCGAGAACACCCTGCTTGACTAAGGTAAACAAGCGTGATCCACAGAAATGACCCAAACGATGATGCCATTGGGTAAAAGTAGCAGTAACAAAAGCTGATGATGCTGTGGAGGAAGATGATGGCGATGCAAGGGACGGCAAACGAAGATGATCAAGGATGTAGAGGCCGGGCAAGCACCTATGACGATGCCCAGTACCAAGAAGAGCTCGGGTTCGGCGGTCCTAAATAAAGCAAGAGGTATCATCAAACCCAATAACACAATTCAGATCAGCAAGTTGATCAACATAAATCAGATTCATGGAAAGTTTAGGCACAAGAGAGACATCAGACAGTAAACAGAGAGGTAGCAAGATGGCCCTGATGAGTAACTGTGCAAAAGTTACCATCAGCTGTTTGAACACTTCGAGTATCAGTGATAGGATGACAAGAATCCAAATGAGAGGAATTGGAAGTCATGTGAAAACAAGCTCGACAATCCAACACCCAACAAGTAGTATCTGAGTGTGATGTAGAAGACAAGGAGCTGGCTGACATGTATCCACTGAATGGAGCAGAGGGTATGCTGCTATTGCTGGAGTCCTTGTGGAGCGGAGCTGCTGTTTGAATGCTGTCAGAAGAAGTTGCAGCTGTCCCATGCTGCGAGGTAGCACACTTAGCTTTCATTTCAGCCAGGAGGTGTGGGTACTTCTTGAAACACCGCACATCAGGATGATTTGTCCTGCCACAGTGGCTGCAAGGAGTCTTGGCTGGGGCTGCAGCTTGAACAGACGGGAGGAACAGCGAGCACTGATTGCTGAGACAAAGGTGAATTTGCAGCAATAGTCCCTGAGATGTGTCTCCTCAGCAATCAAAGTGTACAGTGCCTCAGACAGAGTTGGAAGAGTAGGTGTAGAGAGGTAATACACCGCACACCCTTGGGGGGGTGGCCTTTCATATATATAGCCGAGAAGGCTTGGAGTACAAGTAAGCCAATAAGGCTTGGAGTACAAGTAATGTATGTACAAACAAGTCAGGCTATACATATCTATCTCTAATAGTAGGCCTCCCAAGATGCTGAACATGGATGGGTTCAAACTCAGATCGCAGACCCATCACAAAGTCAAACATAGTATTTTCATGATCATACTCTCTGGAAGTGCAAGAGATGGCACAATCCTTGCATAAGGAAGAGGGCTTGGGTTTGGGCACCATGGAGGCAAACTGACTTGATAACTTAGTGAAAGCAATGTAATACTCCTCCACTGACATGTCCTGCTGCTGCTGAAGATAGTGAAGATTTTGACGAATTGAAAAGTGGAGAGCTGAGCTGCTTTGTTGGTAGCAAGCTTTCAAGTGATCCCACATTTCCTTCACCGTACTGTGATCCTCAAGACATGAGCGAATGTTCAACTCAATGTTCATGCCGATAGCAGCCATCACACAGTCATCGCCAAGTCGCGAAGCTTTGACCGCTTTATCGTTAGCATTAGTTGAGGCTGCAGGTGCATCCTCAGTAAAATGTGAGGCATGACCACAAGCTTGCAGCAGCATTTTGAGAGGGAAAGCCCATTCTCAATAATTTTAACCATTGAGCTTTACATCCAGGGGAGGCAAGCCAAAAGAAAAGGCCGTAGGCATGGAGGATGACGCAGCACCACTATGAAATGTAGCTGGCTGCGCCATGGTAGAGGCTGGAGGTGGAGAACGGACCGGCACAGCAGATCGGCAAAATCAGCAAAGCAGCACGAACAGCAGCAGAGCAACAAAGAGGAGGAGGAGAGCAGCAGCAGAGCAGCACAGACAGCAGCATAGCACGGAGAGGAGGAGCACCACTTGCTGCAGGACGCAGAGGAAGGGCGAAGGAGAGCCGCACCAGAGAGCCACCTCAATCGACGACGCAGAGGAGTGCGGCCCCTACCCACCAAAAGGAGGAGCAAGCAGCAGAGGGACAAAAAGGGCGACCTTGAGGAGGGGCACGTAAGGAAGGTTGATGCTGCTGGATGAGGTCAGTCACTGACATCAATCAGTGCACGGGTGTCAGCTGCAGGGAGGCTGGGAGAACCTAGCTTTGATACCATGTTAGGAAGAATGACCTCACATCCATCCATTGAGTCTAAGGTTCGAGAGTATACAAGTCTGGGCCAAAATGAGTCATAAGGCCTACATGGGCCAGAAAGAGAGAAGACAGAAAAACACATATATCTGTACACATTAACAGTTTTCAAGTTCAGTTGTTCGAGTCACGAATTTAGGAGAATCCATGGGATTTACATTGCATGAACACGCATAATGGCTGCTTATCCTTTTCATTTGAATCGTGTCCTTTATGTGTGCAAATTATGATGTTTCCATGCTTTTTATTGATTATGAAATGAATCTACAGGTGATGGTGATCAGGTCTTAAAGGCTGTTGATATCCTTAATGAGATGAACAGATTAGGGGTCCATCCAAATGAGATAACATACTCAGTCTTATTTGTTGCTTGCGAAAGGTAATAATTCTGAGCATGAGCTTCACCTTTCAATTTAATTTATTGTGTTCTTCAGATACTAACAACTGACATATAGAAATGGTGAAGCACAACTAGGTTTGGATTTGTTTGAACAATTAAAAATGGATGGCATTGGTATCAATCCCACCATTATTGGTTCTCTTACTGGTAAGGTTGTTTCCCCGCCTTTTGATGTTATATTATAGGAGAACTTGCATTTTTTTTGGGGTTTCTTCAACCTACTTATTTGCCCTTTTTATTTTGTGTACGTCTACCATGAGTCTTTATATTTGTTGTGCTCCAGGTTTTTACGGCGTAGCCTAGCTGTCACCTAGGCAACCAAGCGCTAAAAAAACCTGGGCATCCCCGTTGCCATGACCAAAAATCAGCAAAATGTGAGAGGAGGGAAGGCAGAAGAGACAGGGGATGAACTGGATGAGGACTGGGAAGGCCAAGCACTCGTCTCTTCTCCCATCCCCATCGGCTCAAGACGCTATAGCCATCACAAACTTCTGCATCCTCAGACATCTTGGAGGGGCAGCAGCCAGCAGCAGTTAGAAACTCTTGATCTGTGATCTGCAGACGACTGCAGGGGATCTGGAACAGGGGCGGCATCAGCAGTGAGCAAAGGGAGGGGGAGGGATGGAGATAAGAGTCACACGGAGAGGGTCAGTGGCTGTGGTGCTGGAATGCTTGTTAGCTTGTTAATGGTTTCGAGAGGGCTACGGGTAGCAGGTAGGTCAGACAACATGCCATTAAGGATATATGGGCTGGCTGGTGGACTGGGCCTTTCTTAGTGGTTTGTCCTTTTATTTTCCTTTCTTGGGGCTGGCCTATTAGGAGCCCAGGGCTACAAATAAGTATTGGAAGCCCCAGCCAACCAGCCACCCTACCCAGCCCTTACGAAGCTGACACGTGCTCAGGTGGGGACCCCTGAACACCCAAACGATCGGATGCATAAAATCCTACGTCAGGCTACACAGAAAGGTTTTATCGCAACAATGCATAAAATCTAGTAGTTGCATGAACTAAAATCAATTTGTTACTGCATAAAAACCTTTCCACAATCTAGATATTACGCTTGACAGCAGCTGACACTCACTAACACATACCTACATGCGTGCGTCCACTCTAATCTCTTCTATTTTTTCATGACAATTTCTCAACGAAACATCTGATTCAAAAACGGTTTTCACCATTGAACTCGTGGCATTTTTGTGCACCATTCAATATCTATTGTGAATATATATATTTTTTTAAAAAAATTAAAATTAATAATTTTGAGAATTATGAGACAGAATTTTATGCATCTGTCTACGAATAGATCTTGTGAACGAGAAACATGGAGACAACCTCATGTTTTTCAAAATTTAAAATTTGAATCATGACACGTAATGTCCGATTAGATGCATAGAATCACTAGTAAAAATGCGTAGAAAAGTTTTTGACGATGTTGAATAGAAATTATTGGTTGGATGAATAGAATTTAATTTTGTTACCGTGTCTTCTTCAAAATTGGAAATTTGATGCTGGCACGTGATGACCAATTAGGTGCATAGAATCAATAGTCAAAATGCGCATAAAGGTTTGTAGTACCACGTTGCATACAAATTAGTGCTTGAATGAATAAAAATTAATTTTGTTGCTGCGTAGAAACCTCTCCACAAGATGCACCTAACACAACCATGATTTTCTGTAACATGATGCTTCCTGCTATGGGGGCCTATTACAACCAACACCATTACTACCCATACCCACAGCATGCTTTTCACCAGGGTATGTTTATATTTAATAAAGCAACAATGTATAGAAACCTATGTTTATATTTAATAAAGCAACAATGTATAGAAACCTTACACCATGCTTCCCTCTAGGGGGATGAAACATACAAAACACTACACACTAGATGTGAACTATCCATAATGTTTCTAACTCACAACATGCATAGACACTCAGTCAACCAAATATTAAAACCCAACAAAGGTTACATAGAAACCAATAGTTTTGCTTATGTCACCCAAGCATATGATGGGTGTTAGCCTTGTGCTAAGCCCAATTATCCTGCATATTTACTTTTAGTAGTTTTACTTTTACAATGTAGGTTTCTTGGTAGCCAAGTTGATCATGGTGCCTTGAGAACCAAGTAGCTAGAGCATCTTCTACTTTATGGTTGTTAGAATATTCAGGTTTAGTTGGGAGCTGTCTGGCTATATAAGCAGCAGCCATCCCCTTGTATCCCTAAGTCATTAGAGTTTTGTTTCAATACAATCCAAGCGGCATCCTTGCCAAGCTGCCTTCTGGCAGCAAGAAATACCTGTGTTCATGTCTGTGAAACCAACAATTGGTATCTAGAGTCAGGTTAGGAGAGTCCTTTATCCATGTCCACCTCCAGGCAGCGAGCCTTGAGAGCAGCAGCCGCCGCCGCCAACGCCAACCCAGGAGGAAGCGGAGATGTGGTGAACCCGGGCACCAACTGTGCCTAGCGCTTGGCCGCGGAAGAGGCCGTAGCCGCGCAGACGATGGAAGCGGCCCAGGCGGCGGCCAACACAACCGTGGCACTGCGCTTGGAGATGGAGCGAGAGCCCCGGGCACCTAAGAGGAGCCTGGATCCACGCCGCAGGGGCCGTTGCGGGTCTCTAGTGATCCAGACGGTGTACAAGGATGGTGGCATGGGGACTCCTTGGCCGATGCTGAGGAAATCAAACTACCATGAGTGGAGCACACTCATGAGTCTCAAGATGCAGGCGCACCAGCTCTGGGACACCCTTGAGTACGGTGATCTCCCGTACCACGACGATCGGCGCGCGCTAGAGGCCTTCATCGCCGGAGTTCCGCCGGAGATGTAGGTGTCGCTCGCGGACAAGCTCTCCGCCAAGGAGGCGTGGGACTCCATCGCCGCGGCAAGCATCGGCGTCGACCGTGTTCGCTGCGCCACGCTGCAGCGACTGTGCAAGGAGTGGAAAGCCTCACCTTTCGCCTAGGAGAGCAGATCGAGGACTTCGCCCTCTGCCTCACCTTGCTAAAGCAGCAGATGGTCCTACACGGCGAGAGGAACCTCAACGAGGAGCGGGCGGTCGAGAAGCTTCTTCGAGCTACGCCCAAGAAGTACACCTAGCTCAAGATCGCCATCGAGACGCTGCTCGACTCCCAGGACCTCAACATCGAGGAGGTCATTGGGAGGTTGAAGACGGTGGACGATCTGGATGACGAGTCTGCACACGTGGCTTCCCCCAACAGGCTCTGTACCGCGCCGAGAAGCCCTTGGAGCTCGTCCACGGCGACTTGTGCGGTCTAGTGACACCGGCGACTCTAGGTGGCCGATGCTACTTCTCATGGTCGATGACGCGTCACACTTCATGTGGGTCGCCCTTCTGGCCACCAAGGATGCCGCTGCCGATGCCATCAAGAAGATCAAGGTGGAAGCAGAGGAGAGTGGCCACATGTTGAAGGTGCTGCGCACCAACAATGGTGGAGAGTTCATCGTCATCGAGTTTGCAGACTACTGCGCCGGTGAAGGTGTGCAGCGCCACTTCTTTGCACCACATTCATAGCAGCAAAACGGCGTGGTGGAACGCCAGAACCAGACCGTGGTCGCCACTACGCGCGCACTGCTCAAGTAGAGGAGAATGCCGACCAAGTATTGGGGGGAGGCGGTGTTGACTGACATACACCTGCTCAACCGCTCTCCGATTAAGAGCTTGCAGGGCAAGACCCCCTACGAAGCCTGGCATGGTTGCGAACCATCGGTGAGCTACCTCAAGGTGTTCAGCTGCATCGCCTACGCCAAGGATCTAGGCCAGCTACGAAAGCTGGACGACCGCAGCAAGCTCGGTGTCTTCATCAGCTACGCGGAAGGGGATAAGGCCTACCGGATCCTCGATCCAGTGATGCAGCGGGTGAAGGTGAGTTGCGATGTGGAGTACGAGGAAGGGCGGGGATGGGATTGGTCCACCCCGGGCGCAGGGAGCTCAGCTGCAGCACGGAGCAAGTTCACTGTCAAGTACTAGACGCCTGGAGATCAAGAACGGGCACAAAGTGCTCCCTCGCCGGCAATTCCAGCTCCGGGGGAGTTCGAGCAGAGTGCGGCCGAAGGGCGACCCACATGAAGCGCGACGCGTCGTCGACCATGAGAAGGAAGTAGCATCGGCCACCTGGAGTCGCCGGTGTCACTGGACCGCACAAGTCGTCGTGGATGAGCTCCAGGGGCTTCTCGACGCGGTACAAAGCCTGCTGGTGGAAGGCACCGCAGCGCAACTTGGTGACGACCCAGGTGTCTACTCGGGCACCGTCGCCACCCTGCTACTCCTGCGTCACTAGCGACTCCGTTGACTGTAGCTGGGGACGGTGGCCATGTGGAGTTCGCCACTCCGCTCGAGGACGATGAAGACTGCCTCGACGCCTACCACGACGATGATGAGCCACTGCGATACTGCACGGTGGGCAACATCCTCGGTGACGCATTCACACCATAGCCGCCTCCGCGCCTCTTCATCGAGCTCCATCTAACGCACGCCGGAGAACTGGCCAGCTTCGCCAAAGCCAAAGAAGACCCAACCTGGCGAGCTGCCATGGAGCAGGAACTCGCTTCAGTGGAGCAGAACCACACCAGGGAACTGGTGCACCTCCCGCATGGTCATCGTCCCATCTCATTGAAGTGGGTCTTTAAGCTCACAAAGAACAAGCTGGGCGCGGTGATCAAGCACAAGGCGAGGCTTGTAGTGCGGGATTTCGTCCAGCAAGAGGGGATCGACTATGGCGATGCCTTTGCTCTGGTAGCGCGCATGGAGTTGGTCTGGGTCCTCGCGCTGGCGGCTCAGGAAGGGCGTCCACCATATGGATGTCAAATCAGCCTTCCTCAACGACAACCTCAAGGAAGGGGTGTACGTGCAGCAACCACCTGGCTACGCCTTTGCCGGAGAAGAAAAGAAGGTCTACAAGCTTCGCAAAGCTCTCTATGGCCTGCAGCAAGCTCCGCGCGCATGGAACGCGAAGCTGGATGCGACACTCAAGAAAATGGGCTTCCAGCAGAGCGCCCATGAAGCAGCGATGTATCGGCGGGGCAGTGGGCGCACTGTCCTGCTTGTCGGCGTCTACGTCGACGATCTGATCATCACCGGCGCCGGAGGAGAGCTGGAGGCGTTCAAGACACAGATGAAGCAAACTTTCGACATGAGTGATCTCGGCCTCCTCAGCTTCTATCTTGGCGTCGAGGTGCACCAGGACGCCACCAGGATCACATTTCGGCAAACCCACTACGCCAGAGGATCCTGGAGCTCGGGGGCATGGATGGTTGCAATACAGCCCACACTCCGATAGAGGAACGACTTCGACTCAGCAGGCACAACACTGCTGCTGAAGTCGACCCCTCGCACTATCGGCGCCTCATCGGAAGCCTACGCTACCTGGTGCACACCCGCCCTGATCTGGCGTTTGCCGTCGGCTATGTCAGCCAGTTCATGGAGCGGCCCACAGTGGAACATCAAGGTGCAGTCAAGCGTATCCTGCGCTACATCGCCGACATGCTCGACTTTGGCCTGCACTTCACCAAGGCTCCTGGCAGCGCCCGCTTCATTGGCTACACCGACAGCGACCTCGCTGGCGACATTGACACGGGCAGAAGCACGGGCGGAGTCCTCTTCTTCCTCGGCAATTGCTTGGTCAGCTGGCATTCCATCAAGCAGAAGGTGGTGGCACTCTCTAGCTGTGAAGCTGAGTACATTGCTGCCTCCACTGCTGCTACTCAGGCATTGTGTCTGTCAAGGCTGCTAGCTGAGCTCCTCGGCAGGCATGTTGAGGTGGTGGAGCTAAAGGTGGACAGCAAATCAGCACTTGCTCTGGCCAAGAATCGAGTCCTCCATGAGAGAAGCAAGCACATTAGGATTAAGTATCACTTCATCCGCAACTGTCTGGAAGATGGAAGCATCAAGGCTGAGCACATCCCTACTACTGATCAGCTCGCCAACATCCTGACCAAGTCTCTGGGCAAGGCCAAGTTTGAAGAGATGAGAGGCAGAATTGGCTTGCAGTAGATCAACCCCAAGGCAGACAAAGGCTAAGGGGGAGAATTGATGGGTGTTAGCCTTGTGCTAAGCCTAGTTATCCTGCATATTTACTTTTACTAGTATTTACTTTTACAATGTAGGTTCCTTGGCAGCCAAGTTGATCATGGTGCCTTGAGAACCAAGTAGCTAGAGCATCTTCTACTTTATGGTTGTTAGAATATGTCAGGATCAGTTGGGAGCTGTCTGGCTATATAAGCAGCAGCCATCCCCTTGTATCCCTAAGTCATTAGAATTCTATTTCAATACAATCCAAGCAGCATCCTTGCCAAGCTGCCCTCTGGTAGCAAGAAATACCTGTGTCTATGTCTATGAAACCAACCACATATAAACACAAAATATGAAAAACTAACTTTTTACATTAACCATCAACTATATCAAAGATCACACTACGCCACCGTCACAAGCCAAGGAAGTTGTGGACGTTGCAAGTCATGTCCTATGATGTCCGAGCCACCATTGACCTCACACCAAATAGAGGAATCCTTCCAACCATCCTACACCATAGCAAAAGCATAAAAACATGTTTGAGCAGGCATGGAAACCTTACGGTGGCAAAGAAAGGTATAGAAACATGTTTTAGTTCGTGTGAAAACCTTACAGCTACAAGAAACACATATAAACATGTCTTAGTAGGCACAAAACAATGTAAAACACCCAATGAAATCCTGCCCTGTGGGTGATTATTTTATCCAAAATTGTGACAACCCTAACTTAAACCATTATTGTCACTTTGGGGATGTATAAATAATAGAGGAACAACACATAAAACCCAAAATAATCTCCCTTCTAGGGGATTATTGTACCATCATCGCGACGGCCCCAACCCAAACAATGTATAGAA